>Ga0137365_10003203_pt1 | contig 13044 bp, 10 predicted proteins | sample SagtaG_9_FD_104799 | JGI IMG/M metagenome (GOLD analysis project Ga0137365, IMG submission 104799) | Vadose zone soil microbial communities from Sagehorn Ranch, Mendocino, California, USA - Sage1_L_40_16 metaG | ecosystem: Environmental > Terrestrial > Soil > Vadose zone | place: USA...
ATAAGGAATAAGTTATGAAAACGATTGCAGTTTTTGGGGCATCGGGCCTCACGGGTAAGCCGTTCACAGAAATGGCACTCAAGAATGGGTATTCAGTGAAAGTCTTAGTTCGTACCCCTGCCAAGTTAGGTCTTCAGCATCCTAATCTACAAGTCATTCAGGGAGACCTGACCGATTCCGCCAAAGTCGAAGAAACGATTCGTGGGACAGACGCGGTAATTAGTCTCATTGGCGCGGCATCCGGCTCACCCAATGACATCAAGGTGATCGCGACACGGCATATCGTCACCGCCATGCAAAAAAACAACGTGAAACGCTTTATTCGTTTGGGTAGCGCTCCCTTCGGCGTGTTTGCTGAAGGCGACAAACTAAACTTTGGGCGGCGACTCAAGGCCTCCCTAGCCAAAACCTTGATGGGGGCGATGGTTGACGATGAGATAGAGAGCGTACGTTTGACAGAACAAAGCGATTTGGATTGGACGGTGGTACGCGCACCCTTTCTCGATAACCAGCCACCCAAAGGCAACTATCGCGTCGTGCATTTGGGCATTGATGCGGGTAGCAGTATTACTCGCACCGATCTGGCAGCTTTTGTGCGGGATGAATTAAAGAATGCCAAATATGTCAGGCAAATGCCTCTGGTCAGTAATTGATCAAGCGAATTAGGCAAAATGGCGAGTCAGTCATCGTAAACGCGGCTGGTCACGGCAAGTCCGCGCCCACTTAAGTTCTTATGCGGTCTGCTTGATCTTGGTCGCTTGATTGAAAAGCACATTAGCTAGGGAGAAATTTGCCGCCAACACAAGCCTTGCCGTTAGTTCGATTGGGTATCCAGTGTGATTACTTGATGAACACCAGATTAGGATTCACTTGGACAGTTGCAATGGTCATGAGGCAACGATACCACTCTCCAGTGCCAATCAAGCCAAGATTATGATGACAGATCTAGTACATGCGCTGCGCTCTTGGTCATCATCCAAATTTGAGGATAGGGTGATGTTTAACTTAGAGTCTTATCAGGGGCAAGACTCGAGACATGCGGTCGGAATAGCCAATAGCAATCACTCCCTCACTCACCTGCAACTATACCGAGGCTCGCACAACCACCTCTGCACTTAGAGAAACAGCTTCCAGAAGAGGTTCCCCTGTAAGACGGAGATCACATTCGCAATCAGACGCTCGGGCAGGTCGCGTGATGTGAAGCCGATGGTGGTGAGTGGGGAACACTTGGGCAAAAAGCCTGTCTGCTAAAGCCGTCTATCCGAGAATTACCCTGGCTGTTAGTTCAATCGTGTATCTGCTGCGACTTGATATTGTTGAGGGTCATCATATCTAGCTTTCCCCTCTGTTCAAAACGCAAACCAGCCACAAACTCCTGTATGTTCTCAAAATTGTGACTGGTTTTATCTAATCCATATGCCCCCAAGGAGACTCGAACTCCTGTTTGAGCCTTGAGAGGGCTCCGTCCTGGGCCGCTAGACGATGGGGGCTTGGCGCACCGCTGGACTCTTGCCAGCGGTGTGGCACATACTAAGCGGGCGAGATTGTCCCGCACGCTTCTTTAAAGCAAGAATGGAGGCGTGCGGGATTGTATCATCCCAACTATCAATCGTCAACGAGAAAGACATGAACTTCACCGGGTCCATGCATACCAATCGTGAGAGACATTTCGATGTCAGCCGTGCGTGAGGGTCCTGTGATGACAACCACTGCTCTGGATTGGCGGACGATAGGCAGAGTCATTGCATTTGCAAGTGAGGGCAGGATATCAGATGTGCACAACACTGCGATATGGATTCGAGGCAGGAGGGATGCCTGCAAGGGATTCCCTTCTCCATCGGCGATCAAAATGGATCCAGTATCTGCCAGCCCACAAATTGCCTTCGTCACCCCGCACGTCTCTTTCCAATTCAGTGAAACGTGCGGAGTCACACCGACGCGTAGCGCGGGATCCGGCGTGTGGCTGATAGTAATTCCAGCTCTCTGTAAAACAGACTCATCCAATACTTTTGGCTCAAGATGGATTTGGTTGATGTCACGCGTTTTCAAGAAATCAATGACTTTATTGTTTAGCTCATTTGGTGTGGTGCGAAGAACGTTTCCATTTACTTTCGTTAGTTCCTGAGTAAACAAGGAAACAAGCATCTCCTTATCATATGCCACTGGTTCTTTTGTACTTTCCTCATCAGCTACCTGTTTATCTGTATACCTGTCTACTTGTGTACCTGTATACCTTTCTACCTGCAATTCAGCAAATCTCTCCCGAAATGGCTTCCCTGCGAATCTCGGCAAGTCCTTGCTATAGCCCCAGCCTGTGAATGCGGGCAGACGAACATAATCACTAAATGGGGAGACGATACGCGTTCCCAGCGCCGCGAATCTCTGTGAAAGGGCAAACAGACGCGGGCTGCGCGCGATGAGGCTGTATATCCTCAAGAAATACTTACTCAGCCAGGAAAGTCCACCACCACTGGTTACTGCTAACTGGTTACTGGTCACTGGTGTTTGACCTGCTCTAACCCTAGTTAGCAATTTCGGTAAATCAATGTCCACAGGGCATACCTCTTTACAGGCGCCACATAGTGACGAGGCTTGCGCGAGGGGAACAAAGTCTGAGCCGAAGAATCCCGCTGAAATGACTGAACCAATGGGACCAGGGTAAACACTATCATATCCATGTCCGCCAATCTCACGGAACACGGGACATGCATTCAGGCACGCGCCGCAACGAATGCAATAGAGGGATTCTTTGAGCGGAGAATTACGAAGTTTAGAGCGTCCGTTATCGAGGATGATAAGATGCCGTTGTTGACTAGGAAACGGTGAATGGATTAATTGTGTATAAACGCTGAGTTTTTGCGTTGTCGCTGAGCGAGCCAAGAGCGACAACATGAGCGCCAGATCATCCAGATTGCGGACGAGCCGTTCCATGCCCATCAGTGCAATATGCACGGGCGGCAGCGTAGTAACCATTCGTCCATTGCCCTCATTGGTCACAAGGCATAATGTACCTGTTTCCGCTACGCCAAAGTTTAAGCCACTGATTCCAACATCCGCGATGAGGAAGACTTCTCGTAAAACTTTACGGGCGGTATCAGTGAGTGTGGGAATGTCTTCAGTGTATGGAATTCCAAGCTTTTCGTGAAAGAGTTGACCGACATCGCCACGTCGCAGATGCACGGCGGGTGTGATGATATGCGTGGGTCTTTCGTTACGCAATTGAACAATGTACTCGCCAAGATCGGTCTCGACCACACGGATTCCTTCTGCTTCAAGCGCGTGATTGAGATTGATCTCCTCGGTAACCATTGATTTAGATTTGGCAACTAATATTGGAGTCCGACGACTCCTCTCGTCGGTGTTGTTCCAACGTCGGGAGACGTTGGACTCCATAATGTTCAAAACGATTTTTATCGCCTCCGCCGCGTCTTTCGCGCGGTGAACAACAATTCCATTTTGTTCGGCTTTGTGGATGAATTTTTCGAGATATTCCTCGAGATGTTCGATTACATCCGCGCGGACGGCGTGAGCCTGTTGACGTCTTTCACGCCAATCGGGCAACGATGCGAATGCGGTAATGCGTCCATTTACGCGGCGTTCGGCGTTGGCGTCGAGAGCGAGTTGAAGTGTTTCATTTGCAAGAGAGGCGCGAATGCGCTCTCTAAATTCTGTCCTGGTCATAAGTTATTTCACTGATTTCATTCCAATATATAAACCGCGGCCGTCTAAACCTTCTGGATCATGCGTAACGTTCAATCCCGCGGCTTTGAACGCATCCATATATTCCTTGTGAGTGAATAGACCCAACTCATGAATTTCAATTTCATGCTCAATTCCTTTTGATGTGCCGATCAGGTATTGAAATTTAATCAAGGATAATTTCCCTCTTTGTCCACTGTGACTCATGCGGACAATCTTCAACTCTGGTTTGTTTACATATGTCATAGAGGCACGCCCAGGATGCCATTGTTTTGGTGTGAACCATGGCTCGATCAGTAAAACACCACCAGGGAGGAGATATTGACTCATGGTCTTGATGGCTTTTTGTAACCGCGATTTTGTTTTGACATAACCAATCGAACTGAATAAACAAACGATCACATCAAACTGACGGCTCAGATCAAAACTGGTCATATCGCCTTGATGGAAACGGATTTTGGGATGCTTCTTTTTCGCGACCGATAACATCTGTGGATCAAGGTCTAATCCCTCAACTTGATAATATTTGCTCAACAGACCTGCGTGAGCGCCTGTTCCACAGGCTACATCGAGAAGATATTTGCCACTCGACTGTTTATGCTTTTGAATGATCTTATGAGCTTTGCTTACTTCAGCAACATAATCTTTATCAACGGATGCATAAATCTCATCATAATATTGAGCTGATTTCGAGAACATGATTTCTCCGCGTAGTCTCGTCATTGCGAGCCGCTTAACGGCGAAGCAATCTTACGTATGTTGTATGGGATTGCTTCGTCGGGGGCGAGCGCCCTCCTCGCAATGACGGAGTTCACTTATTGATGGTTCAACACTTCTGCAATATGAACTACTCGTTGCGTCTTCTTCTGCCGATGCAATCCACCTGCAATGTGCATAAGGCAGCCTGATTCGGTCACAACCAAAGTGGGAGCTTGCGTGATTTCAAGATTTCCAATCTTTCGCTTTAGCCATTCTGCCGAAAGTTCAGGGTGTTCCATCGAAAAGATTCCGCCAAAACCACAACATTCTTCCGGGTGGGGCAGTTCTACAATTTGCGCGCCCTTAACATTTGCCAATAAGGCTCGCGGCTGACGGTCAATGTGCATGCCGCGCAAGGTGTGACAGGATGGATGATAAGTGAGTACACCATCCCAACGCGCCCCAAGATCAGTAATGCCGAGTTTGTCTACCAGATATTCGGTGAATTCATACACACGATTTCCCATCGCTTGCGCGCGTGGCAACCAAACAGGATCATTTTGGAACAATTCTGGATATCCATGTTTGAGCATATGTGCGCACGATCCGGAGGGGATGACAATATCTCCCTTTGTTTTTTCGAAGACGCGAATCGTATGTTCCACAATCGGACGGGCTTCCGCGCGCAAGCCGGCGTTGAACGTGGGCTGCCCACAACAGGTTTGGTCGCGAGGGAAGTCCACAGTGAGGCCGAGGCGGCGGAGAATGCTGACGATTGCCTCACCAGTCTGCGGGTAGAAAGAATCGACGAGACAAGTGATGAAAAGTTGCACGGTCGTCATAAATCCATTGTAATCCGATTTCCGTTTCAAAAATGCAAATCTTGATTCCTGAAAGTTTGGTATGATTCCCCGCTATGAATACATTCCATACAAAATTGCCCGATGGATTTGATTTACCTGAACGCCTCAGCCGCTTGAGTGAATTAGCTTACAACTTGTGGTGGACATGGCAGCCTGATGCCGCTCATCTCTTTGGCCGCCTCGATGACGAGTTGTGGGAACGACTCGGTCACAACCCGATTCGACTTCTGCGCGAGATCGGCCGCCCACGTTTGGATCAGGCTACGAAGGAAAAGGATTATCTTTCCCTCTACGACCATATGTTTGCTGAATTTGATTCTTACATGAATCAGAGAAACACATGGACAAGTCGAACGTATCCTGAGTTGAATGGCCGCCCAATCGCCTATTTTTCAATGGAATTCGGTTTGCATGAGACTTTGCCCATCTATTCAGGTGGTTTAGGCGTGCTGGCTGGCGATCACTTGAAGGAAGCCAGCGATTTGGGTTTGCCATTGACCGGCGTTGGCTTTATGTACGCGCAGGGTTACTTCTCCCAGCGGATCACTGAAGATGGCTGGCAGGAAGCACTGAATAATGTGATCGATTTCAAAAATCTGCCTGCGCTTCCCGTTTTAGATGACTCTGGAGAACGTTTGTGTGTGGAGGTAGAGTTCCCGGACCGAACTGTGTCTCTAGGGCTATGGGAGATCCACGTTGGACGCATCCCACTTTATTTACTCGATTCGAATCTGGACCCGAATACTGATTTCGATAAACAATTGACCGCGCGCCTCTACTGGTCTGACCTTGACCGCCGCGTAATGCAGGAGCTTCTGCTTGGCGTTGGAGGCGTCCGCGCCTTACGGGCGTTGGGATACAACCCATCCGTTTGGCATATGAATGAAGGTCATGCCGCGTTCCTCACGCTTGAACGTGCCCGGGAACTTGTAGCAAGTGGCAACACATTTGAAGAAGCTATGGAAAAGACGCGGGCACAGAATGTCTTTACCACACACACCCCTGTCGCGGCGGGGAATGATGAATTCCCGCTCTGGCTGATTGAAAAATATCTCGCGGCATTCTGGCCCCAACTTAATTTGACGCGTGATCAGTTCTTCGACATTGCACGTCATCAACTGCCACAGGGCGAGATGTTCAGTATGGGAATTCTTGCACTGAAGAATTCAAATGGCCGCAATGCTGTCTCTGAATTGCATGGACGTGTGGCGCGCAAAATGTGGCGCTTCCTCTGGCAAGAGAAGGATATGAAAGAGGTGCCAATCACGCATGTCACGAACGGTGTGCATGTCTCCAATTGGATGGCGCGTCGGCTGATCAATTTATTTAGTGATTACCTGGGTGATGATTGGTATGACCATCTCGATGAACACGATTTTTGGTCGAATGTTGACGATATTCCTGCTTCTGAACTTTGGGCAGTGCGTATACACCTGAAGCGCAAACTGGCATTTTACATGCGCGAGCGTGTCCGCGATCGCTGGACGCATGGTGGATTCCATCCCGTGCAAGTTGTTTCTTCGGGCGTGTTGATCAATCCCTACGCGTTGACGATTGGTTTCGCGCGGCGTTTTGCAACGTATAAACGCGCCAGTCTTGTTTTATCTGATATAGATAGATTGCTCGACATTATCAATCGTCCCAATATGCCGGTTCAAATTATTTTTGCGGGCAAGGCGCACCCAGCCGATGAACCTGGCAAGCAATTAATCCAGCAAGTCTATCGTCAGGTCAAGCGCGCAGAAACAGGTGGACGGCTGGTCTTTATTGAAGACTATGATATGAACTTAGCGCGTTATTTAGTTCAAGGTGTGGATGTGTGGATGAATACCCCGCGCCGACCTATGGAAGCCAGTGGTACCTCTGGGATGAAAGCCGCCCTCAACGGTGCGCTGAACTTCTCCGTACTGGATGGCTGGTGGCGTGAAGCGTACAATGGCTACAACGGCTGGGCAATTGGCGAAGATAGGGAACTGGAATCGCAAAGTGTTCAAGATGCTCAAGATGCCGAAAGCTTGTACAAAACTTTGGAAAATGAGATCATTCCTTTGTACTATGACCGCGACCAGAAAGATATTTCGCATGAGTGGATAGCGCATGTCAAAAATTCTTTGAAAACGAACATCCCTCAATTCTCCACACGTAGAATGGTAAAGGAATATGTGAAAAGACTATATGTGAAGGCGTTGACAGCCCCCTCTCCTGCTGGGAAATAGGAGACGGAATAAATGCTTCCCGAAATTACAGTCACTGAACTTTCCGAGAAATTAAAGTCTGAGGACAAATTTATCCTGCTGGATGTGCGCGAACCTCATGAGTTGGATTTCGCCAAATTAACAGATAGCAGGCTGGAGGTCACACCCTTGAGTCGCTTGGCTCGAGAAGGTATCAACGCGCTATCAGAATCAACAAAGTCAAAAGATTCAACGATTTATGTGATGTGTCATCATGGCAACCGCAGCGGACAGGTCACGGCTTGGCTCGCGCAGCAAGGCTGGAATAATGTCTTTAATGTGCGCGGTGGGATCGATGAATACGCGCGGCAGATCGATCAGTCCGTGGGATTCTATTAGCGAGTAAGTTTATGAGTATGCAAACGAAAAAAGCCTTCCAAAATTTGGGAGGCTTTGTTCATCTGTCTACTTGTTTACATGTTGCGCTGTTTACGTCACTGCTTTCCTCTCAAACACAAACTGTCCATCCTTATAGAAAAGATCGCCATCTACAAGAATTTCCGAGTCTGTGCGCAGGTCGCAGATCATATCCCAATGGATCGCAGACTTGTTGTGTGATCCCGTTTCAGGGTAGCCTGCGCCGAGCGCCATATGAAATGTCCCACCGATCTTTTCATCAAAAAGGATATTACCCGTGAACTTGTTGATGTCAGGATTTGTGCCGATGGCATACTCACCCAAATAACGTGAACCTGAATCAGATTCGAGCATCTTGATCAGATAATCCTGATTCTTTTCGGCTTTAGCCTGATTCACACGCCCGTTGAGGAACGTCAATTCCGCGCCTTCGACAGCTACACCGCCGTAGATCGCAGGATAGGTGAATCTCACCCAGCCATTGACTGATTCTTCAACAGGTCCAGTAAAGATTTCACCGTCGGGCATGTTATAGACGCCGACAGAATTCATAAACTTGCGACCCTTGATAGAAAGGTTCAGATCGACATTAGGTCCACGCATCACGACTTGGCTCTTGCCTGCCAAAAAGTCAATCGCTTTTTGCTGCCCCGCTGCGGTGCTATTCCAATAGGCGATAGGGTTATCTTCATTTGCGTGAACCGCGCCGAAGACGAAATCTTCATATTCTTTCAAACTCATTCCCGCATCTTGAGCATACCCATCCGTGGGATAGAGGGTGGTGACCCATTTGAATACGCCTTCCGCCCCGCGCCGCATCTGCGATTCTGTGATGGAACTGATCGCCTTCCCTCGCCGTTGGGCTTTGAGGGGATCAATATTCGTAGTCGCACGCGTGTTCGTTGCCGAGTGGATTCGGATGCGGCTCTCGAATTGATCATAGGCGAACTTGTAAAAGGTCGGGATGAAGTCAAGCTGGGTATCTTTGGCATACGTCAAATACATATCATCCTGGATGAATGGCACCATTCCAGGGAAACCGATCATTGGATGCGGATGCCCGCCTTTTTCCAGGATTTGAATGTATAGCTCGTGTACCAGAGGCTCGGCGGCAGTTGTCGCTTCGATCAGGACGCGATCACCAGGCTCGATGCGTGTGGAATGTTCAACAAGTACTTTTGCAAACTTTGCAATGCGAGAATCAGCCACAAGAAACTCCTTCATTTGACTCAAAGAGCACGGAGACCTTTGAGAAAAATTCCCAATCTTTTCTCTGTGAACTCGATGACTTTTTGTGAATTATATCACCGCGACTTTCTTAAGGTATACTCGATTGGCATCTTAGGATGAAATTACAATGCTTGTATTGAGCCTGTCGAAATGAAACAACTCCTTCAAAACATCAAAACAGGAAAATCAACCATCGAAGATGTGCCCGTTCCGACCCCGCGCGAAGGGCAGGCACTTGTAAAAGTAGAGGCAAGTCTCGTATCTGCGGGAACCGAACGCATGGTGGTGGAATTCGCTGAAAAAAGTTTAGTTGGCAAGGCGCGTTCGCGTCCCGATCTCGTGAAGCAGGTTATCGATAAAGCCCGCCGCGAAGGTTTAATCAATAGTGCCCAAGCTACGTTCAATCGACTCGATCAACCAATGGCGCTTGGGTATTCTTCGGCTGGCACAATCGTCGCGTTGGGGAAAAATATAGGGGGATTCAAAATTGGTCAGCGCGTGGCCTGCGCAGGCGGCGGATATGCTGTCCACGCGGAATATAATGTTGTGCCGCGCAATTTGTTGACTCTGCTTCCCAAAAATGTTGATTTCGAATCCGCTGCCTTCACAACGCTGGGCGCGATTGCACTGCACGGATTCCGTTTGGCTGAACCAGAGATCGGTGAAAATGTCGCGGTGATCGGCATGGGGCTTCTAGGATTATTGGCAGCGCAGATTGCATCTGCTGCGGGATGCAACGTCCTCGGCATTGACGTTGACCCCGCGCGGATTGTTCTCGCTTCTTCTCTTGGACTTCGAGCTGTTCGCCGCACAGAAGCTGTTGACACCTCTGTCGCGTTCACCGCTAATCGCGGCTTCGACGTGATTCTGATCTGCGCCGATACACCCTCGAACGATCCTGTCGAATTGGCAGGAGTCCTTGCCCGCGACCGAGCTCGCGTTGTAGCGACCGGCGCGGTGGGACTCGCTTTTCCACGCAAGGTTTACTACGAAAAAGAAATTTCATTTATCAACTCGCGTTCGTATGGACCTGGTCGCTATGATTTGAACTATGAAGAAAATGGAAACGATTATCCGCTTGGCTACGTGCGCTGGACAGAAGGGCGCAACTTTGAAGCGGTAGTTGACTTGATGGCGAAAGGTCAAGTAAACGTAAAGCCATTAATTACCCATCGCTTTCCAATCGAACAAGCTACCCAAGCCTATGAAGTGATTACGGGGAAGAAAAAAGAACCGTTTTTGGGTGTGTTGCTTACGTATCCTGAATCCGTTGAAAAGTTAGAAAGTTCAAAGGTTGTAAAGTTTAACGTTCAAATGCTTAAACGGTCTGCCCTGACTGGCGAAGCCGTGTCGAAGGGTTCAAACGTTGTAACGCTCGGTGTCCTGGGAGCAGGTCTCTTCGCCAATTCTGTTCTCCTTCCCGCTATCAAAAAGGCAGGCGACATTAAACTGGTTGGTATCGCCTCCTCAGGTGGATTGCACGCCCAACACTCGGGCAAAAAATTTGGTTTCCAGTATGCCACATCTAACGATGATGAGATCATCAACGATCCGAATATTAATACGGTTGCCATTCTCACGCGTCATGATTCACATGCTGAACTGGTTATAAAAGCACTCAAAGCGGGAAAGCATGTATTTGTTGAAAAACCACTAGCCATTAACTCAAAACAACTGGAGCAAATCAACAAGTTACTAATCTCTAATCTCCAGTCTCTTCTAACGGTAGGTTTCAACCGTCGTTTTTCTCCTCTTGCTCAACATCTTCACTCTCTAGTCTCCAATCTCCAAGAACCTAAATACATCCACTATCGCGTCAATGCAGGCCTCATTCCTCTCAACCATTGGACTCAAGATCCCAATATTGGCGGCGGACGGATCATCGGTGAAGCTTGTCACTTCGTGGATTTCATCACCTTCCTCATTGGCGCGCCTCCTGTCTCTGTGACTGTGCACGCGCTGCCTGATAACGGTAAATACCGCGAGGACAATGTCTCCATGACTTTCACTTTCCCTGATGGCTCCATCGGCATTGTGGATTATCTTGCCAACGGTAATAAATCCTTCCCGAAGGAACGCGTCGAAGTCTTCTCTGGTGGTCAGATCGCTGTGTTGGATGATTTCGTTTCTTTACAAACGGTCAAAGATGGAAAGAAGAAAGAATTTAAAGGCGCCCAAAACAAAGGCTGGGTGGATGAATGGAAAGCCGTCGCCAAGTCCATTCGTGAGGGCGGCGAACCACCGATTCCCTATGAGCAATTGATCGGCGTGACCAAGTCCACGTTCGCGGCGGTGGAGTCGGTTAGAATTGGGAGTAAGATAGATATATAGATATTATGTAAGAAAACAACCCAGTGATGGGGTAAACCCATGATCACCAACCGACCTCTCCGCGTTTTTCTCTGTCACTCCTCAAATGACAAACCTGCTGTCCGAGAGTTGTATCAAAAACTGCGCGCCGAAGCATGGATTCAACCCTGGCTGGATGAAGAGGAACTTTACCCAGGTGAAGATTGGGATTTAGCAATTCAGAAGGCTGTAGAAGAATCGGACGCTGTGTTGGTATGTCTTTCCAATAACTCGATTACCAAAAGGGGGTATGTTCAAAAGGAATTGAGATTTGTTCTTGATATTGCACTTGAAATGCCCGAGGAGGAAATTTTTATTATTCCCTTGCGGCTAGAGGCATGTGAACCACCACGAAGTTTAAGAGACTGGCATTACGCGAATTACTTCCCTGAATCTGAACGCGAATATGCATTTCAAAGGCTGCTGGTCAGTTCGAAAAGACGCGCCGATGCGCTTGGGTTGAACTTTGAAGCACCTGCAACCCTGGAAATAAAACCAACCGAAGAAAACAAACCTGTATTCGAAACACCAAAACCTGCGCCTGTTGCAATTCCTCCCAACAAAATCACTCTTTCCAACGGCATGGAATTGATGCGCGTGCCTGCGGGCAAGTTTTTGATGGGGAGCAAAGCCGATAATAAATCTGCTTACGATGATGAAAAACCATAACACACTTTGGATATTCCGTATGATTACTGGATGGCTCACTTTCCTGTAACAAACGAGTTATATAATGCTTATGTCAAGTCGAAAGGTATCAAACATCCAGTAGATGGCTGGGAAAAGAAAAAGGATCATCCGGTTACTTATGTTGGGTGGACAGATGCCATGGGGTATTGCCAGTGGTTGAACAGCCTGCTCAAAAATGAATTGCCTCCTGGTTTGTTTTTTCGCCTGCCCACCGAAGCCGAATGGGAAAAAGCCGCGCGCGGCACAGAGGGACGTGAATATCCTTGGGGCGATATGTTTGATAAAAACAAATGCAATTCATCTGAAGGCGGCAAAGGCGGTACAACACCTGTTGGTTTTTATTCCCCACATGGAGACTCGCCTTATGGCTGCGCGGATATGGCAGGCAATGTGTGGGAATGGACTCATAGCCTGAAGAAAAAGTATCCCTATAAACCTGATGACGGCCGTGAAGATGAAAAGGCCCCAGGTTACCGTGTGCTGCGGGGCGGTTCCTTCAACAACAATGAGAGGAACGCGCGCTGTGCGTACCGCAACGACAACGACATCAAAAACTTCAACAACAACATCGGTTTTCGTGTGGTGGCGTCCCATGCCTTTCCTTCAATTCAGGTTTCAGGGGCTTGCCCTTGTTGCCGCAGGCCGGAAATGCTCTACGTTTACGGACGTAAGCCGAGGCGAAACAGGAGAGATAGCGCGGTCAAGTCCTGGCTGACCGCAGAGAAGAAAGATCAGGCAAATATCAAAGAGCCTCACGCTTTGTATGGTATGACCATCCCAGCGTGAGGCAATTTTTTGACTGAATAAACCAAAATGAAAGCCACTTCTGCTGATATCGAAAAATATCTGAAGTTACTTGAAGAAACACCTCGCAAGCTGTCCATTTTGACAAAAGATATTGATGTTGCGCGGTTACAAACCAA
>Ga0137365_10003212_pt1 | contig 13027 bp, 3 predicted proteins | sample SagtaG_9_FD_104799 | JGI IMG/M metagenome (GOLD analysis project Ga0137365, IMG submission 104799) | Vadose zone soil microbial communities from Sagehorn Ranch, Mendocino, California, USA - Sage1_L_40_16 metaG | ecosystem: Environmental > Terrestrial > Soil > Vadose zone | place: USA: California...
CATCCAAATTGCTAGAAATCCGACCGGAACGCGGACCAAGGGCCCAGTCCAAAGGCTATAAAAGCGGCGATGCAGCACTTCAGGCGTTGAGCGCTGCCGTTGCCATTCCGAGTCCATTGGCAACCTTTGAAGGATTGTCAAACCAGGACAATTTGAACATCTTCGGTTTCCGGGTGAACCCCCCCGACCCCAACGGCGAGGTAGGACCGAACCACTATGTGGAGATTATCAACCTGGTCTTCGCTGTTTACGACAAGAACGGCAATAAGCTTCTGGGGCCGGTAGACACCGGTTCGCTCTGGGCCGGGTTCGCGATCCCGGATTGCACTGATCCATCGGGCGATCCAGTCGTGTTGTACGATCAATTAGAGGATCGCTGGTTTCTCTCCCAGTTCACAACGAGCGGCCTCAACGACCCGACAAAACCTTTCTGGAACTGCGTCGCTGTCTCTACGACGGGCGATCCGACTGGCACGTACTATCGCTATGCGTTCGAGACCACGTCCGACGGCGTGTTCTACTTTCCAGATTATCCCAAGTACGGCCTCTGGAGGAATTCGTACATCCTCACCACGCGCGAATTCGGACCAACGGTTGAGTACGGCATTGGCGTTTACGCGCTCGAACGCGACAAGATGCTCGAAGGAGATCCGAACGCCCGCGCTGTTAAGTTCTTCCTGGATGGGAACGCCCCCGGAATGTTGCCCTTGGTCGGCGATGGCCTGCTTCCGCCGGATATCGACGGCAGGAGAATGCCGGCAAACGGTGCTCCTGCCCCGATTGTCGGTACGCAGGACAATGACGCCTCTTATGGCGCGACCTTCGACGCGCTCAACATTTGGGAACTCAATGTAAAGTGGCAGGCGAATCCCGTGGCATCAATCGCCCTCAAGACACAGCTGCCAGTTGCGTCCTTCGACTCGATCTTCCCGTGCGCGCCGACGTCGCGTGACTGCCTGCCCCAGCCGGGCATCACGGACCCGAACCAGTACCTCGACATCCTGTCGTACCGGCAGCGGCCAACCTTCCGCCTCGGCTACCGCAACTTTCGCACATACGAATCACTGGTGACGAACCAGTCTGTAGAGGCACTGCCTGGCGTCGCTGGCGTGCGCTGGTACGAGATTCGGCGGACCGGCGGCACCTACTCTGTCTACCAGCAAGGAACGTACGCTCCCAATGATGGCGTCCATCGCTGGATGGGCAGCATCGCCCAGGACAAGAACGGGAATATGGCTCTCGGGTACAGCGTCGTGAACGGAGTGAATGTTTACCCAGGCATTCGCTATACGGGCAGGCTCGCGGGCGATCCGTTAGGCCAGATGACTCTGGGCGAAGGCGTAATCATCAATGGCTCAGGCGTGCAGACAAATACGAACTCCCGCTGGGGCGACTACACGGACATGACGGTCGATCCCACAGACGACTGCACGTTCTGGTACGTCAACGAGTACTACCAGACTACTCAACCACCGCCAGACCGAAATTGGCAGACACGCATTGCCAGTTTCAAGCTGCCTGGGTGCCAATAGGAGTAACCACACGACGGCCTGCAGCGAGCGTCATCTCTGCTGAAGACATGCGTGAACGTCCCTCCCGGGCGATCCCAGATTTACTCCACGGTGATCGTTGCTTGGACGCTTCCGATGCGACTGACGGCGCGCACGTTCCCACTCACCGGGTGCGAGCGACGGGGACGGTTTCATAACGCGCGAACTGCGATCATCAGCATCGTCCATTAGGCACGGTAGAAATTATTAATTGCCCGTCTTACTCTCGGGCTGCGTCGCCAAGACGCACCGAAAGCCGTAAATCACGTCGCGATCATTGCGATCAATCACGTTGCGATAGGAGGATTGCATTTCGAGTCGATTGCCAGTCGCCCAGGAACCGCCGCGCAGCACGCCCCAATCGCGTCCTGCGAGCGCGGGACTGTCGTTGGTCCCCTTGTAACTATCCGCGCACCACTCCCACGCGTTTCCGCCGAGATCGTATATGCCTAATGAGTTTGGCTTGAAACTGCCGACTGGTGACGTTGCAGGCCAATTGTCAATGTACTTTTCGATCACCGCGCCGCCGCGTCGCTTCGCGCTTTGGTCGGAATAATTTCCTACGCCGTTTGGCGGTGGCCATTGCTTACCCCACGGAAATTCGTTTCGAATTTTTCCATCTCGCGCTTCCGGCGTTGCACCGCCTTCGCCAGGTAAACCAACTGCCGCGCTCCATTCCAAGTCGGTCGGCAACCGATAGAATTGTCGATCTTCGATCACGCCTTCGTCATGTTCCTTGGCTGTCAGCCACTTGCAAAACGCGTTCGCATCGAACCAATTTACTTTCACGACCGGATGCGTTGCGTTTTGGGCAAAATCCGCAGAGTCCAGGCGGTGTCCAGTCGCACGGCAAAAGGCTTCGTAGTCCTGCGCGCGCGTTTCCCAAATTGAAATGCGAATGTCGCCGAGCGGGACGAATTTCATGCCTAATGAATTCGTCCAGGGCTGGCCTGGCGCCGGTCCGACACTTTGCTCCAAACGCGCGGCCAGAAACGTCTGTTGTTGCGGTTCGACGTGGCCGGTAATCGAAGTCAATTTGTAACCAGCCAGCCGCAGCTCATAATTTAGCGGGCCGGGTTTGACCTCTTCGATGACAAGCGGCGTTTGACCCAGTTCCCGCCCATTCGCAAGCACCGTTGCGCCGCCGGGCGCACTCGTAATTTTCACGCTGCCGTTCGCAAAAACAAAGTGCGCGGAATTCTCGTGCTGTCCTTGAACCGCCAGGGACTGCTGCTCCGCAGGCCAACCGTCAAGTTGCGCGACTAATTCGTGCGGACGCGCCGGAAGTTCGATTCGCAACGGCGTCCGTCCGTGCGGCATTCTATCGACAAGAATTTCCGCGCCGGGCGGTTCGCTGGTGATACTCACGGTGCCATTGACGAATGCGAATGATTTTTGCGCAGTCTCGCCGCGCCGGATCTCAACGCGGTCGCGCATTTCCCAGTCGCTGCGCTTCGCAATGAGCGCATACTTCCCGGTTGGAAGATCGACAATTTTTTGTGGCGCAACTCCGTCGCGCGAAACCTGCCCGTCCTCGCTGCGCAAAGTAAACTGCGCCCCGGGTGGATTGGATTTAACATCCAGCGCGCCTTTACTGCGTGCCAAATGAAAAACGGGCGGCTCAACTGATTTCCTGCTGCCAAGATCGAGAAGCGTCTCGATCGGATCGTAACCCGGACTCATCACGCGCAGTTTGTACTTGCGCGGCTCCAGCTCGTCGAAGGCTGCCGGGCTTTTCTTGGCATGATCATCGAGCAAAACTAACGCCCCCGCAGGCTGCGTCTGGATAGTTGTTTGCAGACTAACATCGCTGCTCGCCGGGACGCGGGAGCGCCACCAAGTGCTGAAGACGATGCCCGCGATCAACAAAATGGACAAGGTGGCGACAGCGAATTTTACTCGCGATTTCTCTCGCGGTGGGCGTTCGCCGCGCTCCAAGGCTGCGAGGTCATCGCGCATCTGTGCAGCTGACGCGTAACGCTTGCGCAGATCGTTCGCGCACGCTTTCACCAGCACATCGTTCAACCGGAGAAGCGCTTCCTTGTCCGGACGCGTGCTTAGCCGTGAATCGATTTCCGGAAAATCAAGCCGATCTTTTCCGGTGCTGACTTCATAAATTACTTTACCGAGACTGAAAATGTCGGCCTGGGATGTGCCGGGTCCTTCCGGTGGAACATAACCTTCCGTGCCAACGAACGAGCGTTGTCCGGTCGCAGCAACCAATCCAATGTCGGCCAGCTTCGGCACGCCATCGATGAAAATAATATTCGACGGCTTAATGTCGCGATGAGTAAGGCCATGCGCGTGGAGCGCCTGTAGCGCTTCGGTTAACGAAACCCCAAGTCGAATCGATTCGGATGCCGAAAGATGTTTCTGTCGCTCCAGTTCGCTTTTCAGCGTCCGCGGTTCGTAACTGACGATGTCTATGTTGCGGCCAGCCAGATGATCATCGGCCAGCTCCATGATGTAATAAAGGTATTCGCTCGTACGACCGACATGCAGAATGTCGATGAAACCGGCATGCGCACGCGAGATCGGTTCGAAGCTAGACATGCCTTCGAATTCACGTCGAAACGCGCGCTCGCTTTCGAACGTGAGGCGATAAACAATTTTCACCGCCCGTAATGCGCCAGTGAGACTGCGCGCCAGCCAAATTTCTCCGTAAGCGCCACGACCGATCACGCGCAGCACTTCATGGTCGGGAATAATAGGGACGTTGGCCGAAACCTTTGGAATGAGCGCGATTTTACACAAGCGCCGTGTGCGAAGCAATTCCGGAGGAGCGCGAAGATCGCGGCTTAGATCGCAGCGTATCGTCCAAGGGTTTTTACTTCCTTTTTGATCAACGCCGAGACGCGGTGCCGCGCGAGATAAACCTGGCCCACGCTCACTCGCAATTGTGCAGCCACTTTTTGCGCTGGCCATTCTTTGCGCACGTAGCAATCGAATATTTGAAACTGTTTCGGATCGACCTTCTTTTTCACGCGCGCGATCGCGGCGTCGAACAAGTTTTCCTGCCATTCCCGTTCCCAGAGCACGTCAAGATCGACAACGTTTAAGTCGGGCAGGCGTTCGATGGTGGCCGTCTTGCGATCGTCATCCGAACGTTCGCGCTGAGTTTGCACACTGTCGCGCCTTCGAAATTGATCCGCGATACGCCAGCGCGTGATTTGCAATAGCCAGCCTTTGAAAGAGCCGAGCGCTGGATCATAGCGCAACTTGCCGATCTTCTTTGCGACGGTAATGACGGTTTCCTGCACGACTTCCTGTGCTTCCGTGTCCGTCAGGCCGGATTTTTGTGCCGCCGAGTAAATCAGTTTCCAATAAGTATCGAAAAAGTCCTGCCAGCGCCGTTGATCGTCCCAGTTCGCAAGTCGATCCACCAAGCTGCGACGGGTGGCCAGTAATCCGGCAGTCTTCATGTGGATTGTATTGTAGCTGACGACGTTGACCCCGGCCAAGTCCGTAGCCACGGTCAACGCCCGCGGCTACACCATTTGTCATGCCGATCTTCTAACCACTTGTCCGGGGCACAATTATTATCGATTTCCTGAAAGATTTGCGCTGAACTCACGTATTCCTCCTATGAATACAAGCGCGCTAATCACCCGATCACTTCAACTGGCCGCCCGACCGTTTGTGCTGCTCTTAGGATTTCTAAAGAAGGTCGCTCTCGCGCTCTTCGGCCGAGTGCAATGGAGCCCGCCGCGCTGGCTTTCACAAAGCCGCGCCGCCTGCTCCAGTTTCAATCGGGCTCATCCCTTCATCACGGCTTCCGGAATCATCGCGATCTTAGTGCTCTCCTGCGGGGCGGCCTGGACGCTGCATTGGTATCAACATCGGCCAAAGCCGCGCTATGTCAGCGTTAAGATCGAGCCGATTCCAGTAACGAAACTGGAGAAAGACTTAACGTTTCCCACGCTTGATCTCCGATTCAGCGATTCCGCGGCCCGCTTGGAGGATTTGAAGAAAACGTCGGTGCCGGGCGTCCGGCTTGATCCTCCATTGGCCGGCAAATGGATGTGGGCCAATGATCAACATTTGTTTTTCAAACCAGCCGAAGATTGGCCAGCCGATCAAAAATTCAAAATCATCTTCGACAAGAAATTTTTCCCGCCGCACGTCTTAGTGGAGCGCTTCGTTTACGAATTCACGACGCCGCCGTTTGAGATTGCCATCAAAGACCTTCAACTTTATCAGGAACCGGCCAATCCGACGCAACGTCAGATCACAGCGACGCTCGAGCTTACGCACGCGGTCGAACCTGGTGAATTAGATCGACATCTCCAACTCCTGATGATCGGCGGATCGACAATTTTTCCGCCTAACGATCCGGCGCCGCATTTCTCCCTCACTTATGGCTTGCATAAGCGCATCGCCTATTTGCGCAGCTCGAACGTGACCCTGCCGGAGAAGGAAGATTTCCTCAAACTTGAGCTGAGCAAGGGTGTACAAACCGCGCAAGGCGGAGCGCAAACTCGCCAGGCAATCGAGGACAAGCTGCGCGTCCCCTCGATCGGGACCGCCTTTCAGATCGAGTCTATCGCAGGGACCATTGCCCGGAACAAGAATGGCGAACCGGAACAGATTTTGATCTTAAATACGAGTGCCGATATCAGCAGCAGCGAGCTGGCGAAGGCTATTCAGATCCGTCTGCTGCCGAAACGTGAACCCGAAACGACCGAAGAAACCGACTCACAGAGTTCCGATTCGGACGCGGCTGACCAAAGTAATGCAAACGACGAAAACGCACAGAGCGCCGAATCGGGAGAGGATGAATCGGGTGAGACGACAGAATCGGATCAAGCCTCAAAATGGCAAAGTCCCACTGATGTGCCGGACGATGTCCTCGACCAAGCTAAGGGAATCGAATTCACGGTCGTGCCCTCGGAAAAAGCGCAAGATCGACAACATGCTTTTAAGATACGGGTGGAATCAGAGGGCGAGCTTTACGTTCGTGTCGCGAAAGGAGTGCGCGCTTCCGGCGATTATCCTCTGGCGGAAGACTACAACGCGATCGTGGCAGTGCCGCAGCTTCCCCGCGAAGTGCAGATCGAAGGTCAAGGCGGTTTGCTGGCGTTGAACGGGGACCGAAAATTGTCGATCCGATCACGCGCTTTGGCAGGGATCGAATTTGAGGTCGCGCGTGTTGCTACGACTCAAATCAACCACCTCGTCAGCCAGACCCAGGGTAGATTCGAAGACCCAGAATTTCGCGATTCCCATCTATTCAATCAGGAAAATATCTCGCGGATCGCGCTCGAGCAGCAGCCGATTGCGCTCGAAAACAAATGGAAAGCAAATTATTCGGCGTTCGATTTTTCCGAGCATCTTGGCAAACCAGCTGACGGCGGAAGCGAGCGTGGTCTTTTCTTTCTTACCGCGCGCGGTTGGGATCCGGCGAAAAAGAAACCGATAACGTCGGTTAACGACAGCAGGTTTCTTCTCGTCACGGACATCGGAATTTTAACGAAGAAAAATACTGATGGCAGCAGCGACGTCTTTTTGATGTCGATCAAGAACGGCCAGCCGATCAACGGTGCCGCAGTCGACATTCTGGGCAAGAACGGTGTGCCAATCCAGACAGCCAAAACGGCGGCGGATGGTCATTGTGCTTTCCCATCAGTTGAAAAATCGGAGCGCGAAAAAACACCGGTCGCGTACGTCGCGCGCAATGGCGACGACATAGCATTCATGCCCTTTGCGCGTGAAGACCGCGTCTTGAATTTCTCGCGCTTTGAGATTGAAGGCGCGGAGAATATCGCGCCGGAAGGTCTCGACGCGTTCGTTTTTACCGAACGCGGCGTGTACCGGCCTGGGGATGAAATCCACATCGGGCTGGTGGTGAAACAGCGCAACTGGGGCGGCAATCTCAAAGGCTTGCCGATTGAAACCGAAGTGGTCGATGCGCGCGATCTGCGGGTCCAGACAAAGAAACTCACTTTGCCGGAAACGGGATTCACGGAATTGAGCTACCAGACGGCTAACGAATCGCCGACCGGCCTTTACACGATCAACGTTTACCTGATCAAAAATAACAAGCGCTCGAGTTTGCTGGGTTCTGCCACTGCGCAGGTGAAAGAGTTCCTGCCCGACCGTATGAAAATCGAGACGCGGCTTTCCAAAGGCGCGCCGCACGGCTGGATTCATCCCAGGGAAATGCAGGCGCTCGTTGCCCTGGCCAACCTTTATGGCACACCCGCAACCGATCGGCGTGTGACCGGCAAGGTTGAGCTCACGCCAGCGGCATTTTCATTTCCGGAATTTCGCGACTTCACTTTTTTCGACCCGCTCTTTGACGAGAAGAAAAATCAGCAAGAGCAAACAATCGATCTCGGCGAGCAGAAAACCGACGGGGAAGGCCACGCCGCTTTTGACTTGCAACTGGAACGCTTCGCCGACGCAACCTACGCGATGCGATTCATCGCCGAGGGCTTCGAAGGAGAAGGCGGTAGGAGCGTAATGGGCGACGTCGGCGCGCTTGTCTCCGCTCTGCCTTACGTGATCGGCTACAAAGCTGACGGCGACCTTCGTTACATCGACATGAAAAGGCCGCGCGCGATCGACCTGGTCGCAGTCGATCCACAACTGAATCGCATCGCCGTCGAGAACGTCACGGTCGACCTCATTGCGCAGGAATACGTTTCCGTGCTGAAGAAACAGGACAATGGCAATTACGTTTACGAGTCAGTGTTGAAAGAGCGCCCCGCGAAATCGGAAAAAATCTCGGTCGCGGCCAGTGGTTATCATTACGCGCTCCCGACCGAAGAACCGGGCAATTACGTTCTCGAACTGCGCGATGATCAGAATCGCACCTTAAGCAAATTGCGTTTCTCAGTGGTGGGTCGCGCCGCCGTTGCCGCTGCGTTGGAGAAAAACGCCGAGCTGGAGATCAAACTCAATGCCAAAGAGTACAACGCCGGTGATGAAATTGCGGTGAGCGTGACAGCGCCCTACAGCGGCTACGGCCTCATCACGATTGAACGGGAAAAAGTCTACGGCTATAGCTGGTTTCAAACGAACACCGCGAGCAGCATCCAGCACATTCGTTTGCCTGAAGGTTTTGAGGGTAGCGGTTATGTGAATGTCGCGTTTGTCCGGGCGCTCGATTCCAAGGAAATTTTTGTCAGCCCGCTCAGCTACGGCGTCGTCCCGTTCACAGCCAATATCGAAAAGCGCAGGCTCAAGATTGATCTCCAAACCGCGGCAAAAGCCAAGCCCGGCGAACCGTTGCACATCGGCTACAAAACCGATCGTCCAAGCAAGATCGTCATTTTCGCGGTCGATCAGGGAATTTTGCAGGTCACTGATTACAAGACGCCCAATCCTCTATCGTATCTCTTCCGGAAGTGCGCTCTCGGTGTTGAGACAGCGCAGATAGTTGATCTTATCATTCCAGAATTTTCCTTGCTGCGTTCTCTCTCCGCGTTTGGCGGCGACGGCGAAGGGGCACAAAGATTAAATCCGTTCAAGCGCGTCACGGAAAAACCAGTCGTGTTTTGGTGCGGCATCGTCGATGCCGACGCGACCGCACGTGAAGTTGTCTATGATGTGCCCGACTTTTTCGACGGTACGCTGAAAGTGATGGCGGTCGGCGTTTCCAACGAAACAGCTGGATCGGCCGACCGCGATGCACTCATTCGCGGACCGTTCGTCATTACGCCAAGCGTGCCGGTGCTGGCCGCCCCTAGCGATGAATTTGAGGTCGGTGTAACGGTCGCAAATAACGTCGAAGGTTCAGGCGCAGACGCGCAGATCGAGCTGCGCGCCGAGACGTCCCCGCATTTGTCGATCTTGGGCAGGGCGACCCAAAAGTTGCGAATTGCCGAAGGGCGCGAGCAGAGCGTGAAGCTGCGCTTCCATGTCAACGACATGCTCGGCTCTGGCGAAATCAAATTTGTGGCCAGCCGAAATGGAATCGAAACGCGCCGGCGCGCTACATTGAGCGTCCGTCCACCGGTTCCCTATGTGACCGATGTTCGCAGCGGCAATTTTAAGAAACGCAACGCGGATGTTCAGATTACGCGTGAAATCTATTCCGAGTTTGCCAAACGCGAAGCCGCGATCGCAGCGGTCCCGCTGGGTCTCGCACACGGTCTTTACGTTTTTCTCAAAGATTTTCCTCATGGTTGCAGTGAGCAGATCACCAGCGGCGCGTTTTGCCGGCTCACGCTCGCAGACGAAGCCGATTTTGGGCTCAGTCGTGCAGAGGTAAATGCTCAGCTCGAAAAAGTCTTTGGAATTTTGAGGCGCCGGCAAAACGATCAAGGCGCGTTCGGTTATTGGGCGCCGGAAACCGATGAGAAGATCAGTTTCAATTCCGTTTACGCGATGGATTTTCTAAGCGCGGCGAAGGCAGCCGGGTTTGCGCCGCCGGCAGACATGTTCGCGAGTGGCTTGCGCTATTTGCAAAAGATGATTGCGCGCGAACCCTCGACCCTGGCCGACGCGCGCACCGTTGCCTACGGGATTTATGTGCTCACGCGGGAAGGCGTTGTCACCACCAATTACATTCTTAATCTGCGCGATTATCTGGAACAGCACCAGGCTGATGTCTGGGAGAACGATATCACCGGTGTTTATCTCGCCGGCGCGCTCAAACTTCTGCACAAAGACGAGGACGCGGAAGATTTGATCGCTGCCTACAAGATCGACAAAGAAACGACCCGGAAATACGACGACTTCTGCCAGCCCCTTGGATCGAACGCGCAATATATCGCCATACTCGCGCACGCCTTTCCGGAGCGACTGAAAAAAATCTCAGCCGAGGAATTCGAGCAAATTCTCCAGCCGATTGGACAGAGCGAGTTCAACACGCTTTCGGCGGCCTACGCTGTTTCGGCGCTGAAATCGTACTCACACGTGATCGCGAAAAAGCTGCCCGACCTCAGCATTGCCGAAATCCATCGAGACAAGCGCGAAGTCGCCCTAACGAGCGGCGCAAAGTTGCTGCAACGTACCGTTTTTTCCAAAGATGCGATTGCGCTCCGCTTTAAAACCGCCGGAATGCTCAGTGGCCCCGGCGCATTTTTCCAGGTAGTGGAAGCTGGATTTGATCGACATGTGCCGGCGCAACTGGTCACCGCCGGATTGGAAGTTCATCGCGAGTTACTCGACAAGAATGATAAGCCGGTGACGGAGACGAAACTCGGCGAACCGATTCATGTTCGTCTGCAGGTGCGAACTGTGCGCGACGAACCGGTGACCAACGTTGCCATTGTCGATCTTTTACCCGGCGGATTCGAAGTTGTCGGCTCATCGCTGCAGCCGGGTGTTTCGACAATTTCCGGCGTCGATTATGTTGATGTGCGCGAGGATCGCGCCGTCTTCTACGCAACCGTCTCGAGCAGCGCGCTCGAGATCAATTATCAGATTAAATCGTCAAATCGCGGCGAGTTTACGGTGCCACCGGTTTTCGCGGAGTCGATGTACGAGCGAAACGTCAAGGGCCGCGGCGTCGGCGGAAAGATCAGCGTGACGGAATAAGTCGTCGAATTACGTACGATGAAAACGCGTGTCACCCCGAATGGTTTAAGGGACCTCACACAGGGTGATGGACCACACTCGACAAGTAGCGTGATCAACGCTTCGTCGGAGAGGTCCTTGGCTCCGCTCGGGATGACTGTGTGGATGGCGAAGCGTTACAAGAAGACGCTTCTCGCTTTCTCGCTTGTTTGCACGTGCACCGCTGTAGCATGGCTGACGCTGCCCAAGCCGCCGTTGCTGGATGGGATCTCCTTTTCTCAACGTGTGCGCGATCGCACTGGAAAATTGCTTCGCGTCACCCTCACGTCCGATCAGAAATTTCGAGTCTGGACTTCTTTGTCAGACATTTCGCCCGCGTTGATCGATTCGACCCTCCGGTTTGAAGACAAATATTACCGGCACCACCCAGGTGTTAACCCATTCGCATTATTGCGCTCGGCCCTTAACCTGCGCGCCAGCGGCGTACATAGCGGAGCATCAACAGTTACGATGCAACTGGCTCGGTTGCGTTATCATCTCTGCACCCGCACGCTTCGCGGAAAGTTGGTTCAAATTGTTCGCGCACTCGAACTGGAGCGGCATTACTCGAAGGCCGAGATTCTTGAAGCCTATCTGAATCTCGCGCCCTACGGGCGAAACATCGAAGGCGCGGGCGCGGCTAGTCAGATTTATTTCGGCAAGACTGCCGCGCATTTGACGACACCGGAATCAATAGCCCTCAGTGTGATCCCGCAAAGCCCCACCCGGCGAGCGTTGTTTGTGGATCGGGATAACCGCTCGCTCGATTCGGCGCAGAGGAATTGGTACGACCGCGCGAAAATCGACGGACAATTTTCCGCGCGCCTGTTTAGCGCGCGCGCACAAAGTGAACGGAAATTTCTCGCGCCGCACTTTGTTCAGCAGATTCTGGCGACCGAAAAAGGTCGCGGCGAAATTGTCACCACGCTCGATTTGCCGAAGCAACAATTAATCGAGCGTCGGATCGCCGACTACATCAAAATAAATCGCAGCCACGGAATTCAGAATGGCGCCGCCATGCTTGTCGATACGCGCACCATGGATGTGCTCGCACAAATCGGCTCGGCCGATTTCTTCAATGCCGAAATACAGGGACAAGTAGACGGAACACGCGCCCCACGCTCGCCCGGTTCGACTCTAAAACCGTTCGTGTATGCGCTCGCTCTGGAACAGGGGCTGATTCATCCATTGTCGATCCTGTCGGATGCACCGCGTACTTTCGGCGATTACGATCCGGAAAATTTCGATCGCGAATTTGTCGGCCCGATCCGCGCGTGCGACGCGCTCGCGCGCAGCCGCAATCTTCCAGCGGTTGACCTTGCATCCCAGTTGCATCACCCGACTTTTTACGAATTCCTCCGCGGCGCAGGCGTCAAATTGCCGCGCTCGGAATCGCTTTATGGTCTGACGCTTCCGCTGGGCGGGGCCGAAGTCACAATGGAAGATCTGGTGCGACTTTACGCCACCCTGGCTAATAACGGAGAGCTGCGTTCTCTTCGCCGTACATCGCGCGATCCAACCGCGCTACGAGGCCGCTCGATCATCATGCCGGAAGCGGCGTTCCTGACTCTGGAAATGCTCACCTTGCCACGCCCTGAAGTTGGCCGTGCATATTCGGACCAGGTTGCGCCGGTTTTTTGGAAGACGGGAACATCCCATGGTTTTCGCGATGCCTGGTCAATCGCTGTTTTCAACCATTATGTGGTTGCAGTCTGGATCGGAAATTTTGATGGCCGCGCCAACGGAACTTTTGTCGGACGAATTGCCGCTGCTCCCCTCTTGTTTCAAATCATCGACAGTTTGCGCGCGACCTGGCCGGAGCCGAACCAACCGCATCTTCCGCCTCCGGGCGCTAATCTGAAACGTGTCTCCTTTTGCGTGGTCTCGGGTGATTTACCTGAGCCGTATTGCGCACAACAGGCCGAGGGATGGTTCATTCCCGGAATTTCACCGATCAAACTTTGCGATGTCCA
>Ga0137365_10003218_pt1 | contig 13017 bp, 11 predicted proteins | sample SagtaG_9_FD_104799 | JGI IMG/M metagenome (GOLD analysis project Ga0137365, IMG submission 104799) | Vadose zone soil microbial communities from Sagehorn Ranch, Mendocino, California, USA - Sage1_L_40_16 metaG | ecosystem: Environmental > Terrestrial > Soil > Vadose zone | place: USA...
ACCAGCGGGCGGCCGCCGGCCGAAGCGAAGACATGGGCCACCGCGGGCGCGACGGCGTCCTCCACCAGACGCTGCACGTCGGCTACGCCGACCCAGCAGTAGTCGACCAGTATCCGGTCCGGGGCGGCGGCGAGGGGTTCCAACCCGATGAGTTCAGGCATCCGGCCGCCGGCCACGTCACCGTGCGCGGCGGCCACCAGCAGGCGTTCGACGGCCAGCAGCACCGACTCCAGTTCGGCCCGCGGCACCAGGCCGGCGTCACCGCTCCACACGTCCAGCCGCAGGCAGCCATCGATCTGCTCGAGGCGGAACCGGATCGGCGTTGCGTCGACCGGCATCGGGCGCCACCGCAACTCGGTCCGGGCGAGCGCGACGTCGATCTCCTCGGGCTGGAACCCGACGCCCGCTGTGAGTCCGGACCACGACTCTGGGACGAGGCTGTTGAACAACGTGTCGTAGTTGAAGCGCAGGCCCCGTTCGTGCTCGATCAGTTCGCCCATGGCGTCCCGTTTGACCGCGTCGTACCTGCCGTGCCGGCTCGCCTCTACCACCCTCATCCAGGTGTGGCCGACCAGCTCGTCGAAACTTCTCCCGCCGATCTCGACGGTGGCGATGGTGCCATGGGCCAGGGAACCGACGTAGTTCACCAGATGGCGCTCGAAACGGTTGCTTGACGACACGGGGAACACCAGCTCCGGATAGTTGGCGCGGCGGGCGACCACGGCGCAGATGGCCGCGAGCACGATGCTGGGCCGACTGGTCCGGGTGCGCGCCGCCACCCGCCGCACGGCCATCGCGGCGGCCACCGACGACAGCTCCACCACCAGCGACTCGCCGCTGGTCCGGGCGCCCGGCAACGCGTACAGGCAGCGGGGGATCCGCCACGACTGCTCCCGCAGGTAGTCCAGTGCCGCGTCGGCCCTGTGCCGCTCGGCCGGCGTCGCCTCCAGTTCGGCCTGGTCCAGTGGCTGGTGGCCGGGCCGCCCGACCTGCCGTCGCGCGGGATTGCCCAGCAGGCCGGCGAAGTCGCGTTTGAGGATCCCGATCGCGCCGTTGTCCACGGCCAGGTGCGTGAACGCGGCGGCGCACGCGATGACCCGATCGCCCGCGTCGGGAGCGATGGCCACCGCCATGCGCACCGGACGCCGTCCCGGATCGGGTGACTCGCGCAGCCAGTGGACGAGCGCCTTGGCCACCGCGGGGCGGTCCCGCGGTCTCCACTGTCCCTCGCCGAGCGAACAGACTTCCAGCAGCTGGACGCCGGCCGCCGCGACCCGCTGGCGCGGCTGCTCGCCGGGCACATAGGTGGTGCGCAGGCTCTCGTGCAGCGCGATCAGCACCGCGGCCGCCTCGGCCACGTCGTCGACGGACACCACCTCCGGCACCGGGAGTTCGACGCACAAGCGCCCGTAGACGTGGTCGGGGGTCTGGCTCAGCCAGTTGTAGACGTCGAGCTGGCCCAAGGTGAGCGGTCCCTCGCCGGCCCGCTCCCCGGTGAACTCGACCGGGACCGACCGCATCGGGGTCAGCCGCAGGCGGCGCCGGCGGCGCCGACCGGTTTCGGTTCCGATGCTCATCGCTGGTCAGCCGATCAGCTCGCGCAACGCGCCGGGCAGTTGCCCATCCGCGCCGCACTCGTGTGTCCGCTGGACAGCGGTCGCCGGCAGGGCCGTGGCCGGCGGCTGGCCGAAGACGTCGATCGGCTCGGTGTACGGCGATGGCCGCCAGTCGCGCACGGCGTCCTGGTTGGCCTGCCACACGCGCAGCGAGCGCGCGGCGAACTCGGGCGCCACGTCGTGCGGTACCAGGTCGCGCTCCCGCCAGCTCGCCAGAATCCGCGGCAGGTCCCACTGCCGGGGCGGCTGCTGCAACCAGGACTCGGTGCCGGTGTCCGGTGGTTCCAGCAGTTCGGTGTCGATCGCGGCCAGGAGCCGCACGTCGCCGAGTCGGGCGGCCATCTCGTAGGCGATCGCCGCGCCGATGGCACAGCCGCCGAGCAGATAGGGACCGGCGGGACGTACCGCCCGGACCGTGTCGACGTAGGCAGCGGCCATCGCCGGCACCGTGCGATGGGGTTCCGCGTCGGAGTAGAGGCCGACCGCCTGGATGCCGAACACAGCGAACTCCTCGCCCAGCGCATGGGCGAGCCGGCAGTACGGGCCGACCTGCCCGTTGTCAGGGTGGACCAGGAACAGCGGAGGACGGGTGCCGTCGCCGTCCTGGATCGCGACGAGCGGACCGGACAGCCGCTCGGCATGGTCGCGCAGCAGGGTGGCCAGGCGTTCCACGGTCGGGCGTTCGGTCAGCACGTTCAGCGGGAGCTGGACGCCGAACTCCACTAGCACGGCGTCGATCACCCTGGCGGCGTCCAGCGAGTTGCCGCCGACGCCGAAGAAGTTCTCCCGGATCCCGACCGCGAAGCCGAGGACGTCCTGCCACTGCCGGGCCAGCCAGATCTCCACCGGGTCCCTGGGGCGCTGGTAGCCGTTGTCGATCGTCTCGTTGAGGGCAGGGTTCATGGCGAGGTCGCACCGTTCTCGTGATAGGGGGCCAACCGCCAGCGTTGGATCTTGCCGGCCGCGGACCGGGGGACCTGGTCGACGAACGTGAAGTGCTTCGGGATCTTGTAGCCGGCCAGCCGTCGTCCGCAGTGCGCGGCGAGTTCGGCCCTGCGCACGCTCGCGCCGGGGTGCAGGACGACGTGCGCGCCGACCACCGACCCGAACGTCCGGTGCGGCACGGCCACGGCGGCCGCGTCGATGACCGCGGGGTGGTCCCGCAGCGCCGCCTCGACCTCGTCCGGGTCGACCTTCTCGCCGCCCACGTTGATGATGTCGTGGTCGCGCGGTTCGAGGTAGAGATAGCCGTCCCGGTCCAGCCGGCCGTGGTCGCCGACCGTGGCGAACCCGTCCAGGGTGGTGCGGATGGCCTGGTCGTTGACGTAGTCGGAGCGGCCGGCTCGCTGCGGGGTCCGCATGAACACAGTGCCGGTCGTGCCAGGCGGGACCGCGTTGCCGGCGTCATCCAGGATGCGGATCTGGGTGAGGAAGCCGCGGCCGACCGTGCCGGGCCGGGCCAGCCATTCGTCGCCGCGGACCAGCGTCACGCCGATCCCCTCGGTCGCGCCGTACAGCTCGTAGACCCGTTCCGGGCCGAGCAGGTCGATCCAGCCGCGTTTGGTGTCGGCGTCGCAGCGGGCCGCGGTGTGCAGCATCGCCCGCAGACTGGCGAAGCCCGCCGGGTCCAGGTCCGGCAGTCGCAGGATCTCCCGCATATGCGTCGGGGTCAGCTGCAGCCACTCGATGGCGTACCGCCGCACCAGCTCGACCGTCCACTGTGGTGCGAAGAACGGCTGCAGGACGACGGTGTTGCTGTCCAGCAGGGCGTCGAGGAACGCGGTGAACGGGGCGGCATGGTACAGCGGCCCGACGATGAGCTGCCGCTGCTCGGTGCGCCAGCCGGTCTGCCGGATCACCACGGACGGCGTCCGGACCGGGTCGTAGCGCAGTGGTCCAGGTCGGGCGGAGATCTTCGGTATACCCGTGCTCGCGCCGGTTGCCAGCAGGTACGCCACGGCGCTGCCGCCGGCCGGCGGCCCGGGTCCGGCGGGCAAGTCGATCCGTCGCGGCCGGAGCTGGGCGTCCATCAGGTAGCCGCGCTCGAACCGCCGGCCCAGCAGGCGCAGCAGGGCGTCCCGCTCGGTCGGCGGGGTGCCCGGGTTCAGCGGGAAGACCGGCACCTCGGCCGTGAGCGCCGCCGCGATGCCGATGGCCGCGGGCAGGGTATTGCCGGCCGGCACGACGGCACACGACCGCGTGCTCCGGTCCAGCACCGCGCGCAGTGCACCGGCCGCGTCCGCGACCCGGTCGGCGAACTCCCGCCAGGACAGGACCTGCTCGGCCAGGTCGGTGTCGAAACCGACGAGGGCCGTCCGGTCCGGCACGGCACGAGCGATGTCGGCGATCCGCCAGCGTACGGAAAGGGTCATCGTTACCGCAGGATCTCCGCCAGCCGGCGCACACTGGCCGCGCTCATGAACTCGAACACGTCCAGCGACCGGCCGAACTCCGTCTCGACGGCAGCGATGATGCCCAGGGCCGACAGCGAGTCGCCGCCCAGTTCCAGGAAGTCGTCGTTCACGCCGACGAACCGCGTGTCCATCTGCGCCGACCAGATCGCCGCCACCCGGCGTTCCACGTCATCGCGCGGATCCTCGAACAGGGTACAACGGCCCTCGGCCACGGCCGACGCGAGGCACTCGACGTCCAGCACGCCTTCCGCCATCGGCATCTGCTCCACGATCACCACGCCGGCCAGTCCGCTGTCCTCGCCCAGCTCTCGCCGCACGTGGTTGCGCAGGATCGGCCCGCTCACGTACCCGCTCAGCTCGGCGGCCGCGATGGCCACGTCCCGACCGTCGTGGCGCACGATCGCGGTTTCGGCTCGGCGGACACCGGGATGTGCGGACAAGACCTCGGATATTTCAGGCAGGGTCACCACGAATGCTCTCCTGTCAGCAGATCGGCGACGAGCTCGTGCACGTGGGGGGCGCGCAACAGGTCGGCGTGGCCGATGTCGAGCGCGATGGTTCGCGCGCCCTCCACCGGCGGCTCGTAGCCGGCCGAGGACAGGAACAGTGGGGTCGTCGTGCGCATGTCGAACCCGCCCTCGCTCGCCAGCAGCAGGTAGTCCATGTAGGCGGTGAACGCGCCGGTGAGTTCCTGGCGGAGGAACTCGTGCACGGACAGCCGGCCGGCGACCGCGCGAATTAACCGGTCGTACCGGTCGGTCAGGCCCGCCGCGATCCGCGGCAGGTCGTCCGGGTACGTCTCCACCAGTTGCTCCGACAGGCCGTGCGCGTCCGCCAGCTCGTCCGCGGTCAGATGCCTGGCGTTGGACTCCAGCGCCGACGCGAACTGGCTGGCCAGCGAGCCACCGGTCGTAGACACGGCGTCGAAGAGCACGACCATGGGCGGCGGCCCGGTCGCGGCGATCGCGTCGGCGAGACGGGTGGCCATCGCGGTACCGGCGCAGTATCCGAGCACAGCGCGCACCGGGCGGCCGGTTGCCAGGAGCTCATCCGCCCAGCGGTCGACGCATGCCGCCAACGGGCCGGCGCCGGCCTGCCTGAAGTGGAGGAAGCAGGCGTCGACCGGCACCCCGGCGGCCATCTCCGCGAAGCCCGCCGCCGCGCGCCCTCCGGGAAAGTCCAGGCAGGGGACGAGATCAGATCCCCGGTCGGACAGTTGCCGCCAGTTCGTCAGCTCCATTAACCGGGCCTCCCGTGCGAGTCCATGACCGTCGCCAATGTCTGGTAGTCGACCTTTCCGCCGGGTGTCAGGGGGAGACGGTTGACGTGCCGGAAGACCACGTGCCGGCTCGGCACCCCGAGCGACTCGACCAGTTGCCGGCGCTGCTGTTCATGCACGGCCGCGTCGCCCGCGCCGACCAGGTGCACCACGTCGTCGGTGCCGCAGATCACCGCGGCGGGGTGGCCCGGCCGTTCCACCACGCGCTCCAGGTCGTCCAGGCTCGCGCGGACGCCGAGCACCTTGACGATCCGTTTGGTCCGGCCAGTCAGGTACAGGTAGCCCTCGCGCAGGTACCCGAGATCGCCGGTGTCCAAAACGTCCGCCTCGGCGCCGCGGCAGAGGTCCGCGCGGCGGGTCGCGTAGCCGAGCATGACGCCGGGGCCGCGGTAATGGACCGCGCCCTCACCGGGCGCGGCCCGCGCGTGGACCGGCGCTGGCCGGATCGTGATGGTGCCGCCCGGTACCGCGGTGCCGACCGATCCCAGGCGGCGCGGCAGGTCGGCCGGGTCCAGGCGGGCGATCCGGGAGGTCGCCTCAGTCTGGCCATACATCACGAAGAACCGGCCGTCTCGCTGGTCCATCATCCGTACCAGCCGCATGGTCAGGTCGTCGCCCAACCGCGCGCCCGACTGGGTCATGGTGCGGATCTTGCTGCGGCCCAGCAGGCTGACGTGCGCCGGGCCGAACGCCGCGTAGGTCGTCGGCACCGCGGCGAACGACGTGGCGCCCGAGCGGACCAGGTGGTCCCACGTCGCCAATGACAGCGGCGACCGGTCGCCCAGCACGACGCCCGCGCCCGCCAGCAGGTGGGTGTTCAGAACGGACAATCCGTAGGCGTGCTTGACCGGCAGCGTGGTCGGGGCGCGTTCGGCCGCGGTGATGCCCAGCGCGCGGATGACAGCGGCGGTGTTGCCGACCAACCCGGAATACGACAGCCGTACCGTCTTGGGGCTGCCGGTCGAGCCCGACGTGCCGAGCAGCAATGCCATGTCGATGTAAATCTCACCGGCCGGCTGACTGTTTCGTTGGAAGACGGCTGTACCAGCGATCGGTTCCGCGGCCGGACGGTAGCCGAGATCGGCCAGCCCGGCCCCCGAGCCGGGCGCCGGAACGACAAACTCGGGCTGGTATGCCGAGAGAATCTCATTCGAGGCGGGCAGAAACGCGACGGCGTGCCCCAGGCGCAGCGCGGCGAGATAGGCCAGCAGCGTGGGCAGATCGCGGTCTCCCGCACACAGCACCAGTGCCTTGCTGTCATGGCGCAGCACCCGTTCGGATTCGCCGACCAATTCGGCCAGCTCACCGTAGGACAGCACGGTATGACCTTCGAGGTGTACAGCCGGGAAAGTCGGCTGCGCGTCGTCGTGGGTCACGAGATCTAGCGTCGCCAGCGCCATAGACACCATATCGATCTCGCCCGCTCTTTCACTTCGAAACGGCGGTCTGGTGATATCGCGGCGCACCCGGTAGACCCGCACAGGTCGTCGGTGACCGTGCGTGTGAACTCGGCAAACTGCACTGTCCTCGCTGACCCTGCTGTCGAAGACAACATACGCATATGGCCGCGGACAGCCCTCTCCGAGATTGCCGAACCCGGCGTCAGCGCCTGCAGTTTCCGGCACCGCTTCAGGCCGGTCACCCCTCGCGCCCTACCTCCTCTTCTGCCGTCAAGCCGCCGGCTGGCTTACCCAGCGCGAATTCCGCGACTTCGGGCGCCGGGAACCACCGTCCGTTCTGAATTAAGCGCCGGTCTTCTGAACACTGAAGACTCGCTCGATCAGAGCGTTCCCGCAACTCAGGGTAAGCATTCGGGCCTGTGGGCCACGTACGTTCGGATTAATCAGGCGGCAGATGGCTCACGGAGACATGTACCCGTTCTTCGGACCCGAGGAGGCAAAGTGAGCACGGCGGCGGCACAGCGCGTCACCGCGGCGTTCCGGTCTGGGCCGCTGGCGGTGCGGAGCTTCCGGCTGCTGGCCGGCGGGCAGTTCGCCTCGACCATCGGTGACTACTGCTACGCGGTGGCACTGCCCTGGCTCGTGCTGTCCAACCACGGCAGCACCATTCTGCTCGGCACCGTGCTCGCCTGCTACGGCGTACCGCGCACCGTCCTCATCCCGGTAGGCGGAATGCTCGCGGACAAGTTCGGACCGCGCAGGCTCATGCTCTTCGCTGACGTGATGCGATGCTTGCTGGTGGGCGTGCTGACGTTCCTCGCGGCCCGGCACACTGCCTCACTCGTCACGCTCGGCCCCACCGCCGCGCTCATCGGGGGTGGCGAGGGACTATTCCTGCCCGCCTCGTACACGATCATGCCGTCACTGCTGGATGACGCCCGGCTCGCGGCGGGCAACGCGCTGAACTCGACATCGGTCCAGGCCGGATCGCTGATCGGCCCCGCGATCGGCGGGGCGCTGGTCGCCATTACCGGCGCGTCGACCGCGGCCTTCGGGATCGACGCGGTGTCTTTCGCGGTGTCGGCGGTGTCGCTGGCACTGATACCGCGCCGCGCTGCGGCCGGATCATTGGCTGCGAGCTCGGCCGAGGCGGCGGACAGCATGGCCGAACAGGCGGACAGCCTGACCGGGCTGGCGGACACCGGGCCGTACAGCCCCGCCACCGGGCCAGACGGCCTAGCCGCCGAGCCCCCCGGCAAGCCACAGGGCATGCTGGCCTACATACGGCAGTCGCGGGCGATACAGGTCATCATGGTGGTCGCCATCGCAGCGAACCTGGCCAACGGCGGGCTGGGCGAAGTGGCGCTGCCTGCGCTCGCGCACGCGCACTGGGGCGCCGGCGGCTACGGCGCGCTGCTTGCCTGCCTGGCGGCTGGCGCGGTGATCGGCACGCTGGCCGCAGCCCGTTCGGGCGGCCTGCGGAACCCGGCGATGGTCGCCTCCGTGTCCTTCATCATCGAGGCGGGCGTGATCAGCCTGGTGCCTTATCTGGGCGGCGAGGCGGGCGCCGCGGCCGCCCTGCTGTTCCTCGGCGTATGCAATGGCCTGGGCAACGTGCTCTTCTACACCATGGCACAGCGGTCGATTCCCTCGGCCATACTCGGCCGCGTCCTAAGCGTGATCATGCTGTGCTCTTACGGCACGTTCCCGCTGTCGGTGGCGGTCGCCGGCGTGCTCGTCCGCCACGTCGGGACCACACCCTTCTTCCCGATAGCGGGAGTCTTCCTGGCGGTCGCGATCCTGGGCGGCAACTCCCAGCGCGCATTCCGCGACTTCGGACGCGGTGCGGAACCCAGCGAGCGTGAAGGCCAGCTAGCGTGATGGGCGGTACGGCCGGGATGTTTCGCGCGAGCCAGACCTGGGCCCGCTTGCCAGGTCGGTGCTGGCCAAGCTGCAGGGCGGACCCCAATGGCTGGTCCTGGAGGATGTCGCCGACCAGGGGTTACTGGCCGGGAAGCGGTCGCGCGGATTTGCTGGTGCGATCGCCCTCGGGACGGGCGCCGTCGACGGGGCGGCTCCTGGGTGACGAGAGCCCGGCACCACGGCTGCGGTCAGAGCGCTGCGAGAGTGCACACATCGACTGCGGCAGTACATGCCCAAGGGTGCGAGCAATGAGGCGCGCATACAGCGGCTTATCGTAGCTGTCCGGAGCGTGACGGTGGCCGACGGACGTCTGTGTCTGTGGCCGTTGTCGCGGGCCGCCCACGCTGCGGCACGGGCAGATCGCGTCGCAGTTGCACCCTCGAAGTAAGAGCCGCGGACCCGCCAGTTCGCCGCCGGGTCCGGCTCCGGCACGGCCATCAGATGCCACCCATGCCGCCAGCGTAAGCCACCGCATCCCTGCTCGGCGGACCTTGCGCCTAGCGGTTCCGTGATGGTATGACGCGAAGACATGTCGCGGTCCGCCTGCCGGACAGGACAGGAGACCAGGGCGAGGGAGGGCAAACGTGAGCTTCTCGGTCGAAGGGGATTACTTCGAGGTGTGCAACTGCGATGTCAGCTGCAATTGCGTCTGGCTGGGGGAAGCCACCCAGGACAACTGCGACGTCATGCTGGCGTGGCACGTCACCAACGGCAGCAAGGACGGGGTAGACCTGTCGGGCCTCAACGCGGTGATGGCCGTGCACTCGCCGAAGAGGATGACCGACGGCGGCTGGAAGGTGGCGCTCTACCTGGACGACCGGGCCTCTGCCGAGCAGTCAGAGGCGCTGGGCGCCGTATTTTCCGGGGGTGCGGGCGGATACCTGGCCGGCCTGGGTCCGCTGATCGGCGAGATCGCAGGCGTGAGCCCGGCGGCGATCACGTTCGAGAAGTCGGACGGCTCGCTGCACGCTGAGGTCGCTGGCGCCCTGTCGATGAGCAGCGACCAGATGGTGGGGATGGACGGGCAAGGCCCTGCCGTGATCTCGAACGCGCCGTTCGGGGCAGTCCCGCAGCCGGTCCGCCAGGCCACGGCGAAGGACGTCAGGTACAACGGCCACTGGAGCGTGGGTTTCTCTGGCACGAACAGCTTCGTCACCGACTTCCGGTACGAGGGCTGACGAGGGACGGGCGATGGCTGACCACGCCGGGCAGGCCACCGCCACGCGGCCGGTGCAGGCCCTCCCGCCGCGGCAGCTCGCCGCGCCGTGGACCGCCCTGATCACAGTCGCTGCAGGGGCTTGGGCGATCACCGTCATCTGGGCACGGGCCATGGGCAACGGCCCGGGGACCATGGGCCGGGCGCTGCTGCCCTTTCTCGGGCTGTGGGTGCTGATGATGGCCGCGATGATGCTGCCATCAGTCGCGCCGGTCGCCGTGCTCTGGACCCGTCTGATCACTGGTACCACGGCCGGTCTTGGGCGAGCTGAGCGGATCGGCATGTTCCTCAGCGGCTACCTCCTGGCCTGGGCAGCTTGCGGCGCGGTTGCCTTCGCGGCCCTGACCGGGACCGACCGGCTGCTCACGGCATCCCCGACGGCGGCGAAATGGCTCGGCGTAGCGATCTTCATCACCGCCGGCGGATACCAGCTCACCCCCTGGAAGGACTGGTGCCTGCGCCGTTGCCGTTCGCCGATCGGCGCGCTCATGTACTACGCCGGCTTCAAGGGCCGCGGCCGCGATGCCCGCGTCGGCCTCCACCATGGCATCACGTGCGTCGGGTGCTGCTGGGGCCTGATGATCGTGCTCATCGCCGTCGGAGTGATGAACCTGGCTGCCATGGCCGCGCTCGCCGCGGTCATCTTCGCCGAGAAGCTCTGGCGCTACGGCAAGCCATTCGGCCAGGTCACCGGAATCGTCCTCGCGGGGATCGGCGTCCTCGCGATCTGGTTCCCCTGGCTGCTGCCCGGCCTGCACGCCTCCGGAATGCCGACAATGTAGGAACGCGACTACCCCTGTAGCTCCACAACCCGACCTGACCGTCTCCTGGCGTATCGGGCGCGCCGCCCGTCATCCGGCGCATCGGAAGCCGAGCTGGCTCGCGCCTGCAAATGCTTTGCGAGGTTCGAGGACCCTGGGTGGCAGCGGGTCATCGAACTGGCCGTATCCGATTCTGGCAGCGGATTAGGGCCGGACAGGGATCGGTGATCCGCCGCAAGGCTAGGTCAGATGCGGTGATCGGCACCCTGCCATACCGGCTGACCTGCGGCTACCTCGCACCGGCGCCGATGACCGCCCGCACGCTCGGTTCGGGACGAAGAGGCCGCCGGTCCAACGGAGCGCACCGCGAGCCTCAAGGTCTGCAAACGTCGTCCAGTCGCTGTCAGGGATTGTGCCGAGCAGACCAGACGCGTTCGGCTCGATTTGGGCGGCTACCTGCCGCCATCTGGCTGACGGTCGATCACGACAGCACGAGTCGTTCTGTTCTGCGAAGCCGCCTGCAACGGAACGGCAGATCGGCACTTGCGCCCGGGTCGGCGCGGAGGCTGCGGTGGTTGGGCTCACCTTGCGTAGCAGCCGCTCGAATCGCGGCGACCTCCGCTGCAAGACCGCGGCAGCGCTCAGCCCTCGCCCACACCACCTTGCTGCTCGCCGCCGCCGTGACCGTCTGGTCACTGGGCGAACTGGCGCAATGGCCGGTCGCCGCCTACACCACAAGCCTCGCCCCTCCCGGGATGACCGGCCGCTACGCCGGCGCCCGCAGCCTCTGCTACGGCCTCGCACTGCTGCTCGCTCCTCTGGCCGGCACCGCCCTCTACAACCTGAGCCCCGCTGCCCTGTGGGGCGCGTGCGCCGCGGCCGGGATCTGCGCCGCCGCGGTCATCACCCCCGCCACGCGCCAGCACTCCGGCCACGACGCCGCCCGCTGCAGCGCTCCCGAGCTGCCGGGCACCGGCCGCACACCCGACGGTCCTCGCAAGTCCGGGATCCCGGCCGGGCGTGCGGGCCGACTTACCGGGCTAGATCCGCAACCCGCTGCTCAGCGGGACTCACGAGGAGGCCGGAAATGACTGACGGGCTGCTGCTCTCGCAGGGGGCAGGGCAGGCAATCGCAGGCGCGGGCATGACCCTCAAGGTCGGAGCCGGGACCTCGCGCGCCTGGTCGGTATTCGAGGCGAACATCGCGCCAGGCTTCGACGTCGGGGCGCACCTGCACGGTCATGGCGAGGAACTGTTCTATGTCCTGGACGGGGAGCTGGACCTGCTCGCCTTCGAGCCGCGAACCAGGACCGCGAGCGGCTGGACTGCCTGGGAATCTGCGAGCGGGGCCCGAGTGCTGCGCGGCGGGCCGGGAAGCACCATGTTCGTGCCGCCGGGCTGCCCGCACGCCTTCACCAACCCCGGGCCCGCGCCCGCGCCGCATGCTCTTCCTGTTCGCGCCGCCCGGCCACGAGCGTTACCTGCGGGCGATGGCTGAACTGGGAGCCCGGCCGGGGCCACCCGGCCAGGCCGCGATCGCAGAACTTCGCGCCCGCCACGACCTCGAGCAGCTACGGGGTAACGCTGACCGGGCCACCCCACGGGCTAGCCGACTGACCCGCCGCACCCGGGCGCGGCTCAGCCATTCAGCCAGCCGGGCTGGGCCGCATGACAGGCAGCCGCCGTTCGGCGCGGCCAGTCGGGCGCGGCCACGGCCCCGCGCGCGGCCTCCAGCTCCTTGCCGTGGTAGCCGTGAGCGCGCATTCGATGAGCTGGCGGAACCGGTGGATGACGGGCGGCCGCCGCATGCCGCCGCCAGCAGGCCAAGGCGGCGGTGGCGGTGTTGGCCGCTGCGGTTCGCGCTGCCGGCGGCCATGTCCGCCGTGGCCGGTGCATGACACGGGTGCTGTGGTTCATGATGCCCTCTTCAGGATTGGTGATCGTTCTGGCCGCCGCGTCGGTGTCAGGCCTGGACGCCGCGCTGCCCGGCGAGGTGGTGATGTTCGCCCGAGCGGTGGCCGGGCTGCCGGCTGTGTGAGCGGCCGGGGCTGCGGGCCGGTCAGATGCTCCATAGGGCCTGGGTGGGTGACAGGCGGGCGGCGCGGATCGCCGGGAGCAGCCCGGCGAGGACGCCGATGACCAGGGCGGCGCCGATGCCGCCGGCCCAGGCCTCGGGCGGGATGACGGTGGCCCAGCCCTTGTGCCGGGCGTAGATGGCCGTGGCGGCGGCCCCGGCGGCGACTCCGGCGATGCCGCCGATGGCCGCGAGCATGACGGCTTCGGACAGGAACTGGATGCGGATGTGGCCTTTGGTGGCGCCGAGCGCGCGGCGCAGGCCGATCTCGGAGCGGCGTTCGAGGACGGAGATGACCATGATGTTGGCCACCCCGATCGCGCCGACCAGCAGC
>Ga0137365_10003233_pt1 | contig 12992 bp, 5 predicted proteins | sample SagtaG_9_FD_104799 | JGI IMG/M metagenome (GOLD analysis project Ga0137365, IMG submission 104799) | Vadose zone soil microbial communities from Sagehorn Ranch, Mendocino, California, USA - Sage1_L_40_16 metaG | ecosystem: Environmental > Terrestrial > Soil > Vadose zone | place: USA: California...
CCGGCGGCCGCGAGGTCGCCGCCGATGACGACGAGCTCGGGGTTGAGCAGGTTCACGAGCGCCGAGATCGCGCGGCCGACCGCCTCGCCGGCGTCCGCGACGGCTCGTCGCGCCCCGCGGTCGCCCTGGCTGACGAGCTCGAGCAGCCGCGGCAGCGAAACCGGCCGGCCGGTGCTCCGCTCGAGCAGCGCGGCCACGGCCACCGGGCTGGCCACCGTCTCCAGGCAGCCCCGGTTGCCGCAGCGGCAGATCAATCCGTCCGGCACGGTCAGCACGTGCCCGATCTCCCCCGCGACACCGGCGGCGCCACGGTACGGCCGGCCGTCGAGGATGAGACCCGCGCCGATCCCCGCCGAGAGGCGCACGTAGATCATCTCGCCGGTCCCGCGCCCGGCGCCGAAGACCTTCTCGCCGAGGGCACCGGCGTTGGCATCGTTCTCGAGCCGCACAGGCAGGCCCAGCCGGGCCTGCATCTCGGCGGCCGGGTGAATGCCGTGCCAGCCGGGCAGGATGCCGTCGGCCTGCAGCTCTCCGGTCGCGACGTTGACCGGCGCCGCGAGCCCCATGCCCACGCCGAGCAGCCGGTCGCGCGTGATTCCGCTGCTGCTGAGCGCTTTGCGAACCAGCGCTTTCGCTAGGTCGAGGCTTTCGACGGGCGCGTAGTCGACCTCAGAAGTGGACCAGCCGTCCGCCACGACCTCGCCGGACAGGTCGCACACGGCGACACGGATGTGCTGATGCCCGAAGTCGAGGCCCACCGCGAATGCGGCGCCCGGCGCGAGTGACAGGAGCACGGGAGGGCGGCCGGTGTTGCGTGCCCGCGGCTCGGGCGGCACGGCATGCTCCTCCACCACGCCGGCCCGGCCCAGGTCGTCGACCAGGCTCGACACGGTCGCGCGGGACAGGCCGGTGCGGCGCGCCAGCTCCGTCCGGCTCGTCGCGGGATGGTGATAGAGGGCCTCGATGACGCGCAGGCGGTTCAGTTGGCGCGGGCCGAGCGGTCCAGGATCTTCGCTCATTGTTCACCAAAATACATCACGTATACGCTCGGTTACGCTCAAGTTTTGATAGTTACTGACGCTTATTAGCTATTTTTACGGCACAGACCGTTGACTTTTGTCACAAATTTAGCGTAAAGTCCACCGCGCCGGGTTTCCCGCGCCTGCGTGGCGCCGGGAAATTCGCGGCGAGGCGCGACCTCGGGAGAACCTTGGGAGAGGAGCCCGCGATGGACGACGGCCGTCCAGTCACAGGGGGCAAGGGGGGCCGCGCCAGCCGGCGCGCGCCGATGCTGAACGCTCGGGCGCGAGCCCTCAGGCTCACGTTCGCACTGATGCTCACCGCGACCGTGATCGGCCTGACCACCGGGTTATCAGCGCCGCGGTCGGCCGCTGCCACGCCCATCTACCTCGACAAGTCGTACTCGTTCGCCGAGCGAGCGGCCGACCTTGTTTCCCGCATGACCCTCGCGGAGAAGGCCTCGCAGGCGGTCAGCAGCCAGGCACCCGCGATCCCCCGCCTGGGCGTAGCCGCCTATGGCTGGTGGAACGAGGCGCTGCACGGCGTCTCCCGCCTCCAGTACAACCCCACCGGGAACGCGACAACCCTGGCCAACACCACCTCCTATCCGATCAGCCTGTCGCTCGGCTCGTCGTGGGATCCGACGCTGATGTACCAGGAGGGGAGCCTCATCTCCGACGAGGCACGTGAGGTGGTGCCGAACAACTCGCTCAACCTCGACTTCTACTCGCCGACGATCAACCTGGAACACGACCCGCGCTGGGGCCGCAACGACGAGACCTACAGCGAGGACCCGCTGCTGACCGCCGGCATCGCGGCTCAGTTCGTCAACGGCATGGAGGGCAAGAGCCAGACCGGCCAGTTGCTTGGCCAGGGCGCGGGCTACTACAAGACGCTCACCACGATCAAGCACTACGCCGCCAACAACAGCGAGGTCAACCGCCGGACGGGTTCCTCCGATATGGATGACAGGACGCTGCGGGAGTACTACACCGACACGTTCCGCAACATCATCCAGCAGGCGCAGCCCGGCTCGATCATGAGCTCCTACAACAGCGTCAACGGCGTGCCCGCGGCGGCGGACGTCTACCTCATGGACACCCTTGCGCGGCAGACGTTCGGCTTCCAGGGGTACACGACCTCCGACTGCGACGCGATCTTCGAGATCGTCGCGGGCCATCATTGGCAGCCGCCCGGTTACACCCGCCCGGTCAACAACACCGAGCGGCACGCCTTCGCCATGTCAGCAGGCGAGGACCTCGACTGCAACGCCGGTTTCAGGGACGGCTTCAACTACCTCAACTCGCTGCCGACCGCGGTCGGCCAGGGCATCCCCACCCAGACCGACACCTTCAACTCCGGCGACCTCGACACGTCGCTGGTGCGCCTGTTCACCGCGCGGATGGAACTCGGCGAGTTCGACAACGTCGCCGCCGAGCCGTGGGTCACCGCCGCCCGCTCGCGCGTGCCCGCGGGCACGTGGACGAACTCCGACGCCAACAACGCGGTCACCCAGACGGCCGCCCGGCTCGACACGACGCGGGAGATCGGCGACAAGAGCATCGTGCTGCTGAAGAACAGCCCCACCGTCAGCAATGGCGGGACCACCGGCTCGCTGCTGCCGCTGAAGGTCCCGGCGACGGGGCCGTTCAAGGTCGCCGTCATCGGGTACTTCGCCAACCCGGCGAACATGTACCTCGGCGGCTACTCAAGCAACCAGGGCGCCCCTGGTACCGCGAATGAGGTGAACGGCTACAACGGCATCAAGGCCGCCATCCAGGCGATCAACCCGGACGCCCAGGTCGACTTCTACAAGGGCTTCACCGACACGGGCACGACCGCGGCGAGCCTGCAGAACGTCGATCAGGCAGCCGTGGACGCCGCGGCCAACTACAACGACGTCGTCGTCTATGCCGGCACCGACCCGAGCACAGCCGGCGAGGGCGTCGATCGCAGCACACTCGACCTGCCCGGTGCGCAGGCCTCCCTGATCAACCAGGTGGCCGCGAAGAACCCGAACACGATCGTCTACCTGGAGACGATGGGGGAGGTCAACGTCGGCAGCTTCGAGCCCAATGTGCACGCGATGCTGTGGAGCTCCTACAACGGGGAGCGCAAGGGCCAGTCGCTTGCCGACGTCCTGCTCGGCGCCTACAACCCGAGCGCGCACCTGCCCTTCACCTGGTACCAGAACGACTCGGAACTTCCGCCGATCACCGACTACAACATCCGGCCCACGTCCACCGACCCAGGCCGCACGTACATGTACTTCAACGGCCCGGTGTCCTATCCGTTCGGCTACGGGCTCAGCTACGCCAACTTCGCCTATTCCCACCTGGCCGTCGACAAGACCGACCTGACCGCCGACGACACCGTGCACGTGAGCGCGGATGTCACCAACGCCAGCCCCGTGCCGGGTGATGAGGTCGCTGAATTCTACGTCAACTCCCCGGACGCGCCTGCCGCGCTGCAGCGTCCGATCAAGCGGCTGGAAGGGTTCCAGCACGTGTCGCTGGACCCCGGCGAAACCAAGCGGGTCACCTTCACCATCAAAGTCCCCAGCCTCGCCTTCTTCAACCAGGACCTGGGCCGGTGGGCGGTCGACGATGGCCGCTACGGCATCCAGATCGCCACGTCGAGCGCCGACAGCGACATCAAGCTCCAGGACTACGTCCACGTCAGCGGCGCCATTACGCCGGTGCCGAGCGTCGTGACCGTGAAGCCCTCCGCGCAGGGTGACGACGCGCGCGGCATCGCCGACCGGGTGATGTACCCGGAGGGCGCGGTCGTCGTCCCGAAGGTCACCGTGGCGATGAACGACGACACCCTCTACGGCTACATCACCAAGGGTCAGAGCAAGCCGCTGCCCGCGGGGCTGACCGTGAGCTACCGAAGCGACCGCCCGAGCGTGGTCTCGGTCGGCAGGGACGGTGTCATCCGCACGGTCGGCAACGGGGTAGCGACGATCAGCGCCACCGCGACCTATCACGGCGTCAGCAAGTCGACCAGCTTCGTCGTGCGGGTGCTGTCCGACCTGAGCCACATAACCGTCAATGGCCGGTCGGTCGGTGGCTTCCATCCGGACACCTACGGTTACGACGTCATCCTGCCCGACTCCGCCTCCCCACCGCGCGTCGCCGCGACGACACCGGACCCGAGCGCGACGGTGACGGTCAGCCAGGCGACGTCCGTGCCCGGTGCGGCCACGGTCGCCGTCACCGGCCCGGACGGCATCACCCAGGCGTACACGGTGAATTTCGCCTATCGCGCCCGTGGTGACGAGTTCAACAGCGCCGCGCTGGCGCCGCAGTGGAACTGGGTCAGGCAGGATCCCGCCAGCGAGAGCCTGACCTCGACGCCGGGCTCCCTGGTGATCACCCCTGCACAGGGGGATCTCACCGGCACGAACAATACGGCGAAAAACATCCTGGTCCAGCCCGCGCTCGGCAATTGGACGATCGAATCCAAGCTCGTCTTCAGCGCGGCGCCGCACGCGAACAACCAGCAGGCCGGGATAATCGCCTATCAAAATGACGACAATTACCTGAAACTGGACTGGGAATTCAGTTCCGGCGCGGCACGGCTGAGCGAGACGACTGAGGACAGCCTGTCGGGCGCGCCTGTCACGCAGGTCCTGACCACGCTCCCGACCGCGGGCATCGTCGGCGGCAACCAGACTGTGTGGCTCCGGATGACAAAGACCGGACCGCGTTACACGACCTACTATTCGACCGACGGCACGAACTTCACTGCCCTCTACACGACGGGGGCGTCCCTGCAGAATGTGAATGTCGGATTGTTCGCCTTCAATGGGACGGGAACGACTAACGATCTCAGCGTCGCATACGACTACTTCCATGTCGCCAACACGCCGGCGCTGCCCTGACGCCGCGCCAGGCTTGGCCGCCGGCCGGCCGGCTGAAACGCGGCCGGCCAACCGGGGGTGCCGGCCGACCGCCACCCCCGGCCGCCACCCCCAGTGGCGGTCCGCCCGTCCGCCGCCCTCGCCCGGGCCGCCGTTTCATGATCGCGGAGACTTTTCAGGGATTATCCCTGAAAAGTCTCCGCGATCATGGGGAGCAGCGCCCCATTACTCGACCGGCGCTCTAGCGGTGTTGAATGGCGATGTCCCCACGCGAGGCGTAGGGAACTGTCAACTGGCCGTGGGGGGCGTTTGCGATGATGGCGGTGGCGTCGATCGCCGGGCTCGCGGAGGAGCTTGCCGAGGCGCAGCTCGCGCACGACCCTTTCGGGGCCTCGTACATGGGGATCAGTGGTTATGACGACGCGGTTCCCGACCTCTCCCCCGCCGCCCGGCAGGCGTGGCGAGACAGGCTGGTCGACTTCCTGATCCGATGCGCGGACCTGGAAGCGGAAACCGGTGACGCCGATAGCCGTGTGCTGCTGGCCGCCGCGCGCGACAACGTGACGCGCTCACTCGCTATGGATGACTCGCGCGTACCGGAGTTCAGCGTCACCACGATCCCGTTCAGCGGGCCGTCCAGGATGCTTCTCGCCACGGCGCGGGCGACCGTCGCCGACGCGGCGAGCGCCGCTGCCTACCTGGCGCGGTGCCGGCGGATCCCGGCCTATCTGGACCAGGACGCCGAGCGGCTGCGGGCCGCCGTGGCCAGCGGGCTGCTGCCCGTGGCGCCGCTGGTCGGCGACCTCATCAGCCAACTGCGCCGCCACCTGGCTGGCACGGGGGACGACCCCATGCTCGCCCACCGGCCGCCGGACGGCTGGGCGGGCGCGGACGCGTGGCGCGATGAACTCGAGCGGGTCGTCAGGGACGAGGTGCACGCCGCACTCGCGCGCTACCTCGACCTGATCGTGGAACTGCTGCCCAGGTCACGGCCACCGGAGCGGGCGGGTCTGCTGCACGTCCCCGGCGGCACCGCAGCGTATGCCTGCTGCATTCGCAACGGCACCACGCTCGCGCTCGACGCGGACGAGATCCACCGCACCGGGCTGAGCGCGCTGGCCGAGTTTGAGGAGCGCATCGCCGAGCTGGGCGCCCGCGTGCTCGGCACGCGCACCGCCGGCGAGGTCATGGCCCGGTTGCGCGACGACGCGTCGCTCGCGGCGACGGCCGACGGCGACGCGATGGCGCGCGCCGCGGCGGCCATCGCCCGCGCGGAGGAACGGGCGGCCGAGGTATTCCACCCCCCGCTGCCGCCGGCGTGCGCGATCGAGGCGATGCCGCCGCACATGGCCGAGTCCGGCGCGCCCCCGATGTACTCGCCACCCGCCCGCGACGGCTCACGCGCTGGTGCGTACCTGTTCAACCGCGCTCATCCCGGGCCGGCGGGCGGCTGGGGGCTGGAAGCCGCCGCGTTCCATGAGGGAGTGCCTGGCCACCACGCCCAGTACGCACGGCTGCAACTCATGCCTGGCCTGCCGCTGTTGCTGACCGCGTTCGGCGTCGTGCCGCACGGCGAAGGCTGGGGCCTTTACGCCGAACGCCTCGCCGACGAACTCGGCCTCTACTCCGACGGTATCCAGCGGCTCGGCATGCTCGGCTGCGCCGCGTGGCGTGCCGTCCGCCTCGTCGTCGACAGCGGCGTGCACGCCCGCGGCTGGAGCCGCGGCCGGGCGCTGGAGTTCGCGCTGGCGCATACCCCGATGCCTGAAGACTTCATGACCGCGGAGATCGATCGCTACATCGCCATGCCTGGCCAGGCGCTCGGGTATCTCATCGGCCAGCGCGAAATCCTCCGGCTGCGCGAGGACGCCCGCGCGCGGCTCGGCGCGGCCTACGATATCCGCGGGTTCCACTCCTCGGTCCTGGACCACGGCGCCCTGCCGCTCCCCGTGCTTTCGCAGGTCGTCGCGGAATGGGTGACCGCCGAGGCCACGGCTTAGCGCTGACCGGCGACCCGCGCGGCGGCGCCGGGCGGGGCCTTGGTAGCTTCGCCGCCGTGACAGAGATCCTGCGTGAACTGTTCTCGCTCAAGGGCCGCGTCGCCGTCGTGACCGGAGGCAATTCCGGCATCGGCCGGGCGATGGCTGGCGCGCTGGCCGCGGCGGGCGCGGCCGTTGTCGTCGTGGGCCGCGACACCGCCACACTGACCGCCACGGCGGATGCCATCCGCGCCGCCGGGGCCCGGGGCGCGTTCGTCGCCGCCGACCTGAGCGACCGGTCGGCGCTCAGCGGGGCCGCGGACCAAGCCGCTGCGCCCTTCGGCGAGCCGGACATCCTGGTGGCCGCGGCCGGCGTCAACATCCGCCCACCGCTGACGGCGCTGACCCCGCAGGACTGGGATACGACGATCGCGGTCAACCTGACCGCGCCGTTCCTGCTCGGCCAGCGGTTCGGGCCGTCGATGGCCGAGCGCGGTTATGGGCGGATCATCAATGTGGGCTCGCAGCAGAGCATCCGGGCGTTCGGCAACTCGGGCGCTTACGGTGTGTCAAAGGCCGGGGTGCTCGCGCTCACGCGATCGCAAGCGGAGACATGGTCCAAGGACGGCGTCTGCTGCAATGCGATCGTGCCCGGATTCGTCCACACCCGCATGACCGAACCCGTCTTCGCTGACCCGCCGCGTTCGGCAGCGCTCGCCGCGCGGACCATGGCCGGGCGAAATGGGAACGCCGATGACTTCCGTGGTGCGGTCGTGTTCCTCGCGAGCCCGGCCGCCGCCTACGTCACCGGCCAGGCGATCTTCGTGGACGGTGGTTTCTCCGCGACCTGAGCCCGCGCCCAGCCATCGCGGGAAACCCATGCGATCACGAAACGATCTATCTGGCGAGCGCGCGGACGAATGAGGCCGCGTCGACCGTGCCCCAGCCGCTGGCCAGGTCATAGCCCAGGCCTGCGTTGAAGCCGGTGACCCCGACGAAGGAGTTGTTGCCGGTGGTGATGTCCAGGATCCCGGTCGCTACCGCGACGTTCGGATTCTGGCTGAGCTTGCCGAGCCGGTAGAGGGCGGGGTTGATGTCGCCGAGACGGCGACCCGCGACCTGGTCGGCGAGCGCGACGATGCCGGAGAAGATCGGCGTTGCCTCGCTGGTCCCGCCGAAGATCTCCCAGCCGGGGCCGGTGGGCTCGAAGGATTCGTAGACCCAGCAGCCGCCATCCACGGCGGCGCTCATGCTGATGTCCGGGGTACCGCGGTGGTTACCGACAGTGCCGCTGACGCCAGCCTGGAAGGCCGGTCGCCCGAACACGCCGGACCGGCCTCCGCCGCCAGCGCCGAAGCCATCGTTCCACACCGTGTCCGGCTGGAGACGGTTGCCCGCGTTGTCCAGGTCAAGCTGCGCACCGCCCACCGAGGTAACGAGCGGGTCGGAGGATGGCCACGAGTTGACCCGGTACGGATACAGCGTCGTGCCGTCCGACATCGCGTCGGTCGCGCCCGCGTCGCCCGAGGCGGCGAGCACGGTCACATGGCGGGTGAAGGCATCGGTAAACGCATAGCGCAGGTTCAGCAGGCTGGAGAAATTGCCCTGGTCGAACCCGGGGAACGTGTTCTCGGTGGCGCCGAAGCTCTGCGAGATCACGTCACCGACGCCCTGGTCGATGAGCGCTTGCTCGGCCTTCATCATTTCGGGGAAACCCGTCACGCCCTCGGTCTCGGCCACCGGCGTCTCCACCAGGACGATCCGCGCGCCCGGCGCGATCGCGTGCGCGTACTCGACGTCGAGCGTGGTCTCCTCGGCCCAGCCGACCATGGTCGGGTCATTCTTGTTGAACGGGGGAATCTGGCCGGCCGTGACGACCCTAAGCTGGGGGTCGGGGAAGCCGAACTGCTGGTCGAACACGTGCACGTCGTTCTGGATGGTCGGCGACCCGAACGAGTCAACGATCATGATCGTCCGGCCGCGGCCGGTGATGCCGCTGGAGTAGAGCCCACCCAGGTTGTACGCGGTGCGGTACTGGAGGGGGGTGTAGCAGCGGATGCCGAACAACGTCAGGCACTGCGAGGTTGGCTCCGGGCTCGGCAGCTGTACTTGAATGTTCACCGACCCGACCACCGCGGGCACCGGCCGCACCGTCCCGGGCCGGCCAGCGCCGACGGCGCCGGCGCGCTGCGCCGCCGGCGCCGCGGCGAGAGCGGCGAGGACTGCGATGGCCGCTACGGCGGCGTTGACCGTCACACCTCCACGGCGCCCGGCCGTGGAGGCGAGATGTCTGGTCGGCACGATGACACTCCCTGGGTCGCCATCACCTGCGGCTGCGATGCACATCTCTCCGCATCGCACGCCGCGCAAACCTCGCCTCGCAAGCTCAATCGCGGTTCTCTTGACTCAAGTTTTGCATACCCGGCTTCCGCCGGGCGTTATGTCGCGATTTGGCGTCGCCTGGACAAACACGCGACGTGACAGGCTCCTGCCGCAGCCGTACAATCCGGGTGCTCCGAGGAGGGGCACTGCACCGATGCAGGAACCCAAGTAGGGAGGAGCCCATGCGACACGGCATTTTCTGGCGGCTATTAGTGGTTGTTGTGGCCACAACGACGGCTGCAGCGGTGGGGGCAACTTCAGCGAACGCCGGCCCGGCGCGGACGAGCGCAAAGACGACCGCGAAGGTGTCGTCGACGATCGACAAGTCGGAGGCGTGCGCCGACGGCCTGAAAATGTGCACGGAGGTCCAGGATTACCAGAACGCTTTCGGCTACTACACGGGTCATGACGAGCCATCTGTCCTCTACTACTCGAACACGCCCGGTGCGGGCAACCGCAACCAGTGGCAGCTTACGCTGCCCAGGGACCCGGGGCCCACGGTTATACCCGGGCGGTCGTGGAACTTCCAGCTCACGCCGGCGTTCTGGTTCGGCATGGCGATGTGCGACACCCAGTCGTATCCCGAGCAGGTCGGCAACTGCACACCAGACAGTGATTCCAACATCACCCCGCTCGCTCAGCATCCAGGAACCGCGTTCATGGAACTGCAGTTCTATCCGCCCGGCTGGGTGAAGCAGTTCGCGAGCCAGAGCTGCGACGCCCGCGACTGGTGCGCGGCGATGACGATCGACAGCCTGTCGGAGGACCCGGTCAACGGAACGACCCTGAACACGACGTGCCAGAATTCGATCCTCGGCGGAATCGAGTACGTCAACTTCGCCTTCCTGACCCACTCGGGCCAGCCGATCGGCGCCCCGAACCCGCTGCAATTCAACCCGGCCACCGGCGGTAACCCGACCCGGCCGAACGTGCTCTTCATGCGGCCCGGTGACCGCGTCGCGGTCACCATGCACGACACGGCGCATGGGCTGAGGGCTGTGCTCACCGACGCGACCACGGGGCAGTCCGGGTCCATGACCGCCTCCGCGGCCAACGGCTTCGGCCAGATCAGGTACGCGCCGACCGGTAAGAGCTGTGCGAAGATCCCCTACGACTTCCACCCGATGTACTCGACCTCATCGCCGCAGACCAGGGTTCCCTGGGCGGCACACTCCTACAACATCGCTTTCGACGAAGAGATTGGGCACTTCGACTACTGCACCCGCGTGACCGTGCCGACCGGCACCTGCAACGGCGGCCTGGAGGGTGCCTCCGGCGACCAGGAGCGCACGGACGCGGATGACGTGGCCTGCTTCCAGGCATCCGCGTCTCTGCTGGTCCAGGTCAGCGGCTGCAATGGCACCAACGCCCCCGGCTTCGACGGCACCAGCTACCTGAAAGACTGGCCGGACGGGAACACCTTCCTGCATCCGACACCAGAGCTGTTCTCGAGTCCGCTAACCGGGAGCGGCTTCAATGTCAACTACAGTCAGGCGGCGTTCGAGTCGGATACGCCGCGCATCGAAGCACCCGACCTCGGTGGCACCTGCGACAGGACAACCGGGGCCGGCTGCACAATCGTGCCGCCCACTGACGATGGGCAGCCCGCGACCTTCTATCCATTCTTCTCAATCACGAGCGGTAACCAGCCAAGCGGTTGCCGGTGGTTCATCGGGAACGACGTGCCCGGCCTCACCGCGACCGATTTCGGCCGGGTGAACCAGTACGGCACGCTGTTCCCGCAGACGTACCTCGTGTTCGGCGGTGGCGGCGCCACCCACTCCGTGATCAACGACTTCCAGCAGAAGCTAGCCAGCAACCCCTGTCCGGCCGGGTAAGCACGCGCAGGACAACGCACGAAATGGCATGGCCGCCGCGCATCGCGCGGCGGCCGTGCCGCGTCTGGGCCTCTTGTCGCCCACCCGCTGTGATTGGCCCGGCGGTCGAGGCGCTCGGAGCTGACCGAGTGTAACCGTGAGGACTTAAAACCGTTTCGGGACCTTCGTCACCTTTCGCCGGCGATGTGCCGCGAGAGACGATGCATTGCATTGCGTAGCTGTTGGGGGGGTCGGGTGACCGCGCATGCCAGGGGAGCGTGGACGTATGAGCCCACGGCTGGGCAACGAAACGGGCAAGCAGACGCGGGGGGGACGCGACAACGGCGGGGACGTCCGGGCCGCGGGGACCCAGGCCGTCTCCTCAGGTGACGCTGCCCTCCCGCGCCACCATCGCGGGAGAAGGGCACGGGGACAACGCGGATACCATCCGCTGGCTGGCCCCGTGCTGGCGGCGGCGATCCTTACCGTCCCTGTGCTGATGATGGGGCCGCAACCGGTGCCGAAGGCCGCCACGCAGTCGGGCGGGAACGCGGCGCGCTACGGTGGGCAGCGAGGCGAGGCCGAGAGCATCCAGGCGACGAGCAACTCGGCCCTGGGCGCGGCCAGCGGCGCAGCATCCACCGGCCCGGCCGCGGGCGGGGTGGCCGCGGCGGAAGCGACGCCTGAGCCATCCGCGACCGCACCGGGCGCGCCCGGAGTGACCTCGTACTTCGATCTCGCGCGCAAGGACTGCGTGGGCACTGCCGCGCCCGGCAGCGGCGGCGCCGGCGCGAGCTCGAAGATCTGGTACACCGTCGCCGGTGGTGTGCTGTCCGATGTCTACGAGCCGACCATCGACAACACCAACGTCGGCACGCTGCAGTACGTGGTCACCGACGGCAAGACCTTCACCGACCTGCAGACCCGCGACCTCAGCTACAGCGTCAGCGCCGACTCGTCGGGGATGGCGTGCACGGTGACCGCGACCAGCAGCAACCACGGCTACCGGCTCGTCACCACGTACACGACCGACCCGCAGCGCGACACGGTGCTCATGCGGACAAAGCTCGAGCGGGCCCCGGGCTCCCGCACCAACCTCGCCGCGCTGCACGTGTACGCGCGGATGGACGCGCACGTCAACGGCAACGGCGGCGGCGGCGCGGACAACGGCGGCGCGGACACCGGCGTGGTAACCACCGGGTCGGTCCCTGTCGTCTACGACACCTCGGTCACCAGCCAGGCGGCGAACCGCGATTACGCGGTGCCCACCTTCATGGCGCTGCGCTCGACCTCGCCGGCGCGGACGGCAAGCGTCGGCTTCGCAGGCACCGCGAGCGACGGGCTGACCCAGCTCGACGTATCGCACGCGCTCACCGCCACCTACGGGTCCGCGCCGGACGGCCACGTCGTCGCGACGCAGGACGTCACGCCGCCCCATGCCACCGGGCAAGGGGGCGGTGCGGGCAGCAGCGTGACCCTCGCGCTCGGGTTCGGGCGCACCCAGGACACGGCGCTGAGCGCGGCAGGAGGATCACTGCGGCAGCCGTTTGGTGGCCTTCTTGGCTCTTACCGGCAGGGCTGGAGCGCCTACGACGGCGGCCTCACGTCCCCGCCCGCCAGCCTGCCCGGCACGCAAGCGGCCCTTTCCGGCGCGGCCAGCGCGCAGGCGCGCGCGGCCTATTACCTGTCGGCCAACGTGCTCAAGGCGAGCGAGGACAAGACTTTCGCCGGCGCGATCGTGGCGTCGCTGGCCAGCCCGTGGGGTCAGGCGGTGAGCGCGGGCACCGCGCCCGGGGGCAAGGCGGTCTACTTCGGCTCCTACCGCGAGGTGTTCTCGCGCGATCTTTACGAGGTCTTCACCGGGCTGCTCCTCGACGGCGACCTGGCGGCCGCGCGGGCGGCGGCGCGGTTCCTGCTCGAGCGCCAGCA
>Ga0137365_10003238_pt1 | contig 12981 bp, 9 predicted proteins | sample SagtaG_9_FD_104799 | JGI IMG/M metagenome (GOLD analysis project Ga0137365, IMG submission 104799) | Vadose zone soil microbial communities from Sagehorn Ranch, Mendocino, California, USA - Sage1_L_40_16 metaG | ecosystem: Environmental > Terrestrial > Soil > Vadose zone | place: USA: California...
ATGACTGGACCTAACGTCCGCGAGCGCATCCTCCCTCGGCTGATCGAGGATGAGCTAAAAGAGTCGTTCCTCGATTACTCGATGAGCGTCATCGTGCAGCGCGCGCTGCCCGATGTGCGCGACGGCTTGAAGCCCGTGCACCGCCGCATCCTCTACGCCATGCACGAGCTCGGCCTCGTTCCAGGCCGGCCCTATAAGAAGGCGGCGACGGTCGTCGGCGACGTGCTCGGCAAGTATCACCCCCACGGCGACATTGCGGTCTACGACTCGCTGGTGCGCATGGTCCAGGACTTCTCCCTGCGCTACCCGCTGGTGGACGGGCAGGGGAACTTCGGCTCGGTGGACGGCGATTCCGCGGCGGCGTACCGCTACACCGAAGCGCGGCTCACCCGTGTCGCGATGACGATGCTGGAGGACATCGACAAGAACACCGTCGCCTTCGTCCCCAACTTCGACGACCGGCTGAGGGAGCCGACGGTGTTGCCGGGCCGGCTGCCGAACCTGATCGTGAATGGCTCGGCGGGTATCGCGGTCGGCATGACCACGAATATCCCGCCGCACAATCTGAGCGAAGTGGTCCAGGCGGTCGTCCATTTGGTCGATCATCCCAACGCCACGATCAGGGACGTCCGCAAGTTCATCAAGGGTCCCGATTTCCCGACCGGGGCGATCATCTACGGCCGCGAGGGCATCAAAGAGTGCTACGAGAAGGGCCGCGGGCGGATCGTGATTCGCGCGCGCGCCATCGCAGAAGAGAAGGAATCGACCGGCAAGCAACAGATCGTGGTCACGGAGTTCCCGTATCAGGTCAGCCCCGAGCGGGTGCACGAGCAGATTCGGGACCTCGTGCTCGCCAAGAAGGTCGAAGGCATCAGCGACGTGCGGAACGAGTCCGACAAGGAAGGCATCCGCCTGGTCATCGAGCTAAAGCGCGACGTCATCCCGATGGTGGTGCTGAATCAGCTCTACAAGCACACGCAGATGCAGCAGACCTTCGGCGCCATCATGCTGGCGTTGGTGGACGGCACGCCGCGCGAGCTCACGCTGCTGGAGCTGCTGCAGCATTTCATCGAGCACCGCCACACCGTCATCACGCTCCGCACCGAGTTCGAGCTGCAGCGCGCCCAGGACCGCGAACACATCCTCGAAGGGTTGAAGATCGCCGTCGACAACATCGACGAGGTCATCAAGATCATCAAGAAGTCGAAGGACGCGCCCTCCGCAGACGCGGCATTACGGAAGCGTTTCAAGTTGTCAGAAAAACAATCCGCCGAAATCCTCAACATGCGGTTGGCGCGCCTGACGGCACTCGAGATCACCAAGCTCGAGGAGGAGCTGAAGGACGTCCGCAAGTTCATCAAAGAGTGCAAGGAGATCCTGGCCTCCAAGCCGCGGCGCATGAAGATCCTGAAGGAAGAGCTGACGGAGCTGGCCCACGGTTTTGGCGACGAGCGGCGCACCGAAATCGTCGCCGACCAGGGCGAGTTCTCGATCGAGGACCTGATCGCCGAAGAGGACATGGTGATCACCGTGTCTCACGCGAGCTACATCAAGCGGCTCCCGGTCTCCGCGTACCGGCGGCAGCGGCGCGGCGGCAAAGGCGTCATCGCTGCGCATCAGAAGGAAGACGACTGGGTCGAGCACCTGTTCATCGCGTCGACGCATGACTACGTCATGTTCTTCACCGAACAGGGGCAGTGCTACTGGCTCAAGGTGCACGAGATTCCGCAGGCGGCGCGGTCCGCCCGCGGCAAGCCGATCTTAAGCTGCGTCGCGATGAAACCCGACGAGAAGGTCGCGGCGCTCGTCCCGGTGCGCGAGTTCTCCGAGGATCAGTTCCTCCTCTTCGCGACCAAGGACGGCCTGGTCAAGAAGACGGTGCTGTCGGAGTTCGGGAATCCACGCTCCGTCGGGATCCGCGCGATCAATATCGAGAAGGGGGACGAGCTGATCGACGTCCAGGTCACGGACGGCAAGAACGACATCGTGCTCGCCACCTCCCACGGTATGAGCATTCGGTTCCACGAGAAAGACGTGCGCGACATGGGACGCACGGCCACCGGCGTGAAGGGAATCGAGCTGGACAAGAAAGACCAGGTCATCGACATGGTCGTGGTGCGCCGCAAGTCCACCCTCCTCACCGTAACCGAGAAAGGCATGGGGAAGCGCTCCGAGCTCGACGAATACCGCGTGCAGCACCGCGGCGGCCGCGGCATCATCACGCTCAAGCGCAACGAGAAAACCGGCGACATCGTCGCCCTGAAGGAAGTGCTGCCGGATGACGAGCTGATGATGATCACCAAGAAGGGGATCATGATCCGCGTTCCCGTCGAAGGCATCCGCATTTCGGGCCGCAATACCCAGGGCGTGAAGGTCATGAACCTCACTCCCGGTGACCTGGTCGTGGACGTGGCCCGCGTGGTCAAGGAAGATGAGGAGGAGGTCGAAGCGGACGACGACGAGACACCCCCGCCCGCGCCGAAGTCCAAGGCCAAGGCGAAGGCCAAAGCCAAGAAGTAGCGTGGTCACTGCCCGGGACATCCAGGAAGCCGCAGCGGGCCTGCGGGGGATCGCGCGCCGCACGCCGCTGGTCTTCGTGCCGGAGCTGGGCGCTCACCTCAAGCTCGAGAACGAGCAGCCGGTCGGCGCGTTCAAGATTCGCGGCGCATACAACGCCATTCGGAAACTCGCCGACCCCGCGCGGCAGCACGGGGTCATCACCTATTCGTCCGGTAACCACGGCCAAGCTGTCGCATATGCTGCCAAGCAATTCGGTGTGCGCGCCGTCGTGACGATGCCCGAGACGGCGCCCGCCGTGAAGGTGGAAGGCGTGAAGAAGTGGGGTGGGGAAGTGGTGTTCGCGGGCCGCACGTCGGAAGACCGGCGCATCAAGGCGGAAGCGATCGCGGCGCAGGACGGCCTCGCGATCGTGCCGCCGTTCGATCATCCCGACATCGTCGCGGGCCAGGCGACCGTCGCGCTCGAAATCGTCGAGCAGCTGCCGGAGGTCGAGACTGTCGTGGTGCCGGTCGGCGGTGGCGGCCTGATCTCGGGGATCGTGGCCGGCTTGGCCGCGGCAAAGAGCAACGCCGTCGTCTGGGGCGTCGAGCCCGCCGGGGCGCCGAAGCTGCACCATTCGCTCGCGGCCGGCGCGCCGGTGCGGCTCGAGCGTACCGCGAGCATCGCCGACGGGCTGATCACGCTCACGGTCGGCGCCATCCCGTTCGCCGAGCTGGCGCGGGAGCGCAAGCGGATTCGCGGCGTCGTCCTGGTCGAGGATGCCAGTATTCGCGCCGCCGTACAGTTTCTATGGCGCACCTGCCGGCTGGCGATCGAGCCTTCCGGCGCCGCAACGACGGCCGCGCTACTCGCCGGTGCGGTCCCCCGCTCCAGGACCACGGTCCTGGTGGTGAGCGGCGGCAATGTGGATCGCGCGTTGCTCGAGGCTCAGGATTGAAAACCCGAGTGCTGGTCGCCGATGACGATGAATCGCTGGTCCGTACCCTGACCTGGATCCTCAAGGAGCACGGGTACGACGTCGACGTCTGTCCGGGCGGCGATGGGTTGTTCGCCAAACTCGAAGAGGTCAAGCCGGCCCTGCTGCTGCTCGACATCATGATGCCCAAGGTCGACGGCCTGCAACTGCTCGAACGCTTGAAACAGGACGAGCGCTACAAGGACCTGCCCGTCCTCATGGTGTCGTCGATGCCGCCGGAGGAAGCCACGGTGCGCGCGCTTGGCCTCGGCGCCGCCGACTTCATCTCCAAGCCGTTCCGGGTGCGCGAGCTGCTGGCGCGCGTGGAAGCGCATATCCGGGTGGGGCGCGCGCTCGGGCAGGCGCGCGAAGAGGCGCGCAGCCGCGCCGCGATGGTGGACATCCTCCACGAGGTCACCGACTCCCTCAAGCCGGACGAGATCTACCACATCCTGGCGCGGCGGGTCGCCCGGGCGCTCAACATCTCCAAATGCTCGATGGTGCTCGCGAAGCCGGGCGACCAGCAGGGCATCGTCGTGGCTGCGTACGAAAACCCGATGCTGCGCAATCTGCAGATCGACCTGGCGCGCTACCCGGAGATCCGGAAGGCCGTCTCGACGGGCCGCCTGGTCCTGGTCGAGGATGTCGCGACCGACCTGCTGTATGAGGACGAGCGCCACCGCTGGGAGCGCGAGGAGATCAAGGTCCCCACGCGCTCGGCGGTGGCCCTGCCGTTCTGGATGAAGGACCAGCAAATCGGCGTCTTCTTCCTGCGGACGACCGGTGACGACCCGCCGCTCACGCGGGCCGACGCGCAGTTTGCGGAAACCGTCATCAAGACGGCCGTGTCCGCGATCGAGAAGGCGTACGACTTCGAAACCGCGGTCTCCGACAAGCAACGGCTCGAGAAGCTCGCGCTGACGGACGCGCTCACCGGCTGCATGAACCGCCGCGCGCTGGCCGAAGCGCTCGCCCAGGAGCTCGATCGCGCGCGCCGCTACAACCTGGCGCTGACGATTCTGCTCGCCGACATCGACCGTTTCAAATCGATCAACGATACGCACGGCCACATCGCGGGCGACTCGGTGCTCCGCCAGGTCGGCGAGCTGCTGCGGCGCGAGGCGCGCTCGGTCGATATCGTGGCGCGCTACGGCGGTGAAGAGTTCGTGATCGTGATGCCGGAGACCGCGCCGCACGGCGCGCAGATCTTCGCCGAGCGGTTACGGCGCCGCGTGATGCAGCGGGACTTCGCCGATCCGGGCGAGGACCCGCTGCACGTGACGATCAGCATCGGCGTCGCATCGTTCCCCGACGATCGCGTGCACAGCGCCGACAGCTTCGTGTCGCTGGCCGATCAGGCCCTCTATCGCGCCAAGAACGAAGGCCGCAACTTGGTCCGGCAATGAGTGAGCGCCGCTGTCCCAAGTGCGGGTCCGTCTACACGGACACCGGAGCCCGCTTCTGTCCCAAGGACGGAAGCATGCTGGTCGAAATCCAGGCCAGGAAACCGGCGGCGGCCTCCCCCCCCCTTCCATCAGCGGGGAGTGGGACGGGCGTACGTACACCGCTGCCCCCCGGTAAACACCCCCGGGGGGGTGGGGGGGGGCCTCCCGACCGCGCCTCCAGCCTCTCCAATCAGATCCTGGACGCCCGTTATCAGGTATTGCAAAAGCTGGGCGAGGGGGGGATGTCGTACGTCTATCTCGCCAAGGAGATCTCCTCCGAGGCGACCGTCGCGATCAAGGTGCTGTCGCCGCGGCTCGCGTCCGACAAGAGCTCCGTCGAGCGGCTGCGCCGCGAAGCCGGATTGGCGATGCGGCTCGATCATCCCAACGTGTGCCGGATCCTGCGGCTGGGCGAATCGGAAGACGGGCTCATCTATCTCGTGATGCCGTTCCTCAAGGGTGAGCTGCTCTCCGACCGCGAAGTGCGCGGCGGGCCGATGGACATCACGCTGGGCGTGACGCTGCTGAAGCAGATGTGCGCGGGACTGCATCACGCGCACGAGCTGCAGATCATTCACCGCGACCTGAAGCCCGAGAACGTGATGCTGGTGCCGGACGACGGCGGCGGCGCCGAGCGTGCGGTCGTGATGGACTTCGGGCTCGCCAAAGAGCGCCGCGCCGATCCCGCCATCGCCAAGCTCACCGCCACCGGCATCATCCTCGGCACACCCGAGTTCATGAGCCCCGAGCAGATCCGCGGCAAACCGCTCGACGCGCGCAGCGACATCTACGCCCTCGGTATCGTCGCGTTCGAGATGTTCACCGGCAAGCTGCCGTTCCAGGGCCGCAATGCGCAGGAAATGATGATCGCGCGGCTCCGGAGCCAGCCCGTGCCGATCGGCCAGCTGCGCGCCGACGTCCCCGACGCCGTCGAGAAAGCGCTCGCGAAAGCGTTGCAGACGAGCCCCGACGACCGCTTCGCCACCGCCATCGAATTCGCCCAGGCGCTCACCGGCTCCGTGGAGTCGTCCGGCTTCCTGGGCAAGCTGAAGGAGAAGTTCTCTTGATCGCGCTGGTCCTCGCATTAGCGCTGCAGCAACCGGGCGTCACCGCGATCCGGGCCGGCACGCTGATCGACGGCACCGGTGCCGCGCCGCTCAAGAACGCCGTCGTGCTGGTCCAGGGCGACCGCATCACGGCCGTTGGCGCCAACGTGCCGGTGCCGGCCGGCGCGAGCGTGATCGATCTGTCCGCCGCGACGCTGCTCCCCGGATTCATCGATGCCCACGTACACCTCGCGGGGCGCACGATCGGCGACGGCGACTGGCAGCACAGCCGCCTCACGGAGATGCCGAGCCAGCTGGCGTTGCTGGGGGCGGCACACGCGCAGCAGACGCTGGAAGCGGGCTTCACGACCGTGCGCGTCGTCGGGAGCGCGAGCTTTGGCGACGTCGCGCTGCGGAACGCGATCAACGCCGGGTGGATTGCGGGACCGCGCATCGTCGCCGCCGGCATCTCGTTCGGCATTCGCGGCGGCCACTGCGACGAGACGAACGGGTTGCAGCCCGAAGCCCTCGGGCATGAAGGCGGCGTCGAAGTCGGCGTGGCCGACGGCGTGGAGGAGGTTCGCAACGCGGTGCGGTACGCGGTCAAATACGGCGCCGACGTCATCAAGATCTGCGCAACGGGCGGCGTCTTGTCGCTGACCGATTCGGTCGGCGTCCAGCAGTACACCGAAGAGGAAATGCGCGCGATCGTGGAGACCGCCACGCAGCTCGACCGCCGCGTGGCGGCGCACGCGCATGGCACCGCCGGGATCAAGGCGGCGGTGCGGGCCGGCGTGACGTCGATCGAGCACGGCTCGATTCTCGACGCCGAGGCCGTCGCGCTCATGAAGCAGCGCGGCACGTGGCTGGTCCCGACACTGCTGGCGGGATTCACCGTCGAGTCGCTCGCCACGGCGGGCCGGCTGCCGCCCCCGATCGCGGCCAAGGCGCTCGCGATCGCGCCACGGATGCACAATTCCTTCAAGCTGGCGCTTGATGGCGGCGTGAAGATCGCCCTCGGCACCGACGCCGGTGTGATGCGGCACGGCAGCAACGCGCGCGAGTTCGGTCTGATGGTGCGCTACGGGATGACGCCGATGCAGGCCATCGTGGCGGGAACCTCGAGCGGCGCGACGCTGCTGGGGCTCGAGCGGGACATCGGCACGATCGCCGCCGGCAAGCGCGCCGACCTGGTCGCGGTGCAAGGCAATCCCCTCGACAACATCCAGACCCTGGAACACGTCGACTTCGTCATGAAGGACGGCAAGGTGTTCAAGCAGGGCGGGCAGGTCGTGGGCCGGAGCGCAGCCGGAGTGCCGTGAAGCGGTTCCCCGCATTCGACCCGCCGGAATACGTCGATTGGAAACCCGATCCAGCGCTGGTGCGGGCCTTCCGCGCGACGATCGAAATTGATCCCGAGCGCGCCGGGATCGTGTCCACCCTGACTCCTGACTCCAAGCTCCAGCTTTATGGCGGCCTGCTGCGCGCGCGCCTCCATGACATCGAGCTGAAGCGCTGGGTGCGCACCGGCGTGATCTCCAAGGCGTGGCTCGGCACCGGCGAAGAGGCCACCACCGTCGGACCGGTGCACGCACTCGAGCGTGGTCTGGACATCGTCGCGCCGATGATCCGCAACGCCGCGGCCTGCAGCGAGATGGGGATGCCGATCGCCGACATGCTGCGCGCCTATCTCGCGACCGCCGATTCCCCCAGCGGGGGCCGCGATCTCCACGTCGGATCGTTTCCGCACGGCGTGTTGCAGCCGATCTCGCATGTCGGCGACATGGTGCCAGTGATCGCGGGGCTGGCGCTGGCGTTCAAGATCAAACGCGAGCCACGCGTGGCGCTCACGTGGGTCGGCGACGGATCCACCAAGACCGCCGCGGCGCACGAAGGAACGAACTTCGCCGCCGTCCAGAAGGTCCCCGCCATTTTCATCATCGAGAACAATCAGGTGGCCCTGGGCACACGTCTCGAACAGCACCATCTCCCCCCCGATTTCAAGGACTGGCCGGCGAGCTACGGCGTATGGGGAGCGCTATTCGACGGCAACAACGTGCTCGACGCCTTTGCCGCGACGCGGATTGCGGCGGATCGTTGCCGTGCAGGGAACGGCCCCGCGTTGTTGATCGCTGAAACGTTCCGGATGGGGGGCCATGCGACCCACGACGAGCGCGAAGCCCGCGAAACGTTTTCGGCCGAGTTGTTTACCAAATGGGGCAAGCGCGACCCGGTCGGGTTGTACGAGGAGTATCTGAAGGAAGAAGGAACGTCCGAAAAAGTTCTCCTGGACGTGGAAGCCGATATCACCGCACAAGTCGAGCGGGCCGCCGCGCAAGCGCTGGCGAGCCGCGAGCGGATGCCCGCGGGCGCCACAGCTCTCGAGGGAGTGTATGCGAGTCGCAATTAGCATCGCCGTGATCGCCATCGCCTGCCGCAGCCCCCAACCCGCGGCCGGCCAGGAACAGCCGCTCCGGCTGCCGCCAGGATTCAAGATCGCGGTGTTCGCGCAGAACCTCGAAGGGGTGCGTTTTCTGGCGCTCGGACCGGGCAACGCGGTGTACGCCTCGCAGCCGGGATCCGGCGTGATCGTCAAACTCACCGATGCGAACCACGACGGCGTCGCTGAAAGTCCCGTGACGGTCGCCACCGGCCTGAAGGGACCGTTCGGCATCGCGTTCCGCGGCGACACGATGTACGTCGCCGACGTCGGCACCGTGAAGCGATTCCGTCCCGGTGCATCGGAAGGCGAAACAATCGCTCGGATTCCTGGTGGCGGCGGCCACTCGACGCGGACCATTCTGTTCGGGCCGGATGACAAGATGTACGTGGCCGCCGGCTCGTCGTGTAACCTGTGCGACGAGCGCGACTCGATGCGCGCCGCCGTCACACAGTTCAATCCCGACGGCTCCGGTGGCCGGATCTTCGCGAAGGGACTGCGCAATACCGTCGGGATGGCATTCAACCCCACGACCGGCGAGCTCTGGGGCGGCAACAACGACCGCGACAACCTCGGCGACGACGTGCCCGCCGAACATGTCAACATCATCAAGCACGGCCGCAACTACGGGTGGCCCCAGTGTTATCTGCCGGGCAAGGCGAATCCCGAGTACGGAGCGGCTGACTGCACGCAGGTCGAGCCGCCCGCCTTCACCGTGCAGGCCCACTCCGCCCCGCTCGGCTTCGCGTTCTACACGGGCACGCAATTCCCCCGCGAGTATCGCGGCGCTGCGTTCATGACGCTGCACGGGTCCTGGAACCGGTCCGTCCCCACCGGCGCCAAGGTCGTGCGCGTGCAGGTGGACAGCAGTGGCCGGCGCGCGACCGGCGTCGATGACTTCATCGTGGGCTGGCAGCGCCCCGACGGCTCGCGCTGGGGCCGGCCGGTGGGCCTGCTGGTCCTGCCGGACGGCTCGCTGCTGGTGAGCGACGACATGGGGGGCAAGATCTGGAGGGTGACTTATGGACGGTAAGAGACGGTATGGGACGGTAAGGGACGGTATGTTCGGGGCGGTGATACTTCTAGCGGCGGTGTCTTTTTACCGTCTCTTACCGTCTCTTACCGTCCCTTACCGTCATGATATTCACGCTGAATACGTGAAGTACACCAGCGGCAAGGATACGGTGACCGCCTACATCGCGTATCCGGAGCGTCCGCAGCCCGCGCCCGCCGTGATTGTCATCCACGAGATCTTTGGCATGTCGGACTTCATCCGGCAGACGACCGAGCAGCTCGCCAAGGACGGCTTCGTCGCGATCGCGCCGGACCTGTTGTCGCGCCGCGGCGGCACTCCCGCGTCGCAGGACTCAGCACGGAAGCTGATCGCCACACTGAACCCCGATACGGTGACACAGGACCTCGATGCCACCCGGCGCTACCTCAATTCCTTGCGTCCCGTGCGCGCCAACGAGATCGGCGTCATCGGATTCTGTTGGGGCGGCGGCCAGAGCTTCCGGTATGCGACGAATGCGCCGGAGCTCAAGGCCTTCGTGGTGTGCTATGGCCCCAGCCCGAATCCGGCCGACATGGCAAAGATCCGCGCGAAGGGCCTGGGCGTCTATGCGGAGAACGATGCGCGCATCGATGCGGGACTGCCCGATGCGGCCGCGGCGATGCGCGCCGCCGGCAAGGAGTATCCGTACGCCATCTATCCTGGCGTCGGGCACGGCTTCCTGCGCACGCGCGAGAAGCCCGAGGTCGCCGACAGCGCCTGGCATGCCGTGATCCGCTTTTTCCGCGGGCAGCTCAAGAGCTAGCGGCGGGCGATCTCCATGAGGTAGGCGCGCGCCCGCTCCAGCGCCGCGTCACGTCCTGCGAGCACGTCAGCGACCCGCACCTCGACCGCGCGCTCCGGGACGATTCCGGTGCGCACGAATTCCCTGCCGTCCGGATAGGCGTCGCGCGTGACGGTGACGCGCAGCTGCCACCCGCCCGCGAGCGACAGGACTGCCGTCTGCCCCGTACTGCCGGCCGACGGCTCACCGATGATGGGCCCGCGGTTGCCGCCGCGAAACGCCACGAGAAAATCCTCGGCGGGTCCCGCCGTGCGTGACGAGCACAGCACCGCTACGGGGCCGGTGTACGGAACGCGCTCGCGGCTCGGCGGCGGCCAGATCGTGTCGGACGGCGCGGTGAGCCAGGCGCCCGCGGAATCCGGTAAATCACTGCCCCGGTACGCGGGACGATACTGCGGCGTCCGCCAGCGTGACGTCAGCACCGGGCGCTCGATGAGCCGGGCGAGCATCGCATACCCGTGCTCGCGGCCTCCCGCTGTCCATCTCGTCTCCCGCAAATCGAGGATGAGGCCGTGATGCCGTGGCCCCTCGCGGGGAGCGCCTCCCAGCACGCGATCGAACAACGCCACGACGTCGGGATCGGCGAATGAGTTCACCCGCACCCAGATCGCCCCATCCGCGAGCGTGTCGGCTTCGAGTGCCGCCGCCGGCCGCTCGAGCATTGATTGAGCCGTGAGCGGGACGCTGCGCGTGACGCTCGCTCCCCGCTCCGTGCCGCCGGGGAGCCGCAACAGCAGATGCAAGGCGGTACTGCGCTCTCCTTCCAGCATGGCCGCCACGGCGCGCTCCCAACGGCTCGCCTCCGTGGCGGCGGAGATCTCGGGCAACACGGAGTCGCGGATCCAGACCGCCGCGGGAATCCCCTGGACCTCGAGGATCTCCGCGAGCCGTTCAGGCCGTGCGACGCGCATCTCATCGTTCGTGGCGTAGTCCATGATGAAGGGACGGCGTTCGATGCTCCGCAGCAGCAACGGCGGCCTGGCCACGCGACCCGCTATCGGTACGGGAGGCAGGATCTCGAGCTGGCCGTCATCGAGCAGCGCACCCCAGCGCCGCAGGCGACGAAAGAATTGCAGGTCGGTCGGCCGCGGGGACGCGCCGAGAGAGGTGACGGTCGCCGCGAACGCGGAGTCCCAGTTCGCGCGCACGGCGTCCCAGTAGGCATAGTTGTAGCGCGCTTCCGCCCAGACGCCGGCCGCGACCAGCTGCCGCTCGACGGGCGATGCACGCTGCGCCGCGAGCAGCGCGGGGAACATCACCAAAAGCCACGACGTACGGGATGGCATGACCCTAATTTATCTGTTGCTGTTCGCAGCGCCGCAGTTGCTGCTGTACCTGTACCTGCGCGAGCGCCTGCCGCTGACCGCGCGCCGTCCGCTGGCGGTCCTCTTCGGGGTTTTCAACATCCCCTGGGTCATCGTCGCGGTGCGGATGTTCTCCGGCAGCCTGTGGGGCATCAGCCGCACGCCGTACATCGCACCCTGGATCGCGTGGCAGCTGCTCGGCTGGATTTTCTGTGGGCTGGTGAGCCTGTACTTGCTGGGCAAAGGTAGCGTGTGGCTGGTCCGTGGGGTCCGCGGTAAGCGGTACGCGGTGAGCGGGACACCCGAGGAGCCGCCCCGCGCACCACTCACCGCGCACCGCGCACCCCTTTCACGTCGTCAATTCCTCGCCCGCGCGACCTACGCCTACGCCGCCGCCGGTCTCGGCGTGTCCGCCTACGGCATTTGGAGCGCCGAGCGCCTGCCGTCGATAACGAAGCGCACGCTGCTGTTTCCCGACCTGCCGCCCGGTCTCAACGGCATCCGCATCGCGCATCTCTCGGACGTGCACGCCGGCATCCACATGTCGGAAGAGAAGATGCGAGCGATCGTCGCACAGACCAACGCGCTGGGCGCCGATCTCATCGTGCAGACGGGAGACATGATCGACATCTCCCCATCGTTCATCCCCGACTACGTCCGCGCCTTTCGCGACCTGCACGCGCCACTCGGTGTGGTGACCGTGCTCGGCAACCACGATCGCTACACCGGCCAGGATGCCGTCATTCGCGGTGTGCGCGATGCGGGCCAGGTCTTCGTGAAGAACGGCGTGCATCTGATCGAGCGCGGCGGCGCCTCACTGGCGCTCATCGGCATCGACGACCCCCGCAACTGGCGCGCCGACGATCCCCAGGACGACGACCTCGATGTCGCACTCCGCCTCACACCGCCGGCGACGGACGCGTTCCGGATTCTGCTCGCGCACCGCCCCGGTGCTTTCGACGGCGCCGCGCCGCGCGCGATTCCCCTCACCCTCGCGGGCCACATCCATGGCGGTCAGTTCTACCTGCCGGTGGTCGGTTGGTCCCCCGGCCGGCTGATCACGAAGTACGTGATGGGGCACTTCACGCAGGGGAGCAGCCAGCTGTATGTGAGTCGCGGGATCGGCGTGGTAGGGGTGCCGTTGCGGATATTTGTCCCGCCGGAGATCGCGCTGTTTGAATTGCGGCGTGCATAGAGCGCGGAAGCGATGGGCCCCACGGAGCGACTGTTGCTTTTTGTCGCGAAGTGGGGCCCATCGCTCCCGCGCTCATCGCTCACGCGCTAATTGCCCGCCACGCTGCATCGATCACGAGTCGCACACCGGCATCGCCGGGTTTCCACTCGCCCGCAACGATCTTCTTCAACGCATAGCTAATCGCCGCGAGCCAGACGCCCGCCCAGATCTCCACCGCGCC
>Ga0137365_10003243_pt1 | contig 12968 bp, 8 predicted proteins | sample SagtaG_9_FD_104799 | JGI IMG/M metagenome (GOLD analysis project Ga0137365, IMG submission 104799) | Vadose zone soil microbial communities from Sagehorn Ranch, Mendocino, California, USA - Sage1_L_40_16 metaG | ecosystem: Environmental > Terrestrial > Soil > Vadose zone | place: USA: California...
CGAGCCTGTGTTAACAGGAGATTTGTCAAACATTGAAGAAACTAAAAATCTTTCCCATGAAGTAAATGGTTTAGGAACATTTGATGCAGTGATTCATAACGCAGGAGTTTACCAAAGTTCTGCAAAAGAGATTTTCGCTGTTAATACATTAGCTCCTTATATACTTACATGCCTTATACAAAAACCAAAGCGATTGATCTACATGACTTCCGGCATGCACTTACAAGGACATTCGAAACTGGAAGATTTGAAAACTGGTAAGAATCGTATTACTTACTCTGATTCGAAATTGCATGTGATGATGCTTTGCATGGCTGTAGCACGGAAATGGTCCAACGTTTACTCAAATGCCGTTGATCCTGGTTGGGTTCCTACAAAGATGGGCGGTCGTGGGGCACCGGAGGATCTGCAAAAAGGATATCAAACGCAAGTGTGGCTTGCTGTAAGCAATGATGAGAAAGCAAAAGTAAGCGGTCGTTATTTTTTCCATAAAAAAGAAAGACATTATAATCTTGAAGCTGATGATGTGCTGCTACAGGAGAGATTTTTAGACTTGTGCAAAGAAATCACAGGTGTTTCATTTCATGGATAAGTTTTAATAAATTTTGAAAATCCACGCTTTCCGAACCAGGTCTTACTCGCACAATGCCCCGGGCGACCGTTGATAGAATCATGAATTTGTACCCCGTTTGTACCTCAAAAACATAACTATTTCTTTATTAGTTGATATTACTTTGTGTATCGCAAAGTAGTTGTAAGGTCGGCCGTTGTCCTAAGCCGTTGGGGTCTGAAAACCTCTTATACTTTGGAAATATTTTCACGGAATAATTTCGAGAAGAGCAAGCGCCCTTTTATAAACTATTCCAAAACGCCGGACCGACAAGAGACGTCTAATCTTCTTTCTTCTTTTTCTCGCAATCGGGCAGATTTGGTGCAATTAATAATGTTAGTAATTTCGATAAAATCCACAATAATCACTGTAAAGTATATTCTGTATCGGGGCTCCAGAAATGTGACTTAAGCGTAACCTGCGGTTGGTGAGATCACCAGAGAGATAACTTCGATTATGAGCCGGGGGCTTTCTGAAATTTCGAAGATCTGCAACCAGCATGTGTGTCTCGACTTTGGGCAATCTTTGAAAATCTTCATGGGCTATTGGTCTAATAAGCTATTCCATTACACAATGCTTATCCTTACTTGCTAGTACTATTAGTCTTCGGAACAATGTGAAATTTAAAAATCTCAGGTTAAAAATAATGCGGTTCCTATTAGAACTAATTAAATATGTTGAAGCAAATAGGTGATTTCTGATCGCTATTTTAATTTCGTATCAAAGTTTTTTTTGAAACAGCTTAAAGCATTAAACAAATATTTCTGGAAGTACAAGGTCCGGTTAGGGATTGGGATTCTTTTCATCATCATTTCTAACTATTTTGGTATTTTATCTCCGCAGGTTACCGGCTTCGTTATTGATTTTGTGCAGCAGAATTTGCAGGGCAGCCATCACACTTCTTCTTCAACGAATTATGATATCATGGTAAAAAGATTTATTGCCTGGGTAAATGGATTAAAGAGTGTAAATGTTGTGGCCATCTGCGGTATTACGATTCTTATCCTGGCACTACTGCGCGGCTTTTTTATGTTCTTGATGCGACAAACCATTGGTGTTATGAGCCGCCGCATCGAATACGACCAGAAAAATGAAGTATTCCGACATTACCAGCAACTCGATGCAGCTTTTTATAAAACACACAGCACAGGGGACCTGATGAGCCGCATCTCAGAAGATGTAAGCCGTATACGCATGTTTACCGGCCCTGCTGTCATGTACTTTGTAAATCTTTGACTGTTATTTCTTTTAGTTTATTTTTCATGTTTAAGAGAGACACTGAATTAACGTTTTATGTTTTAATCCCACTTCCTATATTGGCTGTCACTATTTATTATGTCAATACCATCATCTACAAAAAAAGTGAACAAAAACAAGCTCTTCTTGCTGCCCTTACCGTTAATGCACAAGAATCCTATTCAGGCATTCGGGTAATAAAATCTTATATGCAGGAAAAAGCCATGCTAAGTTTTTTTAAAAACAACAATGAAGATTATAAAAAAATTGCCATCAATCGTGCCAAAGTAGAAGCTATTTATTTCCCTTCGATGAGTTTGCTGATTGGTCTCAGCACCTTGCTGACAATTATGATAGGAGGCATTCATCACATATATAATCCGGAAAAAACGACCCTTCCGGTTATTATTGAATTTGTGATTTATATTAACATGCTCACTCTTCCGGTAACTGCAATTGGGTGGACAGCCAGCATGACACAGCGTGCAGCTGCTGCGCAAAAAAGATTGAATGAATTCTTGCAAACTGAGCCGATAATAAAAAATGATCCAGCCTCTTCACGCAATTTTTTGCAAGGAGATATCAGTTTTAGAAATATAAATTTCACTTATCCGAATACCGGCATTGAAGCCTTGAAAAACTTTAATCTTGAAATAAAAAAAGGAAATAAGATTGCAATTATCGGTCGAATGGGAAGTGGTAAATCCACTGTTGCCTGTTTGCTTTTAAGAATGTATGATGTAACAAATGGAAAAATAGAATTGGATGGAAAAGACATCAGGAGACTTAGACTTAAAGATATACGGAAACAGATTAGCTACGTGCCGCAGGATGTTTTTCTTTTTAGCGATACGATAAAGAATAATATCCGCTTTGGGTTAGGAAAAGGGCAGTATGGCGAATCAAAGAAAGCCGCTGTGTGGGCAAGTGTGGCAAAAGAAATTGAATCGTTTTCTCAAAAATTTGAAACCCCTGTTGGAGAAAGAGGGGTTACTTTAAGCGGAGGTCAAAAGCAACGCATATCCATTGCTCGAGCTCTGATAAGAAAGCCTAACATTGTCGTTTTTGATGACTGTCTCAGCGCGGTGGATGCCCGTACAGAAAAGGAGATCATTGTCAATCTCCATGATTATTTGAAAGATAAGACCGCCATTATTATCACACAACGTATTTTTTCTCTCTTCCCTTTTGACAAAATTGTTGTGCTGGAGGAAGGAAAGATCGTTGAGCAAGGAACTCATGAGGAATTGCTTGCACACAATGGCCTGTACAAAGCCCTTTACTTCAGGCAACAGCATCAGGATCACAGTGAGGCGTAAGAATGTGAATTGTCAACGTAAATTGGGAATCCCATTACTTCTGCCATTAATTCTTCGAAAACACTGATTCAGAGCCGCCGAATACATTTTGTATCGGAAAGTAATTCCTGCAAGATTCTGATCTAAGATGACAAGCATAATAAGCGCTTGAGTTTCTTTAAAAGCCGGTCCACTTTCAGAGACCTGGAAGATTTTTGAATAGATTTTCTTGAAAAATCAAAAAGTAAGAATCCCCGAAAATGTTAGCGGCAGGGCGTTTACTGGAAAGGTTAATTGAAACAACGTAAGTCAATAAAAAAAACAAAGATGGTAATGGCTTCAAACGTTTAAGTCTGATTTTGAAACCTTTCATCATTCCTTTCAAAGTTTCGGATTCAGTAAGACCTTTCCCTTAAACTAAATTTTAGCTTATAATTTTTCCTTTTTATCTCTACTTTATTTTCGCAAATTCTGCAACTTTCGATTTACATGCTGATCATTCAGCAGTTTTTTGCAGAATCTGCGACAGATTATTTTTCTAACTGAAAATTCAATTTTCCATGCGCTGATTTGCGCTGTACGTTTACATCAGATTAGATCACAAACAATAAAAAAATTAGGGGTCCTAAATATCTTCAGGAAATATTTATACGTTATTTCCGATTTTGAGAAAGACAAAACGACGTATTAATCGTTGATCATAGAAACACAATTAGGTTTAGGAATAAATATGATTATAAAGTGGCCTAAAGCAATGGCAAATACCGCACAACAGGTCATAAGTGGCAATAAGAAGAAACCTTCCCAAGCCAGCCGCAAATAAAATTCCTGCTCTTCTTAATGCAACCCGATGTAGTGTCACTATTGATATCCCAAATCACACTTTCGTAAAGAAGAAAGGAATAATTCAGTTTCCCATTATTTATTTAGTTCCTACAATCGGGCACCAGTACACCTCACCAGTCGGAGTTAAAGTAATTTCAGGATTTGGTCCCGAAGCTGCAGCCAATACGTCATTGTCACTAAACAACTGGCGTGGAGTGAATCCCGTGTTGAATGCTATTTGTACTTCTTCCCAAATGGGGTTCATACCATCCCCGGGAATCGCATCTATAACACTGATAAAAGGTTGGTTATTTGGTAACCCGGGATCAGATTGATAGATGAAATTGAGACCGCTGTTGTGCGCAATCAGAGTCGCTTCGGCTGTAGCAGAAAACTCCACAAAAATGATCTTTAGGAGGTTGCCATCATAGTATGCCGGTATGGCGGTTCCGATGCCACGGGAACTGTTAGCTTCCAGGAAAGATAGCGTTGAATTGTTCGTTGATGCCGGCTGAGGTTGCATTCCTGTTTTGCTGCAGGAAGTTGCAAACAGTAGTGTAATGGTGGCAATAATTGTTATTACCCTTTTCATTGTTATGATTTTAAGTTATTAATAGTTTATTTGCTCAAGGGGAGATAACCTAACGTATAGTGTCTGAAATTGAAAACGATGCAATAGCTATTCCAAAAAACAATTTTTCATGACCAATTTTTTATTAATTGATAACTGATACTTCAATTCCTGTTTTCTTAGATGGAAGAGCTTGGTTTGAGTTTCTTTTAAGGCGAGACGAATCCTTTTAATCAAACGACAGTTTTTTTAAAGCGGTTGCCTCACAGTAGCAATTGTTTTTATGAGGATTTAATTTTTTCTAAGTTGGCTGGTCAATTATCAATATTTGTATCAACTACGTAGAATTTTTCTCTGATTGTCATAATTTTTTGTTCTTTAAGCGAGTTATAGTACTCGGTACAGATTTTTTTGAACTCTTCATAATTTCTCATTTTTCCATCGCTACTCAAGGCTAAAAAGTTGGCGAGTTATCATAGCAACTTAAAAAAGAGTCCAATTGAGCTCCTTCAGTATTCGGTTATTTTATCAAATTTACTCTTTACATCTTTTAATATATGTTCAGCTTCAGCTTCGGTCATTGTAGTAGAATGGTAATTTAAACAAGAGTTTTAAATAGCGCTTGTAAAGATAAATTTATGTCTTACCGCAAATATTAAAAGTCATAGACTTTCAAAATGATGTACTCAGTTTTTGAGAAAAAGTTTTACCAAGTATTTTTATTTGCAGTATAAAATTGCTTCTGATCAAATTTATATTTGAAAGACGACGGAAGTAATTAGTCAAACTAACGTTGTGTGCAAATCTATTTAGACATTTCCCAAAGCATGAAACTGCTTTTGTAAACAACCGACTGCACATGGGCTGTCAATATTCTTACTTTTGCGTGATAATTGCTAAGATTTTTACATTTTTGCATGTTGCCAGAAAAAAATATTCCAAAGGAATATAGCAGATCGATCAACGCTGCAATTGATTTCATTTTGAACAACCTGAATGAAGAATTATCCCTTAAAAAATTAGCGAAGGTGGCTAATTATTCTCCCTTTCATTTTCAAAAAATATTCAAACGAACAACCGGAGAATCACCAAAACACTTTATTACACGAATGCGATTAGAGACAGCGGCTCATCTCTTAATTATGCATAATCACAAGTCAATCAACGAAGTTTCTATCGACAGCGGTTTTTCCTCTCCTTCAACTTTCGCAAGAGCATTCAGGAATTACTTTGGTATATCTGCTGAAGAGCTGAGAAGTATGCCCATGGAGCAACGGATGAATAGTTTTAAAAAAGGGGATCAAAAAAAGCAACTGCTGGAAACGGATCTGAATTTCAAAAATATCAGACCGAGTGATGAGATGACTCCGGAATCATTGAACATTGCAGTAAAGAAAACAGAAAGCGTCAGGGGTATTTTTGTTAGTACCGATTTACAGGATACTGCTAACATTCGTGCTGCATTTAAAGTATTAATTCAGTCTGCTGATATATATGACCTCTTAACTCCCCGTTCAAAATTCATCGGCATTATTTATCCTCATCAGGGAATATACAAGGCATTCATATCTATCGAGCCACACCAACAAATTCCTTCCAATTTAAGTGTAATGCAAATTCAGGGGGGAAAATTCGGGGCTTACAAAATGAAAGGTGACCTGCCATTTGCCTTTGCAACTTTCAAGGTATTTGCTAAGGCATGGCTTCCCGAAAGCGGATACCGCATGCCAGACATTTGTGGTTTTGAAATTTTTTCTCAAAACCCTCTTACAAAACCTTATGATGAAATTGAAAGGGAAATACTTATTGAAGTAGAGCCTGCGTAAAATTTTCCATCGCAAGATTTGCAAATAACTCCCCAACTAATGCAAATAGTTCCGGGGCCAATCCTTCGCATTTTTACATCACAGCTCTACAGCGCAGAAATTCTGAATAAGTTTTAAAAAATCTGGTGACAGATTTCCATTATTAAAAAATAAATGTTAAAGATCATGAAAACCGAAACAAAACAAACGAATACGAATCCGGCCCACCAATATGCCCGGCTATCATTGCTGAGTGTTACTTTAACGGCTGTTCTTACAACCTTTCATCACTATTATAAACTGGGGAATGGGGCATTCATTCTTGGAGTTATCATTATTAGTTTACCAATTGTCTTTCTGAATTGGTTTAGAAAAACAAAGGCGGCTATTCCATTCATTCTGTATCTATTGATGAATGTATGGATCATTATTGGTTTTGGTATTGTTGATGGTTTTTGGGATAGCACCATCAAGGTTTATTTTTCGAATTTCCTGTTTCATAATTCCAGGCTTTTCATTCGTTCTCCGCTGGGCAGTTTTCCATTCGAAGTAACAGGAGTCTTCGCTTTTGTACTTAGTATGTTTGCCAGCTATTATGGGTATAAATTTTTGAAAGCAGTAATAGCCAATAAGCTTTCATGGAATCCCTGGAACCAACGATTGAAATGGGTTGGAGTTCCGCTTGTGATAGCGGGTATTCTGCTTGCTGGCTTTGACAGTTACAAACACACTATGGTAATACCAAAGAACAAAATGGTAAAGATTGGAATAATTACACCCGTAGATGGACCCGGCAAGTTATTGGGTACTTCATTTTTAAAAGCAGTGGAACTGGCAAAGGAAGACGTAATGAATACAAAAACGAAAAATTTATATGAACTCGTCATTAAAAACAGCGGCACAAGCCCTGCAGAAACTGAAATTGCAATTCAAGAGCTCATCAATAAGGAACATGTACAAGGAATAGTGGGAGGTATATCGGCAAGCGGCAGAATTGTAAAACCTTATGTAACGGCAGCCAAGATTCCACATTTATGTGTATGCTCCATCGAGACTATCGGTGATGGCCAGTATAACTTTACTAATATTCCGTTAGCTGAAGACGAAGCTATACAGTGGGTAAAAGAAGCACAGAGGCGGGGCGTTAAAACCGTTGCTGTCCTAAACCAGAAATATCTAAGCATAGAAAATCATGTAAAATACCTGAAAAAGGAAGCTGAAAAAGCAGGAATCCAGGTTGTGTATGAAAAGGAGTTTCAAGAAAGTACCAAGGATTTCATGGATATAATTACCGCGTCAAAAAAAACAGCCCCTGATATTTACTATATTTCCGCTTTCCCTCCAGCACTTGATATTCTTGGTGAACAGTTGAAGAAGGCAGGGATAAATAACTTAGCCTCTATTGTTGCATTCTCCATAAGTAATAAACCCGGGTTGTTTGAAGGAAATTGGTACACCGACAGCTACGTCAATGAAGAATTCAAAAAAAGGTTTGAACAAAAATATCCTGAAGAAAGATTTGCCACACACATGATGCCGTATGCCTATGATTCGTATAAGCTGATGGTGCAGGCTTTTGAAAGTGGCGAGGACCCTGTAAAGTACATACAAAACATAACTGAATTTCCTGGAGCAGCGGGCGCAATCACTAGGAAACAGGGAGAAGGTAATTTCAGATCAACTCCAACAGTATGGACAATTAAAAATGGGAAACCTGAGTTGCTTTACAAAAAATAGATAACTAAGAAAATGAAACATCTATTTTAAATCAATTAAATTAAAATTTATGAAAAAAATAATAAGCGGGATCCTGTTGGTGCTATTCTTTTTATTAGTTTTTTTCAGCGTCTGGTACGTTGTAAAAAAGAACGGGCAAGTACCCCCAGATGGTCAAACCAGACAGATATATATGCATTGATAAATCAATTTTGTCCAGCACTCTTAATAAATAAAATATGATTGCAAGAATCTGGCATGGCAAAACTACTGTCAAAAAGTACGATGCCTATACTGAGTTTCTCAAACGGGTTGCAATTCCTGATTATCAAAAAATGGCAGGCTTGAAAGGATTGACCTTTTTAAGAAATATTATTAACAATGAAGGGCATTTTTATCTGATAACATTTTGGGCAAATATCGAAGCAATTAAAAAATTTGCAGGTGAGGATTTTGAAAGGCCTAAATATTTTCCGGAGGACAGAAACTTTCTATTAGAGTTAGAGAAAAAAACTGATCATTATGAGGTTTTTGCTCAACAAAGAACTTGACTTACAAAAGATCCATTACAGAAACACACAATGAATGACCGTTATTTTTTCAAAAATAATTTTACTAAAATGACTTTACATAACTTATTCGTTGCTCTGACCTTGAGCATCTGTTTTATTGCCAAAGGCCAATCATATCAAATTGACACCTTTATTCAAAATAGAGTAAAAGAATTCAATATTCCGGCAGTTTCTGTTGCAGTTATAGATAATGGCAAGGTCGTTTTAATCAAATCATATGGTAAATCGAATTTAGAATACAATATTCCTAATACAAAAGAAACATCATTTCAATTAGCTTCTTCAACGAAACTTATATCAGCAACTGCTCTCATGACTTTGGTCCAGGATGGCAAACTTGATCTCAATGAAAAAGTCAAGCACTATCTACCCAGATTGCCTCAAACATGGGACGATATGAGAGTGATGGACCTGGTAGCCCATCAATCGGGGATTGCTGATTTGTTGGGATTACAATATGATTTTAAGACGCCCAACAGTGCGGTCGATACTGCAATTGCAAGGCCTTTAGATTTTGCACCCGGTACGAAAACTGTTTATGCAGGTGGAGACTATGCTATTGTATTAAAACTTATCGAAGAAGTATCAGGCATGCCTTTTCAGCAGTTTCTAAAGCAAACATTGCTAAACAAACTTGGCATGCATCATACCATCTACAACAATATGGAACAGGATTTTATTTATAGAACTTATGATACCATACCCTATGCTGCAACTGTATACAAATGGGATAAAGAAAAACGACAACAAAGAATTTTTTCTATGCTGTTTCCATCGTGGACATATCCTGCCGGGGGGCTTTTTTCTTCCATTGAAGATTTATGTAAGTGGGCTGTTGCATTAGACAACAATACTATACTAAAACCAGAATTCGAAGACAGAATGTGGACTGCTGCTAAGCTTAGAGATGGCAAAACAGCTCCATTCGGTGTTGGTTGGATAGTTGCAGATCATAATGGAGAATTGGCAACAGGACATAGTGGGGGTCCAGCTTTAAGTGATATTGTGCGACTGCCAAAAAGCAAAGTTACAGCAGTTGTGTTAACCAATCAGTTAGAACTTCGCCCCTTCTTAGCAATGATGGTATTAGACCTTTATTTGAAGTACAAAAAATAAATTGACTACACTTTCCAATCTGACACTAATATCAATTCAAAACATTGATAAAGGAACAGGTATAAGTTTGTATGCTAAAAAAGGAATAAAAATTTTCGAACTCTTGAAATTTATGACATTGATTCTGAAGGTCTGCAAATCCCTGAGAAGGGTTTCAAAATTCAATATGATCGTTTTGGCAAAGCCAAAAAAAACATCGGTATATCAGGATGCAGTTGCAGGTAGATAGGTCTCATCAGACAATCGCTGGCAGTACTCAAGCAGCTTTTTGAAATCATTGTAAGTGGATAAAATAATCCAGTAATTCTGTTATCAATTTCTCTAAAACACTGATAAATACTCGATGAGTACATTCTGTATCAGAACGTAGCCAATACAAAATAAGCCGGAAAAAAAATCACAGTAATTCACGATTGAGTGATTATTTAATGTAACAGCTTATCCAAATACTTAAAACTGTTGGTCACATTTTGCAGCGGCTCAGGAGCTCCATCCTGCTCTACAAAAAAGTATTTGAGGCCTGATTCTTCTGCATGATCAAAAATGCGCTTGAAATCAACATAGCCTTTGCCCACCTCTGTGGGATTTTTTGTATTTGAATCGAGGTCCTTCACGTGCCAGAGTGGGAACCGTTGCGAATGTTGCTTAAACAATTCAACAAGGTCCTGGCCTGCCTTTGTCGCCCAGGCCAGGTCCAGTTCCATCTTCACCAAATCTTTATCTGTGTTGGAAAGAATATAATCAAACGGACGATGCCCTTCAACCTGATCAAACTCGCTGGTATGGTTGTGATACGCAAACTGTACCCCAACTTTTTTACATGCCTCCCCTGTCTTGGTGAACACATCCACTGCAGTTTTTATTTCATCCAGGGTGCTCACTGGTATGCTGGAGCAAACCAGGTAGCTCAAACCTCCTTCAACGGCGGCATCTGCCAACTGTTGGTAATTTTCTTTCAGGTTGAGTGATTTGGGCGCATTCTTAAAGCGCTCCATCATTTTTTGTATTCGTGCTGAATCTTCACCGGTTTTAGCCATCTTCATGATCTGTTCCATTGTAAATGGAGCACCACTCACATGCGCCGAACGCCAGTCCATACCCAGGTCTTTTACTATGGATGCAAATTCCTTTGGTGTTAAGCCATAAAAATTTCCTTTTTCAGATCCTGCACTTTCCAATTCTTTATAGCCAATTGCCGCCAATTTTTGTAAGGTGCCTTTTGGATCTTTTGTCATCAAATCCCCGAGTGTATATAACTGCAGTCCGATAGGCGGTTTTGCTTTTAGACCTGGAAGTAAATCTTCACCCATGCCTGGTAAAACAAGACTCACCAGGGCAAATGTGCCCGATTGTTTTAAAAATCTTCCTCTGTTCATGATACCGATTTTTGAATAAAAACTATTTGTTGGTTAACCATGTTCAAAGGGTTTATTCCGGAGTTGTGATTCGCTTAGGTGAGAGATACTTTTTCCTGGTTTGCAATTTTAAGATACGAATATTCCTGTTATCAAATTATGTTGTTTATATAATGGCTTAAGATCAACTTCCGAATTTGTTTCGGGGATCGTTGGTATCATAAGCTACATTCAAACGAACCAGAGCAGAAACTGACGACCAAGACTTTCAGAAACATAAAATGTTTGAAAATCGTAATTATTGCTTTGATGTACGTTACAAAAATCTTGCTAAGTCAAGTTCTTTTGCATATTGAAAATTACAATTAAGCAAATGCAAAAGAATACAGGTTTATTGGTGTTTGTTTTTTTATTGTTTAGTCATTTCTCTTTGTCCCAAAAGCCCGATAGCACAAAAAACATGTATCACATTAAGGGTGCTATCACTGTTACCAACAAAGGGATTTCATTGGTACCCACTTTTACATTGGGTAAACCAGCCGCTATATTTGATCTTTCGATGGGGAAAAGGAAATTATTCTTTGAACCTCTATTGCGGTTTGCATTGGAGGGAAAGCCATGGTCTTTTCTTTTTTGGTGGCGATATAAATTAGTAAACAATAATAAAGTTGCAATTACTCCTGGTGGTCACCCTGCAATGAATTTTAAAACAGAAACTCATTCAGTAAATGGAGTTTCAAGAAAGTATATTGTAATCCGGAGATATTTAGCGGGTGAGTTAGTACCCAATTATTTTGCTTCCAAAAATGTAAGCGTCGGATTATATTATTTGTATTCACGGGGACTTGACTATGGCGCACCAAAGAACACTCACTTTCTTACCATAAATACTAATCTTTCAAATATCAAACTCGGTAACCAGTTTTTTGCCCGGTTTACTCCTCAACTCTATTATTTAAATCAGGATGGGAAAGATGGTTTTTATTTTACCTCTACGCTAACATTGGCCAAGAAAAACTTTCCGCTTACTGTGCAATCGATCATTAATAAAACCATTCAAACAAATGTTCCCAACAGCCAGGACTTTGTATGGGATGCCAGTTTGATCTACTCTTTCAATAAAAAAATATGCGGAAAAATAGCAAACATAATAAATTAGTAAGTTTGTGGGAGATGAGAAAGGTTGAAACGATAGAAGAATTTTATGAAAGAAAATTCGAGAGGGTGCCTGAGAATATTCGTAATGAGATCGGGCATTTCAATGTGTTTAAGTTAGATCCTTTCGTCGGGAGTAACGCTACACCGGTTCCTTACAGCAGGAGAGATTATTTTAAGATCATGCTGGTAATAGGTAAGTATAGAATGCATTATGCTGATGAAGTGATCGAAATACAGAAGCAGGCATTAGCGTTCTCAAATCCGCAGATACCTTATAGCTGTGAATATACCGAGAGAATTCGAAGTGGCTTTTTTTGCGTGTTTACTCCGGCTTTTTTTCATCAATACGGAAACTTAAATCAATATGCCGTTTTTCAACCGGGCGGACCGCATGTATTTGAGTTGACAGATGAACAAGTGAATACGGTGACCCGTATATATAAAACCATGTTTGAAGAAATTGATTCTGACTACATACACAAATACGATATGTTGCGCAATCTTGTTTTTGAATTGTTACATTTCGCAATGAAATTGCGATCCGCAAAATTTGAGAAGCAGCCGATGAATGCATCCCAAAGAATTTCCTCATTGTTTTTAGAACTCCTCGAACGCCAGTTCCCGATTGATGACAACCACCAAACATTGAACCTGCGTTCCCCATCCGATTTCGCAAAACAGTTGAATGTTCATGTAAACCATTTGA
>Ga0137365_10003264_pt1 | contig 12938 bp, 14 predicted proteins | sample SagtaG_9_FD_104799 | JGI IMG/M metagenome (GOLD analysis project Ga0137365, IMG submission 104799) | Vadose zone soil microbial communities from Sagehorn Ranch, Mendocino, California, USA - Sage1_L_40_16 metaG | ecosystem: Environmental > Terrestrial > Soil > Vadose zone | place: USA...
CCCGGACCGGATACTGGTCGACTACTGCTGGGTCGGCGTAGCCGACGTGCAGCGTCTGGTGGAGGACGCCGTCGCGCCCGCGGTGGCCCATGTCTTCGCTTCGGCCGGCGGCCGCCCGCTGGTAGCCCACCTAGCCGCCACCGACGCCGTCCGCACGCCGGAACAGGCGCACGCCCGCTGCATGGCCGTAGTCGCGCACCACCCTACGGCTATCACCCCGCGCCATTACGTCATCTGCCGCACCGCTCCGTCCGACCCGTCCGACCCCACCGCCTGGCCCGCACCCCTGGCCACCGGCACCGGTCGCGCCTGAACCCACTAAGCGGTGCTGGGGCTTGCGGGCCAATGGTTACCCGGCGCCGAAGGACCTGAGCTCGGTCAGCAGCTGTGACAGCATTGCCGGCACCGACAGGCCGTAGATCACGGCGGGGGCCTTGGGGTCCGAGCGGCGGCCGGGCTCTCATCTATGAAGTTGCTCCGGGCCCTGCACGGTTTTCCAGCCGCGAGACGGGACCGGCGAGCAGCCTCCAGTCCCGGTCAGGCTCGCGGACGCCGCCGGCCAGGATCCGCCGCAGGCCGGCGGCCCAGCCCGCCACGGTGCTCTCATCGAATTCGTCGAGGTTGAACAGCACGCCGCCGGATAGCTCGCCGGACGGTTGCGCGGACAGATTCCACACCATGCCGCTCGGGATGTCGTGGACCTCTGACCCCTGCAACATTCCTTCGGCTGCCCAACGGGCGCCCTCGGCGATGGGGAAGGTGAGATCGTCGCCGAACTGCCCCACCTCATTGGCGATGATGAACTGTGATGTCCGCAGGTCCTCGCGTGACTTTACGAAGCCGGGAAATGTCTGCTCGATCACGTTGACCGGGAGCTCGTACGCCAAGGCGTCCACGAAAGTCTCCCTCGTGGCCATGACGATATCGCGGAAGCTCGTGCAGTCAGCGATGTCGGTGCGGAAGGGCACGCAGTTGAGGAACAGGCCCATGGTGTTCTGGAACTGCAGCTCGTCCCGGCCCGCGGTGAATGCCCGGATCGCCAGGTCGGTGTTGCCGGTGATCTCGTGAGCCAGGATGTAGAAGGCCGAGAGCATGACCGTGAACAAGGTGCTGCGGGCAGCCGTGGCAAGAGCGGAAGCGGCGGTCATGACCTCGGGCTCGATTTCGTGGACGTGCTGCGAGTAGGGCCTGGAATAGCTGTCGGGGTGCCCGTGGTCATTCGGCATCGTGAATTCACGCGCGCCGTCAAGCTTGTGCTGCCAGTAGGCCGGCGCGCCGTCCTCGGCTGTGCTGGTGGCGTTGGCTCGCTGCCATGCCGCGTATTCGCGGTATTGCCGCATCTGCGGCAGCACCGCCGCGATGCCCGTGCGCCGGGCCGCGTAGAAGGCGCCGAGGTCACGGAAGATGACCCCCATCGACCAGCCATCCGATACTGAGTGGTGCACGGTCAGGAGCAGGACGCTGTCGCGGTCATCGAACTTGCACAGCAGCACCTTCATCAGCGGTACCTCGCGGGCGCTTATCGAGCCTGCCTCGACCTCGAGGAACAGTTCCTGGACGACCAGGTCCCTGGACTTGCCGGTGACCGGCGGCAGGTCCCTGACCTCCAGCGGCACCCGGCACTGCGGGAGCACCAGCTGATACGGCGGATCAGCGTCCCTGACCACCAGGGTGCGGAGCAGTTCATGGCGCGCGACGACATCGTCGAGCGAGCCCTGGAGGACCGCGAGGTCCACGTGGCCGGTCACGCGCACTGCGCTGACCGTCATGAACCGGGGGCCGAACGTGCCGCCGCCGTCACCCTGGTCCAGGGTGATGAACCATTCCTGGGTGAAAGACAGCGGGTACCGAGTCGATTCCTGGTCCAGCGCGAGCGAGGATTCCGTCATTTCCGCCATTCCTTTGCCTGTTATTTCCGCGCGTCAGCCATTTGGTCGAGCTGACGGTCCGTGTTACCGGCCGTGGGCGCCTTGAACAGGTCGGCCATCGATACCCGGATGCCAGGGGCGGCGCTGATCCGCCGGCCAGCACCATCGCCTCGATCGAGCGGCCGCCCAGGTCGAAGAAGTCGCTGCCGAGGCCGCGCCTGGCCACCCCCAGTACCTCGGCGAACAGCTCGCACAGGACTTCCTGGCAGGGCGTGGCCGGCGCCTGGTACGGCAGCAGGCAGCTCAGTTCAGGCACCGGCAGCGCGACGGCATTAACCGTCCCCACCGCCGTCACGGGGATCTCGTTGACGACCATGATCGTGGCTGGCATGCTGCCGTTACTCAATGTCTTCCTGGCGTGCGCGCGCAGGTCGGGCACGTCCAGCCGGGGCCGGACGGCACGACGCAGACGATCAGGCACTGGCCGGCCTGGCCGGCGTCGAGCTCGATGACCGTGACGTCGGCGATCCCGGGAAAGGCCGCTGGTGCTGCTCTTGCTTCACCGGTGCTTTCAGGGGTCATCAACGGCTCACTGTCCATCAGCGTGTACGCGCGGATCAGCGGCCGGCTAGCTGCTGGCCGCGTCATCACGCTCGCATGGCGCAAAGGCCACTGCACCTTCCCGGTTGCGAGGCCCGGCGTCGCGGGCGCCCGGGGCTGGTCGAACCGCGGCATCTACCGAGGCTTGCGCAACTGGGCACGACGCGAGAACAGGCCCATACCGCAGCGCTTCACAGCGGCCAGGGAACCCTTGCACTCGGACGCAATCCAGCTCACAGAGGTCCAACGCGCACAGGTTCTTGATCGCTGGGATCTTGTGCTGCTCTTCATAAAGCCATGCCACGGCAGCCCCGATTCCAGATTGCCCGGCGCCGCGGCCGAGTTGCCGACGGTCGCCGCGACCGTGCCGAAGCAGCCATCACGCGCATCAGCGCGCACTACGCAGAGTAAGGATGTCAACGGCATCCGAAATTGACCCACTTCCGGCATCCGAAAATTGAGCCCCTGGCTTGGTTAGCTGACGGTTATGAGGTCGTTGATGGCGACTGGTTCGTCGCATTGCGGGCATGGCCCGCCGGGCCCGATGCGGCGGCAGAATGTTCCGCAGTCGTCGCAGCGCTGCTGGCCGAGGTAACGCTGGTCGCAGTGCGGGCACTGGTAGATGGTGGCGTCCCGGGCTCGCGGCGCCGGGGCGGGCAGCGCGGTGGTCGTGCCTGGCGCGGCTGGGTGGCGTCGTCGCCAGCCGGACTGGCGGCAGGCATCAGAGCACCAGCGGCGGCGACCGGCAGGGGTGAACGGCTGGCCGCAGGCCGGGCATGCGGCCGTCGTGTCGTTATGGTTATCGTTACGTGACGGCGTCCCGGCCGGCTGGGACGGCCTGCGGGTCATCGGGGGTTAGTCCTGTTCTGCGTGCGCGGGGACGCGGCCGAGGTCGCGGTCCTTGAGCCGGTAGGAATCGCCTTTGAGGGCGATCACCTCGGCATGGTGGACGAGGCGGTCGATCATGGCGGCGGCGACCACGTCGTCGCCGAAGACCTCTCCCCAGCGGCCGAAGGGCTTTGTTGCTGGTCACGATCAGGCTCGCCCGCTCATATCTGGCCGAGACCAGCTGGAAGAACAGGTTCGCGGCCTCGGCCTCGAACGGGATGTAGCCGACCTCGTCGATTTATCTGGCGTTCGAACAAATTTTCGCTGTGTTTCCGTAGGTGATCACGTTGCGGGCGTGTCCGTAGCGTGGTCAGCCGGTGCTGATGCCGTGCTGCTGGAGGCGGCGGCGCAGGCGGAGCAGTTCGCCGTTGGCGGCGGCGAACTGTTTCTCGAGTTCGCCGGCTGCGGTCCGCCGGGCGTCGCGTTCCTGGCGGAGCCTGGTGTGAGGATGTGCACGATGTCGTTGTCGTCTGCGGCCTGGGGCGCGGGGGCTGGGCGGCGGCTTTGCTGGGCGCGGAGTTTCTCGATGCGCTGCCGCAGGTCGTCGTTGCCGTAGAGGAAATCGAGGCTTACCCCGGCTTCTCTGAACTTGAACGATCATCCCGGCGGAGGAGATCACCGGGTTCAGTTTCTTCCGCTGGCGTGCCGTACTGCGCTGGTGATCAGGTCGTGGTTGGCCTGGTCGAGTCCGGTGATGGTGTCGCGCAGGTTGACTTGTGAGGTAGTGGCGAGGCTGGCGGCCAGCAGCAGGATCGCGGCCTCGCTGCCGGAGCAGGGCAGCTTGCCGGCCCGCAGCGCGGTGATCGCCTGGTCCCAGTCGATCACCGCGGTGGTGGCGTCGCCGGACGGGCCCGCATGGGTGCGGATGAACTGGCCCGTGAAGTCGTCTCTGGTGAGCCAGGTCCGGTGGCTGATGATCAGCTCGGTGGCGGCCTGATCGCAGTACATGCCCTGGCTGCAGGTGCGCAGCGCGGCTGTCAGCTGTCGCCGGCCGCAGGCGCCGGTGACGGTGCAGGCCTGGGCGGGCGCGGCGAGGTCGGCCAGGCGCGCGACGTCGTGGGTGTCATGCGGGCTCCTTGCGGGCGGGGAGGCGGCCGGCGGCGTCGGGGAAGCCGGGCATGCCGATGTCGACCGGGGTGGCGGGCTGTGGGCGTCTGTCGATCTGGGCGAGCTTGTCCTGGGCGCCAGCGAGGCTGATCTTGAGTCCTTCGATTTCGCCGAGCCAGCCTTCGCGTTCGGCTTCGGCGATGCGGGCGGTGAGGTTGTCGCGGATCTCGGCAATGCGGTGGCGCTGGTCGGGCGATGGCCAGTGCATGCTGCAGCGCAGGCAACTATGCTCGTGAATGCAGGGGGTTCCGAAGGCGCGTCCGCATGTTCCGGTAGCGACCTTTCGCCGCTCGAAATGGCCAAGGAATTCTTGCCATTCGGCGTCGCTGGGGACGCGGTATTCATCGGTCGGCCGCAGCGCCCGCCGCCGGGCCAGGAACGCCAGGTGAGCTTGGATCGCCTCTTCGGGATAGACGGCCTTGTAGGAGATCGTGACGTTGATGTCCCGGTGGCCGACTATAACCTGAGCGATATGTGGCGGCAGCCCGCTCATGATCGCCTCCGTGATAAACAGCCTCCGAAAGTCATGGGGCGTATAGCGCAAGGGACCGCCGTCGGCAGGATCGACGAGGCCAGCGTTCTTGAGCGCCCGCGAGCAGGTCACGGGCGGTGTCGGGGCTGAGTCTCCGGTTTTCGGTACCGAACCGCCGCTGGAACAGCAGCGGGGCGGGCGGCAGCCAGACGCGCTCGTGCCGGTCATAAGCGGCGATGCAAGGCATTTTCCCGGTGCTGTCGCGGACGCGGCGGATAATGACGGAAAGAATATCGGCCAGCCCGGGGCTGACCACCAGAAGTCTCTCGGCGTCGGTCTTGGACGGGGTGATCTGCAGAAGCGGAACCAGTTCACCGGTGGCCGGAAGCCGGTATTGCACCAGGCTGTGATGGCTGATTTCCAGGAGTTCCTCTATACGCACGCCGGTGCTCCGCAGGACCTCCACGATCCCCCGAGTCCAGAACGCCTGTTCTTCTTCAAAGGTGAGGTCACGTCGTTTCCCGGTTTCACGATCAGTGGCCCATACCTTGCCGACCGCCGTGCCGTGCCGGGTGACCACGCGGATAAGCGTCTGCCCGGCCGCGGTGAAAGTCTCGCCATGCTGGGCCTGGCGGGCCGCCTCCAGCAACGTCTGAGCCGCCGCGCGCCGCTGGCTGACGGTTCGGATCAGAACCGGCAGGACGGGCAGGCGCTCGCGGGTGCGGGCGTCCATGCGTGACTTTCGGTGCCGCCGGGCTTTGCGCCGGCTGGTCTCCTCCTCGCGGATGGGGCAGGGCGCGACCCAGGGCCCCCACCGGCCTGGATCCCCGGCCGCCCACTGGGCCAGGTCCAGGTAGAAGGTCCGGACCGGGATCAGGCACTCCCAGTAGTTCAGCCGGGGGTGTCGCCGACGAGACGCTCGCGGCCTGATTCGGACTGTTTCACTCTTCTGGATCGTTACCTGATCGGGTCCGTGCTGACCGCTGGTCGCCGAGTGCGCGGGCGAGCTGGCGGCGGAGCCGGGCGTTCTCGTCCGCGAGTTGGGTGTTGCGGTCGAGGGCGGCGGTGAGCCTGGCGCGCAGCGACGCCTCGGTGGCCCGCTGGCCGGCCGGGATGGTGCCGGCGGAGCCGGCATCATGTGTTTTCTCGCGTAGCCTGCGGATCTGGCCGCTGATGTCGGGCTGGGTATATAGCCAGGACCGGGAGATTTCCGCCGCCTGGGCGACACCGGCGAACGTCACCGGGGTGCCGGCCCGGTCGAGTTCGCGCAGCGCCTGGACGGCCTTGGCCCTGGTCAGCTCGTGACGCCGGGCGGCAGCCTCGGAGAGCGGGTCAGGACGCACCGGCGGCTGCCTCCTTCTCATCGTTCCCCTCGGACTCCAGGGCGGTGATGATCTTGTCCAGGTTGCCGGCGACCTGCCAGTTCATCTCGGCGACGCGGGCATGCCCGCTTGCCTCGGCGGCGGAGATGATCTGCAGCGTGGCCTGCCGGTGGGCATGATGCTGCGGGAGGAATTCCGCGGACGTCACGAACATCGGGCAAGTCAAGCCCAATTAACTGAACTAATTGCAATGTTTGAGCAGTTCATGGCGCGTTTTCGGTCAAGGCCACTAACCCTGATCATTCACGGAGCCGGTGATCGACGGTCTGGGGCTGGCGAGGCGGCCAGCTAGCCCTTGCCGAGTGCCTGGGTATGCCGGTGGCCCCGGCTGGCGGCTCGGTGCCGGGGGCTCCACTGGCCCCTGGATGGTGTCCTTTCCTGGTCGGCGGGTTCGGGCTTGCTGGTCAGGGTGCCTGGGGCAGCGCGGTGATCTGCTGCCAGGCTGCGGTGATGTCGCCGGCCCAGGGCCAGGTGGCGGGGATGCGCAGCTGGCGGCGGCGAGCGCCGCGGACGAGCCGGGCGGCGGCATGCAGGACGCGTAGCGCAGCGCCTTCGGCTCGGCTTTGGCCAGGTCGCCGTCCAGGCCGAGGTGCCGCAGCCAGGCCAGGAGCGTCGCGGCGAGCAGCGACGCGGTCAGCCACGCGGTGTTGATCGCCAGCGACCTGGACGGGAAATGACCGATCCCGCAATCCTTCCCCGTGCGGATCCGGTCCTCGACCCGGGCGTGAACCCTATGGGCGGCGTCGATGTAGGGCAGGCGGGACCGCCAGCCCCGCTCGGCGGCGGGCAGGTTCGTGACCCACAGGGTGTACCGCCAGCCGTCCCGGGTCTCGGGCAAGGTGAGCTGCGCGCCGGGGTGCGGCCGCTCCCGGCGGGCGAACACCCGCATCGATTCCGGCCACGCGGCGAGCTGGTCGCCGTCCCGTCCCTGGCGGAGCAGGGCGGTGAGCTCGGTGACGTGGGCTTCCTCGACCCAGCACCGCCGGTGGCCGCAGTCGCGCCCGCCGCACGCGTCGTCGGCGCGGCGTTCCCGCACCTCCCCGCGGCCGTCGACGGCCTGCTCCCACGCCTGCGCGGGAACGCCGGTGATCGCGTCGCGCTCCCGCTCGCCCACCGCCCGCCCGACCGAGTAAGTCAGCTGGTAGCCGCGCCTGGCCGCCAGCTTGTCCAGGCGGGCGATCAGGCCGTGGCTGGCGCCGGCGCCATCAAGGGTAATCCGGGGTCTTGATCGGGCGTCCGCGACGGCGGCTGACGGTGCCGTTTGTCCGTTTTCCTGCCTGTCGCAGAACGGGTTATCTGGTGTGTGTCCGTGACGGTCGATCACGTCCGACGCGCCATGCGGTGACTGCCCGCCCGTCGAGGTCAGACTTGTGGGGGCCTGCACTCGATCGTGATGCCGCAGGCCCTACGGGCCTCCTCGTCGGTGCTTCTGTCACGGACGCGTCCGCGACGGTCAGACCTGCGGAGACATCGCTGTCGATCTTGAAAACCCCGGATAACCGACGTGACCATCAGCTTGCGCCGGTACTTCGCCGGCACCGCGGTGATCGCCTCATCCAGCACCCGCAGGTGATCGGCGACGGTATTCGACCCCGCGCTGCCCGGCCGCATCATCCCGGCCAGCGCCTCGTCCGTATTGTCGCGATAGGCCAGCAACGGGTGATGCCCGAACCCTTTGAAATTAGGTTCCGCGCCTTCCTTCTCTGAGCAGGCGGGTGTCACGGTCGCGTCGAGGCGGACGCAGATCACATCGTCCAGGACCCTGTCCGCGATCCTGATCCCGGGCATCTTCCCGTGCCGGGCCACGATCCCCTCCCACGCCGCGACCCTCGAGGCGTTCACCGCCGCGGCAACCCGCCTGGCCGTCTTCGGCCCGCCGGAGGCGATCTCCTCCAGCGCCCGCCACACCGTCGGCACCGACGCGACCGGGCCCAGCACCTCGCGCTGCCCCGACAGGACAGCGAAATCGCTGATCACCGTGGCGCCGTCGGCGATCGCCACCGCAAGGTCCGCCAGCACCCGGCCCCGGTCGTGCACCGGCAAGAACCCCCGCCGGGCCAGGGCCATCGACAACCCGCCCGTCAGGCCGGTCCGGTCAGCCAGCGCCCGCAGCAGCACCACGCCCGCGTGCGACACGATCCCCTGACCGCCAGCAGTAACATCCAGGCCCTTCGACCACGCGGTAAAGTGCATCTCAGAAGTGCTCCTCGAACAGGGCCCGATAATGGCTTCAGCACCTTTATCGTCCCAGCTCAGGAGCACTTCTCACTTCTGCCGCGCCGTCATGTCAGGCACCGGTCTGAGTGTCCCTTGCCGCAGTCAGCGCTGCCCCGCAGCGTCAGGAGCAGCAGCGTCACCGCCGCAAGGCTGCTTGTCGCGGGAGACTTGAGGTATGTCAAATACCCCGCTGCTCCAGAAGGTCGATGCGGTCACCATCCCGGTCCCGGATCTTGACGCAGGCCTGCGCTTCTACCGCGATTCCCTCGGTCACGAGCTGCGGTGGCGCAATGACGCAATCGGCCAGGCCGGCCTGGCTATGCCCAGCGGCAGCACCGAGATCGTCCTGACGACCCAGCAGGAGTATGAACCGAACTGGCTCGTCACCTCCGCCGCCGATGCGGCCGCCGCCGTCCAGGCCGCCGGCGGCCGGGTCGTGGCCGAACCCTTCGACATTCCCGTCGGCCGGGTGGCTGTCGTGGCAGACCCGTTTGGCAACATCCTGGTGCTGCTCGACTTGTCCAAGGGACATTACGTCACCGACAAGACAGGGAACGTAACCGCAGTGGCCCGCTAGCCGATGACCTCTTTCCGCGCTCATCTGCCGCTCCTGGTGCGCGGCTGTCTGTTCGGAGCGCGTGGTTCAAGACCCGTGGTCATGTGGCGTGACGATCGTCCCGGCGCGGCCGGCCGGACCGCATGGTGATCTTGATGTGCGCGGGCCGTACCCGCCTCAGGCCAATCCGGTCAGCCAGCGCCCGCAGCAGCAGCACACCCGCGTGCGACGGTCGAGTGCATCTCAGAAGTGCTCCTCCGACGGGACCCGATAATGGCTTCCGCACCCTTATCGTCCCAGCTCACGGGCACTTCTCATTGCCACTCCGCCGTCAGCTCCCGCAACTCCATGAAAGACCAGGGCTAACTTGTCCGCGTGATCGAATCGGATGAGGAACAGGGACGCGACCTGTCCCGGCTCGTCGTGTCGAGGGCGGGCCACCTTGTGACCACGGGCGACGACCGTGAGCCCTATCGCGTGGCCGGCCCGGACGGCGCTGTCGTGGAGCCGGTGTCGGTTTTCCTGCGGGACCTGGTGGCGTCGGGGAAGTGGGAGTCGACGCTGCGGTCATATGCGGTCGACCTGCTGCGGTGGTGGCGGTTCCTGGACGCGGTGGATGTCGCGTGGGACCGGGCGTCGCGGGCCGAGGCGAGGGATTTCAGCTGCTGGATCCAGCTGACGGTCAAGCAGCGGCTGCAGACCTCCCGTCCCCGGGCGGCCCGCTGGTCTTCGCGGACGGCGGGAGCGCCGAACGCCGATCGGACAGTTGCTTTGGGCGCGCTCGTGCATCGCTCCGTGAGCCGTTGCATGCTGAAACTGACGCCACATGCAACATTGTGGTGGTTCGGACCGTGGAAGAAGTGTGGCCGATTCACACGACAGGCAGTTGCCGGGCCCGGCGACTGATGATGCCTTCGAGCAGTTCGTGCGCGGCCGCTCAGCGCATTTGTTCCGGCTGGCTCTGGTGCTGACCGGATGGGACCAGGCTGCTGCCGAGGACGTGCTCCAGATCGCGCTGGAGCGGGCCTACCGGCGACGGCGCCAGTTGTTTCGGCACGGGTCAGCCGAGCCTATGTCCGCAAGGTGGTGGTCAACGCCGCGATCGACTGGCGGCGGATTCGGCGACGCCGGGCGGAGGAGTCGCTTGACCTGGCCGCGGACCTGGCTGCAGCGGACCGGATGGGCCAGGTCGCTGACCGCGATGTTCTTCTGCGGGCGCTGGCGGCGCTGGCGCCGAAGCAGCGGGCCGTGCTGGTGCTCCGCTACTGGGAAGACGTCCCGGACGCTGAGATCGCCGCGGCGCTGAACTGCAGCGCGGCGACCGTGCGCAGCCAGGCCTTCCGCGGGCTGGCCCGGCTCCGGGAACTGAGCAGCGGCTCGCCAGCCGCGCGATCGGAAAACTCCACGAGAGGCGACAACCATGACTGACCTGCAGGAGCGGCTCCGGGATGCCATCGCCGCGTCGGTCGACGGCGCGGCGCCGTCCTTCGACGTGATGACCGCGGTGCGGCGGCGACATCGGCAGCGGCTGCGGCGGCTGGCCGTGGCGGGGCCGGCCGCCGTCATGGTGGTCATCGCGACGACGGTCTTCCTTGCCGCCCGCCACGAACCGCCCGGGCATCATGCGCCAGCGGCAGCGACCACCAATCCCGGCACGCATGATCGGTCCGCACGAGTCTTCCCTGGCGGCGGCCGGCTGCTCCTTGACATTGGCCGAGGTCTGAGCTGGCTCTACTCCGACGGCAGGTCAGTCCAGATCCCAGGCCAGTTCGACGGTGCCGAAGTCTCGTCCGGGCACCTGCTGGCCTGGCGGTATACGAGCTTCGGCGCCGCCTATTACACGATGAACCTCAATGGATCCCGGCAGCGCCTTGTCCTGGCCGCCGGACACAACAAGAAGCTATCCGTGATCGGTGCGCTGCTGTCGCCGGACGGCTCCACGCTGGCCTATGTCCGGCAGGACCTGGTTTCTCCGGCCATCGTGACTGACACGCTATGGGTGCTGAACCCGGCAACCGGCCACCGAGCCGATCTGGGGGCCATATCCAACCTGGTCGCCTGGACGGACAGCTCAACCATCCTCGCCGCCGCCCCCGACATCAAATCACTGCAGCTGATCAGCGCCGCGACCGGGCACCGAACCACATACCTCACGGTGACCGACCCAGTCCTGGTGCACGCCTATGAGCGCGCACGACCCGGGGCTGGCCCGCCGACCTACATCGGATCGGACGGCATCGCCGGCCGCGCCGCGTCCGCGGACATCGCCGTGTGGCTCGCAGCGAGGCGGGACACAGGCATGTCCCGGCCGGCAGAAGTGATCTTGGCAGGCGGCGCTCCGCAGGTGACCTACGCCCCCCGCACACCAGGGCAACTCAGCCTTACCTGGGGCCCGCGCAGCCTGGTCCTGATCAAGACCGGTGCCGGCGACAACCCTGCCAGCTGGAAGACCTACGCTGCAACGCTGCGAAGCCCGCGCCTATCCGCGCCGTGGCCATTCGGCATGGACGGGGCGACCTTCAGCCCAGCAGGCAACGTGATCGCTCTGCAGGATAACGAGACTGTCACCTTCGTATCCACCCCCCGCCCCGCCTGCCAGCGCACGGTGCGGTGCCTGAATCTCCAGCCACCGTATCCGCTCCTGAACGGAACCATGGAGGCCTGGATCCCCTAACCACAGAACGCGTTCACGCAAATCCAGGCACCACACCGAAATGGCGCATCCGCGCGCGGACAATCTCCGCCAGTTCGTGATCTCACCAACAGGCTTGAACCCGCATACGCGCTCTCGACATGCCGCCGCGCGCTGCACTTGCTGTGACGCTGCCTGGCTGGCGCCAGGTTCGCGGCGAGCTCCGTAGCGCATGGCGTGCCATACGAGCTGTCCGCTTGCCTCTTGCCTGAGCCCTGCTCATCAGCGTAGGAATCAGCTCGTAAGCGAAAAGCCGCAAGCAGACCCACAAGGGCGATCGTGGCAAGGCATGACCTAGTCGGACTGATACCAGCTGGACGTCGCGGACGCGCCGGTCCCGGCCGGACCCGGGATCTACCGGCTGCGCTGCCCGGATGAGCATCGCCTGATCTACATCGGGAATCAGCGGCCGACTCCGCTCGCGCCTGGGCGGCCTTCGTCGCGCCCGGCGCCAGCAAGATAAGAAAGGGCATCACGCGGCGGCTAAACCGGGGATACAACCAGGCGCCTCATGGCGCACAAGTTCCGGTCCGCGATGAGCAGCCAGTCTTCCTCCAGCCTGCGGTAGAGCTTGCGGGCCAGCGACTGCTCCGCGGCGCCCTTGCCTGCCACCCCGCCCATCGCCGCGTCCGCCACCGCGTGCGAGGCGCACTCGCTGACCGTGACCACCCGCACCTTCGGGAACGCCGGCCGTCCCGCGTCATCAGCCCCCGTCCCGGCGAACCCGAACGCGGCAGCGTTCTCCGGCGTGCCGGGAGCGTCCCATTCGAAGCCGTCGATGGCCATAAGCCGCCACGGCCCCAGGAACGCCCCGGCGGTCAGCTCCTCCGCCACGGAGGCCGCCACCTCCGCGAACAGGTGCTTCATGGGCTCGTATCCCAGCCGCTGGCGGGCCTGGCTGATCCCGCCTGATGTCGGCACGCTCCACGAATCATCCCAGCAGCCCCACGCCGCCAGCGTCTCGGTCAGCCGGGCCGCGACTTCCTCGTAGTCATCATCGAACAGGGCCAGGGCCATGACGATCTACAACGACAGGACCCGGAGGGTGGCTCCCTCGTACGACTACGACCTGGCGATGGTCCTGCAGGAGGCATGGCAGGCATGGTGGCTGGAGACCGCGCAACACCTGGCGACCGTTTCGCCATCTACTTACTGC
>Ga0137365_10003269_pt1 | contig 12929 bp, 19 predicted proteins | sample SagtaG_9_FD_104799 | JGI IMG/M metagenome (GOLD analysis project Ga0137365, IMG submission 104799) | Vadose zone soil microbial communities from Sagehorn Ranch, Mendocino, California, USA - Sage1_L_40_16 metaG | ecosystem: Environmental > Terrestrial > Soil > Vadose zone | place: USA...
ACGGAGGAAGCGGCGCAGCTCGTAGAAAGTCAGGCCAGCTTCGGCAGGGTCGTCCTGGACGCGAAGAAGCTGACCGGGTATGCGGAAGTGCCGAACGAGCTTCTGGCGGATGCTCCGGCGTTCGGGAGTTTCTTCGACACGATCTTCCCGAGGGCGATCGCCTGGTTCGAGGATATCGCGTTCATGACGGGTACGGGTGTCGGCGAGCCGCTGGGATTCGTGAACTGCCCGGCCTCGGTCCAGGCTGCGGCCGAGACTGGTCAGGCTTCCGGCTCGATCGTGTGGGAGAACGTCGTCAAGATGTACTCGCGTATGCTTCCGACGGCGCTGGGACGAGCTGTCTGGATCGCAAGCATTGACACGTTCCCCGAGCTCGCGACGATGGCGCTGTCCGTAGGCACGGGCGGCGGTCCGGTGTGGATGGGCAACTACACCAACCCCGGCACGGCAACTCCGCCGGTCACCATCCTGGGTCGTCCGGTGTACTTCACGGAGAAGACTCCTCCGCTGGGGACTACGGGTGATCTCTCGTTCGTTGATCTCGCGTACTACCTCGTGGGCGACCGGCAGATGATGCAGAGCATGTCCTCAGAGCACTACAAGTTCCAGAACGACAAGACAGCGTTCCGTGTCATTGAGCGCCTGGACGGTCGGCCCTGGATCCAGAGCGCTATAACTCCTCACAACAACAGCGCCAACACGCTCACCCCGTTCGTCCAGCTAGCATCCCGCTAGCAAGTTGATCCTGGTCAGTAACGCCACCAGGGGACAAGGAGAATATCATGGCTGGAATGGAAGGTCTTGGAAGGATCTTCAACGTCGTCCCGATCACCACGGCGGGTCCGGGAATTCGTCTCAGGGATGCCTCGGCTATCTCGTTCGTGACGACTGGAGCGACTGCGGTAGCGACGCTAACCTTTGCGACAAGCTTCGCTGGTACGTACCAGGTCAGCAGCTTCTTCTCGCCCGCTCTGGTTCCGATCAGCCGGGTTTACTGGAGTACCTCGGCCACTGGCACGGCAGCCTGGAACAGGGCAGTTATCACCCCTGTGGCTACGTTCACGCACGGTACGACCGCAGGACTGACGACTGCAGTGGCGACGGTATTCACGATCTTTGGTTCTCAGATCCCTGATCCGTACAACTACATCAAGTGCACGGTGACAGGTAGCGGCGTCGGTTCTGCGATTCTTCATGACTTGACCGTGAACCGAGCTCCGGCTAACCTCGCTATCCTGAGCGCATAGGAGGAGTTATGTCTTCCTCTACAAAGGGCTTTGCCGTACGGGATGCGACTGTTCCTCACGGCTGGCAGCCTTTCGGCCAGGCCAACTATAACATCAAGGTTCTGCCGGGAACTGCGACAGGTAACCTGTTCGCTGTTGTCGGAAGTATTCAGGCGTCTCTTGTCGGTGTTGTCTCGACAGTCGGTTCGGCGACATCGGTCAAGATCTCGCTGGGCTATACCGGGGTGACCTCGGGTCTAGCTTCCCCGCTAGCGGCTGGCGTAACTACTCAGGCTGTCGGCTCGATCTTCAAGCTGCCCCGCGTTCTGGGGTCTGCCTTGCCAGCTCCGGTCACGGCTGCTGGTTCGGCTGCTAGCTGCGCGTGTTTTGTGGTCTCGAATACGACGCTTACGGTCACGACCGACGCAACCAACACGATGGCGATCACCTGGATCCTGCTGTGGGCTCCGGCGTCGCTAGGTCAGCCGGTTTCCGGCATAACTGTCACAAACTTGTAGGAAGGAGAGCAGATGTCAGCCCGCCAGAGCGCTGGGTTTGGTCAGATTGTCATTGGTGCTGCCAAGACGATTCCCGGTACGGCTACTCAGAGCATTTTTACCGTGACTGGCGGGCTGATTCTGCTGACCAGTCTTGTTGGTCTGGTCACTACGGCTATCGGCGGTACGGCCACGACATTGTCGGCTGGCAGCACTCCGACCGGCGGAAGCGCCAATGTAACATCTCTAGCGACAGCAACGGCTATTACCAGCGCGACAGTAGGGACTCTTATCGCGGTTCCGAAGACTACAGGCGCTCTGGTGGTCGCTAACGGAGCCGTAGCGGCTGGAGGAGTTCTGGATATGGGCGGGATCGCTGTTGTTCCGGCAGGCGTAGTCACTGTGACAACAAGCGCCACGACAACAGGTGCGATCACCTGGCGACTAACTTATCTTCCCTACGATGCAGGCGTATCGGTAACGGCGCTCTAGGAGTAATTATGGCAAAGGTCGATAGGCTCTCTGGTCCGTCTAGTGCTGATGTGGCAAAGGAGGTCGCTACTCTGCAGGCTCAGGGGAAGGCTGACTCAAACGGCAAGCTTTATCACTGGCTTCTCTGGAAGGCAAGCTAATGCCAACATCGAGTACAACGGGAGCATGGGTACCGACGTTGCCCAATCCTGGAGATCCACCGAGTGCTGTGGTTGAAGTCTCTCCTCAGCAGTACGCGAATATGCCTACGTTATGGCTACCGCAAGCACAACCGGCGCATGGGTTGATCAAGTAGAACCTGAGGAGGAATCATCAGCTGGGACCAGCTCCTCTCAATCAGAGACGAAGCAAGACAAGAGTGGACCGACTTCAACGAAAGACCCCCAGTCGCCTGCCCCCGATGCGGAGAGCCCCTCCGAGACGGACCAGAGCCAAGCCCGGGCTCCGCGAGCGAGCCGGGCGTCCTCTTCTGCCTCTTCGACGGCTGGCAGTACCCGAGAGACTGGGTCCGGCCCGCAGAGCCCGCAGAGCTCTTCGGAGGACGCCGGAGGCTCTAAAAGCAAAAGTAAGCAAGGGGGAGCCGGGTAGCGGAGGCTTCCTGGTGAGATAGGAGACAAGATGTGGGATTGTCCAAAGTGCGAGACACAGGGTATCTCGGGTCTGCCGAACTGTCCTGTTTGCGGGACTGTGAGACCGAAGGACGCTGTGTCAGCTTTGGTGCTTCCCGCAGAAGACGTGTCTGCGGCTTCGGCTGTCGCCGGTTCTTCGGATTCTCTGGCGGGGGAGGACGAGGAAACTGCTGCTGCCATTGAGCCGAAGCCGCAGACACCAAAGACCAGCAAGAAGTCATAACTTAATATATCACAGCCCTCTAGCTAAGGCTAGACGGTCAAGACAGCGAGGACACAGGCAGTGATAGTAACTAGACCGTGCTACTGCACGCGCGAGCAAGTGCGTCGAGCACTCGACGTTAAGCTGGGTGCTTACGCTAATGAGCAAGTTGACCGCGCCATCATGTCTGCCGCCGATGCTGTTGAGGGACTTACTCAGAGAAGGTTTTATCCCGAGGACGGTGTCAGGAAGTACGACTGGCCGGATGCTCAGAGAGCTTACCCTTGGCGGATCTGGTTCGGGATTTATGAACTTGCTGCGCAGCCAACTCAGGTTGTTACCGGAACCTTTCTTCCCAGCCCGATCGTGATCCCGATAAATGCGATTATTTTTCATCCAGTTAACGAGGGTCCTCCGTTTACCCGCATGGAGCTTCGAAGAGATCTCAATAACGCTTTCGGTGGCGGTACGACTCCTCAGCAAGATATCGGTATTACCGGAACGTTTGGTTACTGGACGAAGACAAAAGCTGCCGGAACTGTAGCGGTTACTCAGCAGGCAAGCGATTCCACGATAACTGTCTCTGACGGAGTTTCTGTCGGAGTGGGAGATGTGCTGATCGCGGGAACTGAGCGAATGATCGTGACAGACGCCGGATTCGTAGACACTACCGTTGCTTTCTCTGGCTTGTCCTCTGCCTCGGCTCAGGATAATATCGTGATGGTCTCTGACGGGACTAAGTTCGCTCAAGGCGAGGTCTTGCTCGTGGACGCCGAGTGGATGATGATCCTGCAGATAATGGGAAATACGATGATTGTCAGACGGGCCTGGGATGGCAGTATACTGGCCGCGCATACCGGGGGCACCCTCTGGGCCCGCCGCAGCCTTAGCGTGCTGCGGGGGCAACTGGGTACGACAGCAGCTATTCATAATCAGGGGACAGCCCTTTCCGTGAGTGAGGTACCTAGTCTTATTCGTCAACTTGCTATCGCGGAAGCTCAGGTCTGGCTGACTCAAGAGCAAGGTGCATACGGCGGAGCTTCTGCTCCTCAGAAGATCGTGTCAGTAAACAGAGGCGGCTACGCGGTAAGCGAGCAAGTGGCCGGAGCCGGTCTGCTGGATATTCGGCAGCGTGTTGCTGAGTCTAGGTTTACTCGCAAGATCCGGAAGTGGTCCGTATGAACATTGAAATTTCTACAGATTTCCACGGGCCTGTCTTCGATGGTATCGCTAAGCACGAGGTTTCTCTTTTTAGGCAGCATGTTGAAGATACGCTAGGTGACATGGGTGTCTCTATGATCAGGGCATATCTTGAGACACAGTACATGTATCTCGGTCATCACGGAGGAACACCCGCTTTTAATCCTGTTCCCCATAATGCCGGATTTCTCCAAGCCGCAATTCACAAGATAGACGTTAATGATGTCGTTATCGTTACAGATGACCCGGTAACGTACGGTGCATGGATCGAGGGTATTGACCCCATGAACTTGGTTGTCTGGCCGCATCATCGTAATCCTCCTGCTAGAAGATTTCCGGGTTATCACGCTTTCAGAAAGATAGGTCAGAGTCTTGATGCTATGGCTACGCCTATAGCCTACAGAGAACTTCCGCCCTACCTCACCGCCATGAATGGATAGGAGAAACAATGGAACTCAAGTGTCTGCAGTGCGTAGGAGAGCACAAGAACTTTCTTGCTCAGCAAGCTCTAGCAAAGGTAGCGGAGGGATCTCCTCCTCCCTTGATCGAGGACGCGATTACCCTCGTACCGACCTGGCAGCAGCAGATGATCGGAGGACAGATAATACTCTCGTGCGTAGCCATACCGGCGTGCATGCGACACATCGAAGTACACGAGCAAACTCCAGAAGAGAAGGCTGTCGCAGGCGGTCGCCTTCTTCAAGCGAGGGCGGAAATGCGATGAGGGCGCGCAGGAAAGATCGCAAGAAATTCCTCGATGCTTCTCTAGTTCCGATGGAGAATGCTCTTCTCGCTAGAGCTGAAGAACTGGAGAGATCTTCTGCTGAGTGGAATCAAGAAACAGTTCCTCGGAATATATATGCCGTTCTAGCTGATCAGTTTCGGAAGCTAGCGGAAGAGTTGCATCACTGGTTATGAATTTCAACGACGCGGCAGTTATGACGGTCTTTGACAAGATCGTCAGTTATGCGCTGGCTAGTGGTCGGTTCGATCACGTTAATCAGCATGAGCCGAAGAATGCGCCAGGACACAATATATCATGCTCGGTGTGGATAAACAACATTCTTCCGTATCGTCCGGGCTCAGGACTAAACGCTACTACCGGAGTGGTGCAGCTCAATGCAAGGCTTTATACGAATTTCCGGTCTCAGCCGTACGATATGATTGATCCTCATATCACGTCAGCAACCTGTGATCTTATGGGGGCACTGACAGGGGACTTTGATTTCGGCGGAGAAGCAGGCGTACGAAATATCGACCTGCTGGGGATGACCGGAGTTCCTCTTTCAGCTCAGGCTGGATACGTAGAGATCGATAGGCAGATGTTCCGAGTCATTACCCTGACCATACCGGTAATAATCTCAGACATGTTCCAGCAAGGATCGGGAGCGTCATGAAAATTCAGCCTTCGTGGGGTCTGTACTACTGGCCTTTCTTCCTGATACTGGGATCGCTGCTGTTCCTGATACCTGAGCTGATCGCGTTGTTCACGAATGCAACGAATACGCTCAGCGGCTATACCTGGCGGGAGCTGAACGTACACGGCGGAATGCACCTGAATCAGCATACGGTAGCCTGGTGGCTAAGCCTGGCAGCCTGGCTCGTGTTCGTTATCGTCATAACAATTCATATCTGGTGGAAGTCGGTGGCGTGATGCAAGAGCGTTCAGTGTCTCTCGGTTTTATTCACTCCGGAACTGTTCGTACCGAGTTCATGGTGTCGGTCATGAATGTCATCTCTCATCCATTGATCGGCAATATCAGCAATTCATCAGCGGGTCCGTTGATAGCTCTGGCCAGAAATAATCTCGCTGCTCGTTTTCTTCAGCGCAGTCAGGAAGAATGGCTATGGTGCGTTGATACGGATATAGTGTTTTCTAGGGACTGCATTGATCAGCTAATGGCTGTGGCCGATTCCGTAGAACGTCCGATTGTCTCTGCTGTTTATCATATTCTTGTTCCCAATGACGGAGAAGAAACATCTTCTTCAAGGAATATTGCTGCTGCATTTTATCAAGAGCATCCTGATCTCGACAATACATTCCCCACACCAGAATTTCGGAAGAACGAGCTGGTTAAAGTTGGGGGTACTGGCGGAGGTTGCATTCTAGTCCATCGTAGTGTGTTCGAGAGAATATACAAGGACAGTGATGAAAGTCAGTCGTGGTACAACGAGATGATTCTTAACGGAAAATGGGTCGGCGAAGACCTGAGTTTTTGCCTTAGAGCTCGTGAATCTGGATTTCCCATCTATGTTCATACTGGCATTAAGGTTGGCCATGTCAAATCCGTGATGCTCGGAGAAATTTCAATGCTTTCGCAGCGAGAAGGAGAAAGACTATTATGAGTATTCCTGACGCTAATGGTGAGCTGCATGCAGTTTACAGCAGTCCTCCGCCCGCGCATGGAGCCTCTCTAAATATAATCGATCCGGCTACTGGTTCTCCTGGAGGAGGTCAGCTCGAAGTCACATGGAGTGTAAGAGGTCCGCAGGGGCCGCAGGGGCCGCCCGGAGCAGGGTTGACCGTTGCGTCTGTAGAACCTGGCGTAAATAATTTGCCAAGAGGCGGACTCTCGATAACTGATGGTCAAGAAAACGTTGTATATCTAGCTAACGGTCCTGAGGGTCCTCAAGGTCAGCAGGGAACTCCTGGAGTGATTACGGCAGGACCGTCTGGTCTAGATGTAATTGTCGTCGTGGGTGTGGCAGGATCAAGCTCTACTGCTGTCGCACCACCAGATCATCCATATGTTCTCGGAGGAGGATATCATGTTGTTCAGGTCGGTAATGCTGGTCCGGACGTAATTTATAACGGGCCTCAGATTATCGATTCTCCAATAGGTTCTCTCGGAAACGGGCCGGAAGGTCCAGGAGTTGAGTGGCTAGTTGTGTCTCAAGGCGGCTCAATAGTTCGAGCGTATGCCATCTGCAGCAAGTGATGGAAGTCGGTGGCGTGATGCAGGGTCCGGTAATGCTCGGGTATACGAGTGGAGGTACGTGTCGTGTCGAGTTCCTTGGTTCGGTGCTCAACGCCGTGTCAGGGCCTAAGTGCGATCCGGCTATCGGCGGAGTCATTTCGTCTTCGGCCGGACCTCTCTTGGCTCTTGGCCGCAACCTTCTGGTCGAGCAGTTTCTCACCTATGATCTTGAGTGGCTCTGTTGTGTCGACACCGACGTCGTGTTCGCTTCGGATGCGGTGTCCAGATTGCTTGAGGACGCTGACCCTGTCCACAGACCGATCGTGAGTGCTTTGTACTACATCTTCGAGGACGGCAAGAAGATACCTGCTGCATATGTCAACATGAGCGAAGACGAAGAACTGGATATTCATCCGATCGAGAATATCAAGGATAATCAGATCGTTCGAGTGTTCAGCGTAGGTGCCGGGTTCTTGCTAGTGCATCGCAGTGTGTTCGAGACGATCAAGAAGGATGCAGCCGGGGAGCGATGCTGGTTCCGCGAAGGGGTTATTGCTGGCCGGGACTTCGGCGAAGACGTCTCTTTCTGCATACGGGCAGCTATCTCTAGCTTCCCGGTCTACGTCAACACCGGCGTCAAAGTCGGTCACATAAAGTCAGCGATGTTGGGAGAAGTCGTCTAGTGTATCTCCCATTGGCAGTTGCCGGGTTCGTAATGCCAGTCGTGGTCAAGTCTTCCGATTTGGACTCTTCCCGGCGGTCGAGGTCCCATGTCATCGAAGAAGTTGCTGAGATCGAGCCATCGTTCACAGACAGTTATACCTTGGCCTCCATAGCGGGAATACGATGCATTCCATTCGTCGAAGCATCTAGACATCATCCAGTTCCAGGAAGAAGCCGTGCCGGGGTGATTTGCTCTGATCCAGGCGCGGTCAGCAGCTCCAGGAAATTGCTTCTCCATTTGCTGCTTTGCCAATTTGGACAGTCTTGCTTTGGTTTCCTCGGAGTGATGTCTTCCGACGAATCCGGGATTGTCGAAGCTGAATTGACCGGAGTTTCGAAGCGTGTGTTTGTCGCAGTCGCAGTCCGGAGGACACTTGAGAGCTGCTTTATGTTCTTCAGTAAGCGGTTTTCCTTTCTTGGCTCCGCTGATCTTCTTCCCTCTTTGCCGAAGAACTTCCCGATCATGTCGTTTGCATGTACATCCTGGCTGGCAAGGATCGCCGGTCTTGAAGTGTCTGCCGCATTTGCATCCTGGTTCGCATCTATTACCCATATGCCCATTATAGCACGTTTCGAAAGGATGTGCAAATTATGCCCAAGATCACCGGTCTCGGGGATAATCTCTACTGTGAAGGGTTTGACCTTTCCGGGGACGTGAACGCGATCGACAAGATTAGCTCGCCTATCGCGCTGCTGGACGCTACCTCGATCGTGCAGCGGGCACACGCACGGCTCAAGGGAAAGCGTGACGGAGCTATCAGCGCTACCGTATTCATGGACACGAACTTCCCTGTTGTGTCCACTCCGACTTTCCCTGGAACCGGAGTTCCTGTTGTCAGCACGTTCGCGTATCCCGTTCGTGTAACCATTACCGGCGGTACTCTGTCAAATGTCGTTGTCAACGGAGTTTCTGTCGGTACTACGGCAGGGACGTATCTGCTGCCAGCGTTCGGCACGATCACTATCACGTTCACGGTTGCGCCGACCTGGATCTGGCGATCGCTGGGAACTGAGCACGATGCTCTGGCATCTTTGCCTTCGGCGGATCAGATTTGCAGCTACTTTCAGGGAGTCACGTTCTCGGGCAGCAGCATCGGTCAGCCCGCTGCCTCGATGGTGTCTAAGCAGACCAACTACGACCCCACTCGGGACGCCAACGGCAACATCTCACTCAAGGTTGACTGGATGGCCAACTCCTTCGGTCTTGAGTGGGGGAAGCAGCTAACCTCCGGACCTCGTGTTGACAACGGTCCGACTACAGGTCCGTTCTTTGACCAGGGCGCTGGTACAGTCTTCGGCTGTCAGGCGTATCTGCACATCATCGAGCTAGTCGGCACGAACGTTCAGGTAACGATCACGCACTCTACGACATCAGGCGGTACGTACACGACTTTGCTGGACTTCGGTTCTTCGACTATCACGGACGGGATCCGTGTCGCTACCGCGAATAACGTTACAGTGAACCAGTTCCTTAAGGTCGTTACCGCAGGAACTTTCACTCAGGCGATCATCGCCGTCAACTTCATTCAGAATCCAGTGGCAGGAGTCGTGTTCTAATGAACCGAGATACGTTCTTGTCGCTAGCCGCTCATCCGGTCCCGATAGCGGGACCCGAATACTACAATTCGTATCGGGTATCTGCTCCGTCTCGTACTCATCGACGCAGGGCCACGTGCGAAGAGTACGAGTGTGCCGGTTACTTGTACGGATTCGTTACGACAGTGGACCTGTCAACTGAGCTAGGTCAGCGGCAGTATCACTTTCTCACGCACGACAAGAAGCGCAAGTATCACGAGCAGCGGGTGACGCTAAACCTGGTCAAGTTCATCTACGGTCCCGGCAACATCTGCATGAACTGGGACAGTCATACTGTCCCGATAGATCGGCCTCCGCGACTGATAGTCATGGGCGGGGACTGGCGCGGGAATCCACGAGGTACTTATCGGGTTCACGACCGCATTGAGCACTGGTGTGAGGATTTCGGAGAGAATCAGATCAAGCTAGCAGAAATTCACAAGAGAGGATAGTCACGTGCCAAAATTGACGGGCCTATCGGGGACGCTCAAGGTTACCGACGCCGCAACCACCTACCGGGACATCGGAAACGACATCACCAACTACACGTTCTCTACTCCGCGTGGTCTAGAAGACACGACGGGCATGAACAAGTTCGCCAACGAGCGTCTTCTGCTTCTGACGGACTTCACGGTAACCTTCAACGGAATCTTTGACAACGACCCGAACCTAAGTCACTCCGTGTTCAGCACGGTCACGGGTACGTCGGTCACGAGGTCCGTTTCTATCGCGCCTACTTCGGTGACAACGACGCCGATCATCACGGTGAATTGCCTGATCACCGACTATCAGATCACCCGCGCTAACACGGCAGAGCTGACCTGGCAGGTACCTGCGAGCCTCGCGGACGGCGCGGTTCCTGTTTGGGCCTGAGCCACGGCCAGGAATCATAAACGCAGTAGGAGGAAGAGGATGGGATTCAGGCTAGAACCGACGATCTATAATCTGTCGTTCGCGGGTACGCCGCTTGACGGTCTGCACGTAAGAATGAGTTGCTGTACTCTCAAGGAGTACAACAACATGCTTCGCGCTTCCATGATGGAGGGAGAAGTTTCCGTAGAGCTTCTCGAGAAGAACGAGGAAATTCTTGATCTGTTCGTCAATCATCTCGTGTCGTGGGATCTGGAAGACATGGCCGGTCGGCCGGTACCCGTTACTCGCGACGGTATAGATGAGCAAGAGCGAACGGTTATCGCACAGCTTATTCAGGCGTGGCAGATCGCGATGGTGAACATCCCAAATCCCTTGAGTTCGCAATCGAGCAATGGCGAGACTTCGGCGGAGCAATCACTAGGTCTGGGGAGCGCGTCGGAAAACCTTGGGAACTAGACGAAGCAGAACAGATAATAGGTCTATGCGATAGATTTCACTGCCTTCCCAAGGAGGGCGGTGTACTAGACCAGGACGCCGACATTATTCGCATGATGAAGATCGTGGCTCTGAGCAGGCCGCCTGAGGAAGGAGGTGAGTACGACGAGCAATGAAGTGAACATAACGATTACTGCAAAGGATCTGACCGGTCCGGCTTTTACTGGTGCGATGCTGAACATGGCGAAGATGAAGGCTGAGGCTAAGGCTCTTGGCAGTGAGTTCAAGAATATCAGCTCCGGCGTAAATGTTAGCTCTACGGGAATCAGCACTGCTGCGTCTTCCCTAGACGATCTTGCTCACTCTGAGATGCGTGCTGGCCTGAACTCCATCATGTTGAAGCGAGCCATAGACAACGGAAATGCCTCGTTCGCCATTATGGACGGCTCGGCCATGAGAGCGGGACTTGCTGTAAAGAATCTTGCCAATATGGGAGATGACCTGCATAAGCTTGACACTGCTCTCAAGGACACTTATAAGATCAATGTTGCCTTGGCGGAAGCGGATAGAGTTCTCGCAGCCGGAACTAAACTTCAGACCGGTTTGTTTGCTCAGGAAGCTTCTTCTGCAAGACTTGCTACTGCCGCTAACGACGAGTTGATCGGTACTCCCGGCAGCAGCGGAGGAGGAGGCCGCGGAGTTCTCGGACTGGGAGGAGCTGCCGGATGGGGCTGGGGCTGGTTCCGGAGACTTAACGTTCAGATCCCCTTGTTCGGCGGAGCACTGGGCGCACTTCCGCTTGTCAGTACGATAGGGGGTTTCCATCTTCTAGGGGAGTCTATTTTCGAGGCTGCTGCTGTTCTGATACCCGCTACGATGTCATTCATTGCTTTCGGAACTGCGGCTATCGGATCGGTTCAGGATATTACTCGATCCATGACTGCTCTCTGGCATACTACGCACGCCTTGAATCAGAACATCTATCCTCTGACAGGTAGTATGTTCAAGCTGGAGGAGGCAGTCCAGCCAGCGGTCTGGAACTTGTTCGGCGATATGCTGACCATTGTCACCGCAAAGACCGCTGTCTATAACAAACTCGCCAAAGAGTCGGCCTCGGTAGTCCAGCAGCTTGGGGCACGAATAACTGTAGCTCTTACGAGCGGCGGGCTAGATGAGTTCATGAGACATGCTGCTCAGGACCTGGCTGGGGTCGGTAATATAATCGGTAACATCTTCGGCATAATCGGGAATGTTCTTCATGCTGTTCCTGGTTACGCAGAAGTATTGATGGCTTCTCTAGAAGGACTGACTCATGGTTTGGAGACCGTAACGGGAAGTCCGATTGGTCAGTGGATACTGAAGCTAAGCCTCGCGTTCCATGGCGCAGTGATCTGGATGGGGCTCGGGGCGACGGCAGCTGTTGGTCTGGGGAATGCTCTGCTCGGTCTAGGCGCAAAACTCGGCCTTGTTGATGCGGGCTTGCTCGCGTTTAATGCTGCTGCGTTCGGCGCTGGTATCAAGCAGATGATGAGCGGTGTTCTGCTGCTAGGCGGAGAGTTGCTGGGACTAGGAGCTGCCGAGGATATCGCTGCTGCTGGAGCCGTGACCATGGAGGGAGCGTTCGCTGCTGCTGGAGCTGTTAATCCGCTTGTCTGGGTCGGGGCCGCTGCTGTGGCTCTTGGATTCTTTGTCTATGAGTTGACTAAAACGACTACCTCTCTAAATTCATACAGTGAGGCAGCTAATAAGTCTCTTCAGAATAGTCCTATCAGTCAGCTTGGAATTAATCTGACCAGGCAGATGGTTGTTGCCCAGACTGCACTCAACAATACTCGGCAGACAGCTATCGTTCAGGGTCCTCGCATGGGCGCCATCGTGACTCAGACCACTGAGGCTTACAAGGAGCAGAGGAACGAGATAGGTGTCCTCAAGGGATACTGGAGCAACTACAGCACAGTCCTCAAGGCTGCTGGCGGTAATGTCAGCCTTCTGAACGACGCGGGTATCACGAGCAAGGACATTCTTACGGCTGATGCTCAGAAACTGAAAGAACTTACGATCGAGGCGATGGCCGCTGCTAATGCGCAGCGAGCTCTTGCACTGGGGACGGGTCGTGCTGCTGCTGCGCAGAACGCGCAGACTAATATCTTCATGCAAGA
>Ga0137365_10003282_pt1 | contig 12899 bp, 7 predicted proteins | sample SagtaG_9_FD_104799 | JGI IMG/M metagenome (GOLD analysis project Ga0137365, IMG submission 104799) | Vadose zone soil microbial communities from Sagehorn Ranch, Mendocino, California, USA - Sage1_L_40_16 metaG | ecosystem: Environmental > Terrestrial > Soil > Vadose zone | place: USA: California...
CACCGCGCTGACGGTGAAGGTGAGCGCCGCAATGGTCTCGTCCGCCCCCGCCGCGCGGATCATGCCCGCGGTCGTGCGCACCGCATCCATGTCGTGCATCGGGTCGAGTACGACAAAACGCGCCATCCCGGCGTCGACCAGCCGGTCGTAGGCGAGCTGCATCAGTTCGGGATGCAGCGGCTCCCAGGAGATGAAACGCAATCCGGAGCCGATGAACTGCAGCGGCGTGTTCGGCGCGGCGGCGTGCACCAACCGGATGCGCTCCCACGGATCCTCGCGGTGCGTTCGCACCGCCACGCCCATGTGCGTGCTCGAGCTGAAGTCGATCGCGCGGAAGCCCACCCGGTCAAGCACCGGGGCGATCTGCAGGATCTGTGGTGTGGCGAGCCCGGTGGCGCCCCACAGGCTCTGATTGCCGTCGCGGACCGAGACGTCGAGGATCCGGATGTCAGCCATCGGGACTCCGCGCCCCGGCGCGGGCCTCGCGTGCGGGCGCCGTATGGCCGGCCAGAAAACGGGAGAACCAGGCCGTGTCCACGCCGCCCCGCGCGAACTCCTCGTCCGCCACCAGCCGGGCGTGCATGGCCAGGTTCGTCGCCACCCCACTGATCTCGCAGCGGGCGAGCGCGCCACGCAGGCGGCGCAGCGCCTCGCCCCGGTCCTTGCCCCCGGCGATCAGCTTGGCCAGCAGCGGATCGTAGAAGGGCGGCACCGGCGTGCCTGCCTGCACGCAGGTGTCGACGCGGATGCCGTCACCGGCCGGGAAGACCGCCGCCGTCACGGTGCCGGGACTTGGCTCGAAGTCCCGCGTCCAGTCCTCGGCGTTGATGCGGCATTCGATCGCGTGCCCGGCGATCGCCACGGACTCCTGCGCCGGGCACGGGTGCCCCTCGGCGACCCAGATCTGCTCGGCAACGATGTCGATCCCGCAGACCGCCTCCGTGACCGGATGCTCGACCTGGATGCGCGCGTTCATTTCAAGGAAGTAGAAGGCGTCACGCCGCGTGTCGACGAGAAATTCGACGGTGCCTGCACCGCGGTAGCGCATGTGCGCGCCGAGAGCGGCCGCCGCCTGATGCATCCCGGCGCGCAGGCGCGCGGTGAGCCTCGGCGCCGGTGCCTCCTCAACCAGCTTCTGGTAGCGCCGCTGCACCGAGCAATCGCGATCCCCCAGGTGGATCGCGTTGTCGCCGTCGGCGAGCAACTGCACCTCAACATGGCGGCCGGGTGCCACGAACCGCTCCAGGTACACCCGGGGATCGCCGAAGGCCGCGCCGGCCTCCGCGACGGCACGCTCGATCGCCGGACGAAGGTCGCGAGGATCGCCGACCTGCCTGATGCCGCGGCCGCCCCCGCCACCCACTGCTTTGACGAGAACGGGCCAGCCGATCTCGCGGGCCAGGCGGTGGGCCGCGCCGACGTCGCACACCTCGCCGCCAGGTACCACCGGCAGGCCAGCGGCCAGCGCATTTTCGCGGGCCCTGAGCTTGTCCCCGGCGCCGGCCAGCTGCGCCGCGGCCGGGCCGATGAAGATCAGGCCAGCCGCGGCGCACGCACGCGCGAGCCCGGCGTTTTCCGCGAGAAAGCCATAGCCGGGATGGATCGCGTCGGCGCGTGCGGCGAGCGCCGCGGCGATGACCGCGTTCACGCTGAGGTAGCTCGCCGCGGGCCGGGCCGGGCCGATGCAGATCACCGATCCGGCCAGGCGGGCCGGCACGGAGTCCAGGTCCGCCTCGGAGGCGGCCAGCACCGTCTCGATGCCAAGGCGATCGCAGGTGCGCACGATGCGCGCGGCGATTTCGCCGCGGTTCGCGACGAGGATGCGCCGGATCAGCATGTCAGTCCCGCTCGATCCGCATCAGCACGGCATCCTGTCCGGCGAACTCGGCGTCGGCCAGGCAGATCTCGGCGACCGTGCCGCGGATCCCCGCGGAGACGGAGTTCATCAGCTTCATCGTCTCGATGATGCCGACCACAGTGTGCTCGCCGACCTCGCTGCCCACCTCGACGAACGGGGGCGCACCCGGGTTGGGCGCGCGGTAGAAGGTGCCCGGCAGCGGGGACCTGACCTCGGCGAGGCCGTCGCGCGGCGCGGCCCCGGCAGTCCCGTCAGCCTCCTCCGCCCTCGCAGTCCTGCTAGTGTCTGCTGTTTCTGCAGCCCCAACAGCTTCTCTGGCCCCTGTGGCCTCGGCGGTCCCAGCAGCCTGTGCGGCACCAGCCTCTCCAGCCCCAGTGGTCCCGCCCGCCTTCCCGGCCCCGCCCGTCCCGGTAGGCCCGGCGGGAGTCGGCGCCGGCGGCAGCATCTGCGGCCTGGCGAGCACCTCGGTGGCCTGCGTCCACTCGCCGTCCGGGGCACGGCGCAGGTGCAGTTCAAAGCTCTCGGTCCGCAAGTGGAATTCCCCGAAGGGCAGGGTGTCGAGCAGATGCAGGATGTCCTGCACATCCTCATTCGTCAGATGCACCGGCGGGCCTGTCCTGTCGTCATCAGGATGAGAAGCCCTTGCCCAGCGCGTCGAGCACATGGTCAAACGCCTTGCGCCGCGGCACGGCGACCGGCGCAGCATCGCGATTGGCCCAGACGGTCTCGGGGCGGCTCTGCAGCAGGAAGATCCGCTCCTCGGCCGGTACCTGCGGCAAATCGTCTGAGTCAGCCGAGATCGCCCACTCGATGTCCTGCGGTGTCCCGTAGTGCTCCTCAATCCGCCGCGCGATCCGCGCCAGCGCGTGGACCTCGTCGTCCCCGAGGCACGCACGTGTCTGCAGGTGAGCTGGGACTTCCTGCGTGCGGATCCCGCTGCCGTCGGCGGCCATCCGGTGCTGGTGGAGTTTGGCCGCCACGGCGCGCTTGATGATCTCGCCGGTCACCTTGCTGACCACGTAAATGTCCGGGGTGACGTCGCCGCTGACGATGGCGGAGCCGACGCCCCAGCTGGCCTCCACGCAGACGACCGAACGGTCGCCCGTCGTCGGGCTCCGCGTGAACATGACGCCGGAGCAGCGCGGATCCACCATCCGCTGAACCACGACACCCATCGCCAGAGGTTCCTCGGGCAGCCCCAGACGCCGCCGGTAGGTCACCGACTCGACGCTGTACAGGCTCGCCCAGCACCTCCGTATGTGGTCGGCCACCGCCGCGGGGCCGCGCACCCAGAGGTAGGTGTCCTGAAGCCCGGCGAAGCTCGCGTCGGCGCCGTCCTCACTCGTCGTGCTGGAGCGCACGGCGACCGGCCGGTCGCCAGCCGGCGCGCACAGGCGGCGGTAATGATCCTCGATGGCACCGCGAAGGCCGGCAGGCAGCGGCGCCGCCTCGATGCGTTCGCGGATCGCCGCGGTGACACGTGTGATGCCGGCGTGGTCATCGGACGACAACCGCTCGACGTCGCGCCGGATCTCGCCCGCGGCGCCGCCTGGGTGCAGTGCCTGCAGCGCCCTTTCGAAGGCGAGGGTGGTCACCACATAGCCGGGCGGCACGCGAAAGCCGGCCCCGGTCAGCTCGCCGAGGCTGGCTCCCTTCCCCCCTGCCAGCGGCCGGTCACGCAGGCCGATGGCAGCAAGGCCCCGGACGAAATCGGAGTCGCTCATCCGCCTTTCCGCTCCTTCAGCTCTGTCAGCTCCGTCAGCTCCGTCAGCTCCGTCAGCCAATGATGCGCACGACTCCGCGGTCACCGTCGACGCGCACGAGCTGACCCGTCTTGATGCGCTTGGTGGCCTGCCCGGTGCCGACGACGGCCGGCATACCGTATTCCCTGGCGATGATCGCGGCGTGCGACATCGTCCCGCCGATGTCGGAAACGGCCGCCTTGATCTTCCCGAACACCGGTCCCCAGCTCGGCGCGGTCACCGGGCAGATGAGAATCTCGCCCTCGCGGATCTCGCCGATGTCATTCACATCCCTCAGCACGCGAGCGACGCCCTCGACCACCCCCGACGAGGCGCCGTAACCGTGGACCTCATTCTCGTCGATGGCGTCGGATGCCTGTGACCAGGCCTCTAGGGTCTGCGCGGTGACGCCCCAGAGCATTCTGACCGCGGGGTCGTTCAGTGCCTCAGGCATCGGCCCGAGGGCGGGAGGCGGCGACCAGTCGCGCAACACCTCAAGCATCCGCTTGCGCTCGGCGACCAGAGGCTGGAAATGGCCAGCACCGAGCGGCGTCCCCCCTGCGGCCCACGCCAGCATCACGTCGGAAAGCGCCTGATCGACCTCGGTGTGATGCAGATGGAAGATGTCGCCGGCCTCGCCGAGCACGCCTTGGCGGGCCAGCAGCTCGCCGAACTGCCTGATCCGCTGGAAGAACCGCGTGGTGAACCAGTGCTCGCAGTAGAACTTGTGGTCCTCCACGTAGGGGAAGACGACCCGGCAAAGACCGAGCATCTGGTCGTAGGCGGCTCGTTCTTCGTCGCTGCCGAGCAGGTCGCGGTATTCCGCGGCGATGCGGTCGCGCTCGGCCCTGAGCGCCTCGGTGGGACGGCTCGCAGGCTTTCCCGCGCGCACCATCGCGACATAGCGCGGCAGCGCGGCGAACGGCACCGTCAGGTCTTCGTTCCAGCTGAGATGATGGTGGTAGAAGCCGTCGCCGGTCGAGACGTTGAACCACGGCTCACGCGCCTGCTCGAATCCGGCCAGCCAGCGGGCGCCGCCCTCGCCGCGGCTACGGAGCGCGCTGAAGACTTCGGTGGGATCGCAGCCCTCCGCGAAGAGATCATCGACGCCGCATTCGACGGCGAGCGCCGCCAGCCGCCTCAGTTCATCGTCGGGCCGGTACATGATCACGTCGATGCCTGCGACCATCCGGGCGACGGACTGGTCAGGGATCTCGGGGAAGGCCTTCTTGCAGAACTCGAAGAAGACGACGTACGCGCCGTAGCCGAGCATCAGGAACTCGGTGTGGTGGTGCCACATCTTGGAGTAGAGGTCGATGCAGCGGTGGAAGTTCTCGCGAACGTAGTGGTTCTGCGCGATGCCCTTGGACTCCGTGACGACGGCGGGGTCGTCGAATTCTGGCAGCGCCGGCACCTTGATGGCCTCGATGTCGCTGATCAGGCCATCCATCCTGTCTTTCCACCTGGCGTAGAGCTGGTCCCAGTTCTCGTAGTAGTAACCGGCCCGCTCGGTGAAGATGGCGGCCCGCCGCTCGATCTCGGCCGGATCGGTGACTGGGATGGCCGTGATGTAGACACGCCCGTTCACGATCCTGTGCTCGATACCCAGCGTCGTGGGGAAGACGAACACCCTGGCGGTGTTGGCGCCGATGGCCGTGTAGGGGATCTCGGCCGTGAGGGTGTCGAAGGCCGGCATCGGCTCGGGGAAGTGCATGGAGTTGTAGAACCAGAAGCGCTGGTCGTCCTCGGGCTGGAAGCGCGTGAAGTACGCGTACATCGATCGCCAGCCTTCGGCGCCGGGCACATCGGTGATCTGCGAAGGCAGCGGAAAGCTTGGCGCTCCACCGGTTGGCTCCATTGGCGTTCTCCTCGCGGGGACTGTGTAGGTTCGGGGGACGACCCCCCGGGACTCCCCGTGATGCTGGGCGCAGAGCGGGGCGTCACCGCGGCAGCCGTTTAGCCGAGGGGGTAATCCTGTTGCTTGCGCGCGTAGCTGACGAAGGGGCGCAGCGCCTCCGGGTTGGCCATCGCGTTGGTGTTGGCGGCCTGGTCCGGCGGAACTCCACGCAAGATCTTCTTCACCGGCACCTCCATTTTCTTGCCGGTGAGGGTCGTCGGGATCTCAGGCACCTGAATGATCCGGTCGGGCACGTGCCGCGGCGTGTACTCGGTCCGCAGGCGATCGCGGATCTTCTGCTCGAGTTCCGGGTCGAGCGCGACGCCGTCGGCGAGCCTGACGAACAGCGGCATGAAGAACCCGCCGCCGGCCAGCTCGAGATTGATGATGATCGCGTCATCGATCTCCTCGATCGACGCGAGCACCGCGTAGACCTCGGCGGTGCCGATACGCACGCCGTGCCTGTTCAGCGTCGCGTCGCTGCGCCCGAGCACGAAACAGCCGCCGCGCTCGTTGACGCGGAAGAAGTCGCCGTGGCGCCATATCCCGCCGAAGTCGGCGAAATACGACTGGTGGTAGCGCGTGCCGCCCTCGTCGCCCCAGAAGCCCACCGGCATTGACGGCATCGGCTCGGTGATCACAAGCTCGCCGACCTCGTCGACGACGGCCTCGCCGCGTTCGTTGAACGCGTGCGCCGCCACACCGAGGTGCCGCGCCTGGATCTCGCCCGCGTAGACCGGCTGCGTCGGCACGCCCCCGACGAAGCCGGTGCACACGTCCGTGCCGCCGCTGCCCGAGGCGAGCCATAGGTCGCTCTTGACGTTGCGGTAGAACCACGCGCTGCACTCGGCCGACACCGGCGAGCCCGCGAGCATGATCGCCCGCAGCTGCGACAGCTCATACTTCTCCCGCGGCACGATGCCTGTCTTGTTCATCAGGTCGACGTAAGCGGGGCTCGCGCCGAAAAAGGTGACACCGCAGTCCTGCGCCATCTCCCACAGCACGTCCGGGCGCGGGTATCCGGGATTGCCGTCGTACAGCACCGGGCACACGCCCAGCAGCAGCGAGCTGACCAGGAAGTTCCACATCATCCAGCCGCTTGTGGTGAAGAAGAACATCCGGTCGCCCGCGTGCAGGTCCATGTGGAACTGTTGCAGCTTCAGCTGTTCGAGCAGGATCCCGCCGTGGCTGTGCACGATCGGCTTGGGTAGCCCGGTGGTGCCGGAGGAGAAAAGGATCCACAGCGGGTGGTCGAACGGGACCTGCTCGAACCTGAAGTCCGCGGCAGGAACGTGCGGGTGATCGAGCAGCGCGTCCCACGCCAGCGCGCCGTCGGCGGGCGGCGCCGCGGCGTCGGGACGCAGGTAGGGCACGTAGATCACATGCTCGAGGCCGTCGAGCGCGCCGGCGATCTCCCGCAACTGGTCAGTGAGATCGAACTGCCTGCCGCCGTAACGGTAGCCGTCGACGCAGAACAGTACCTTCGGCGCGAGCTGTGCGAACCGGTCGAGGACGCCGCGCCAGCCGAAGTCAGGCGAGCAGCTCGCCCAGATGGCGCCGACGCTCGTGGTGGCGAGCATCGCGATGAGCGTGTGCGGGATGTTCGGCATGCAGGACACGACCCGGTCGCCCGGCTGGACACCCATGGCCCGCAGCCGGGTCGCGACGATGCGCACCTGGCCGGCGAGCGTGTCCCACGGCACGCCCGTGGCGGGTGTGGTCTCGCTGCAGAACAGCACCGCGTCCTCGCCGGGGCGCTCGCGCGCCAGGACGTGCTGCGCGTAATTCAGCCGCGCGCCGGGGAACCACTGTGCGCCGGGCATCTCGCGGCTGCCGAGCACGCGGGAGTGCGGCGCGGACGACTGGATGCCTGAGTAATCCCAGACCGCCTGCCAGAACCCCTCGAGATCCGACACCGACCAGCGCCACAACGCGTCGTAGCAGTCGAAGCGCAGGCCACGCTCGGCCGCGAGCCACGCATGAAACGCGCTCAGGTTAGCGCGGGCCACCTGCTCGGGGCTGGGCGTCCACAGCAGGTCGCCTTCGCGGCTCACGACATGCTCGTCCATCGGGTGTCGTCAGGTTTTCCGCCCGGTTACCACACGCGTCACATCGCTGACGTTCGCACGGCGCGACATCGCTGGGCAATGGGCGGTTGGTAAGTTTTCACCCAGTGAAAATAGTGGCACGGGCACAGACGCCTAGGCCGGATCGTCGGAACCACCCCGATTAAGCGCGGCGCGCACCGTGTCAAGCAGGGTCCGGCTGCTGAACGGCTTCTGGATACGAGTCACGCCATCGTCGGGTGCGTGCTGTGGGTTCAGCACTCCCTCGCTGTAACCGGACATGTACAGGACGGGCAGCCCCGGCTTCAGCTCGGCGACGCGTTCGGCCAGCGTGCGACCGGACATGTGGGGCATGACGGAATCGGTGAGGAGAAGCTGGACGTCCTTGGCGGCGGCCAGCGTCAGCGCCTCTTCGAACGTGAGGGCCTCGAGGGTGGCGTAGCCGCTCTGGCGCAGAACCCGCGAGGTGACCTCAAGCACGGAGGGATCGTCATCGACCACGAGAATCGTCTCTCCGTTCCCCGTGACCTTGGAAGAGGGGGCGGCGCCGGTCGGGATGGCCGTGGCCGGCGCGCCGGTGGCGGGAAAGTAGAGCCGGAAGGTGGTGCCGATGCCCTCTTCCGAGTAAACGCTCATGCTGCCACCGGCCTGGGTGACGATGCCGTACACGGTTGACAGTCCGAGCCCGGTGCCCTGGCCCGCCGGTTTGGTCGTGAAGAACGGTTCGAAGACATGGGCCACGACCTCCGAGCTCATGCCGGTTCCGGTATCTCTGACGGTGAGTTCCACGTAGCGGCCAGGGTTGACGTCGGGATGCAGGTTCACGTAGCCCTCGTCGAGCTCGGCGAGGCTCGTCTCGATCGTCAGGATGCCGCCATCCGGCATGGCGTCGCGTGCGTTGATGGCCAGGTTGAGCAGCACCTGCTCGATCTGGCCGCGATCGGCCTCGATGACAGGCAGGCTGGATGCCGGTTCGATATGGAGCTGGATGTGCGCCCCGATGCTGCGCGACAGCAGGTTGTGCACGTCGGCCACGACGGCGTTGAGCTCGAGCGCCTCCGGCTCAATGGTTTCTCGCCGGCTGAAGATGAGCAGTTGCTGGGTGAGCCGCGCGGCGCGCTGCGCCGCGGCTTGGATCTGTTCGACGTCGGCCAGCGCCGCGGGCCTGTCGGTCGTCTCCTCGGCCACGAACCCGGCGTAGTTCATGATGACGGCCAGCAGGTTGTTGAAGTCGTGCGCGATCCCGCCGGCCAGCTGGCCGAGGCTCTCGAGCCGCTCGGACTGATGCGACCGGTCCTCGAGCGCGCGGCGCTGCGCCTCGGCGCGGTTGCGTTCGGTCACGTCCCGTGCGACGGTCGAGGCACCGGTCACCTCGCCGTTTGCGTCCCGGATCGGAGAAACCGAAACCGACACGTCGAGGATGTGCTGGTCCTTGCGGAGCCGTTTGGTCTCGAAGTGCTCGACCCGCTCACCCCGTCGCACGCTCTGGAGGATGGCCGCGAGCTCGCCGGCGCGGTCCGGCGGGACGAGTATCGACACATTGCGCCCGACCACCTCGTCGGCGGTATAGCCGTACATGCGTTGCGCGCCGGTGTTCCAGCTCGTGATGACGCCGTCGAGCGTCTTACTGATGATTGCGTCGCCTGACGACTCGACGATGGCCGCCAGCCGCGAGGTCACCTCGAGCTCTCGGCTTGCGGCCGAGATCAGGTGGTTGAAATCGGCGGCCAACGCCGACACTTCCGCCGGTCCGGCCACCGTGACCGGGCCGGAAGACGTATGGTCCGCCGCGGCCCGGACGCCGGCCCGCAACTTGGTGATGGGCCGGGCGATCCGCCGGTAGAACAGCAACACGGCCGCCAAGAACACCGCAAGACCGACGAGCGTGATGCCGAGCTGACGGTCACTCAGCAGGTTGGCCGCGGCCACGGCGTCCGCCGTGCTCGCCCCCGCGAACACGCGCCAGCCCAGATTCGCCACCCTCGCCTGCCCGTACAGACGGGAAATGCCGTCCAGGCCGCGGTGCTCGACGGCAGTGGCGGCCCCCGCGAACGGCGTGCCCGCCACGGGCCGGCCGACCCAGCGAGCCGGATTGGCCGACCGCGCAAGTACGACCTCGCCGTCCGCGCTGGTGACCACGAACTCCAGGTGACGCGGGCCGCTCAACGCCGACGCCAGCCCTGGTCCGAGGGCACCGAGGTCCAAGAACGCGACCAGCGTGCCGTTGCCCACCGTCGGCGCGGCCACGAGCACCACCTGTCTGCCCGTCCGCGCGTCAACCAGCGGGCCCGCGAACGCCGGGCCCTTGAGCGCGGCCGCCAGCCACGCCGCGCCCCGGTAGCCGGGCGACGACCGCGGCGCCAGCGACGAGCACGCGACGGTCCCGGTCTTCCTGATCAGGTCGAGATGCCCGGTGCTGAAGGCGCCCCCTCCGCCGAAGCCCAGCGTGCAACCGGCGGGCGCGGCGAACGCCCGCGCGATCGTTGGGTTGGCGGCAGTGGTCGCCACCGTGGTTCGCACGATCCTGACCTCGGTGCCGATCTCGCGGGCCGCGCTCCGCGCCCCGAACTCGGCGTCGGCCGCCGCCGCCTGGCGCGCGTCCGCCGCGGCCGCCTGGCGCTGGTAGATGACGTTCGCGCCGGCCGCGAGTACGACCAGCACCACGAGCCCCACGATGTAGGCGCGGAGCGGATACGACCGTCGGTTCGGTTCCGTCGAATCGCCCGCAACCGCACCCCGACGCGCGCTCCGAACCCTCATGGCCCCCCACCCCGGAGCGTCAGCCCCGGACGTCCCCCACCACGGCGCCGCCCCATATCTACTACGGATCGTACACCTATTACTACATAACGTACACGAGGACTGCATCCTGCGGGAGCGGGTGTGACCGGACTCGCTACAAGGGCTCGCCGGTGATGGTGATAAGCACCTTCAGCACCTCTGACGGCCGGTTCATCACGAACTTGAGCGCCTCGGCCGCCTCGGCGAGCGGGAAGCGGTGCGAGAACAGCGCGGCCACCAGGTCGCGGTGCGCCGCGACAAGCCGCGCCGCGCCTGCGAAGTCGTCCGCCGTGGCGCAGCTCGACCCGGCGACATCGATCTCCTTCTCCGGGAACACCCCCGAGCGCATGGCCGCCGTCGCTGACGACATGCCGACGACGACTATCTGGCCCGCGGAACACACCATCTCGGCGGCCTGCGCGAGGACAGCGGGGTCGCCCGTGGTGTCGAGGACGAGTGGCGGCCCGTCGCCGAGTGTCCAACCGCGCGCGGCGTCGAGCAGTTCGCCGGGGACACCCCACACCACGCGCTCGGCTCCCATCTTCGCGGCGAGATCCCGCCTGCTCGCCAGCGGATCGATGACCATCACCCGCGCGCCCGCGCCGGCCGCCACGATCACCGTGGCCAGGCCGATCGGCCCGGCGCCGAACACGGCGATGTGCTGACCCGGCCGGAAGCGGCCTCTTACCAGGGCATGAACGGCGATCGACAGCGGCTCGATGAAGGCGGCACACGACGCGTCGAGGTCACCGACCGCGAACGCGTGAGAGGCGGGCACGCACAGCCGCTGCTGCAGGCCGCCGTCGAGGTGCACGCCTATCAGTCGGAGCGCTACGCAGGCGTTCGGGCGGCCCGCTCGGCACGGGTAGCAGCGCCCGCAGGCCAGCAGGGGCCAGACCGCGACCCGCTCGCCGGGCCGCAGGCCCGGCGGGCACCCCTCGCCGACATCCTCGACGACGGCACACAGCTCGTGACCCTGGACACGCGGATAGAGGTCGCGAACGCCCGAAATGGCGCCCACTTCGCCCGAATACAAATGCAGATCCGACCCGCAGATGCCGACAACCTCGGGCCGCACCAGGACATTTCCAGGGCCGGGCGGGCCCGGCTCGGGCACCTCATCGAGCACCAACTCGCCCGGCGATCTGGTGACTGCCGCCAGCATGTACGGTCCCCTCCGGCTACGGCCGCTCGAGCCCGGCCGCTCGCCGCAGCGCGTCGGCCTTGTCCGTGCGCTCCCAGGTGAAGTCGGGCTCGCTGCGGCCGAAGTGGCCGTAGGCGGCGGTCTGCTTGTAGATCGGCCGCCGCAGGTCGAGCCTGGACACCAGGGCTCCGGGGCGGAGGTCGAAGGTCTGCTCGACAAGCTCGCGGATCGCCGGCACCGGGATCTTGTGGGTACCGAAGGTTTCGATCAGCACGGACAGCGGCCGCGCGACCCCGATCGCGTACGCCACCTGCACCTCGGCCCGGTCGGCCAGCCCTGCGGCCACGACGTTCTTGGCGGCGTGCCGCGCCGCGTACGCAGCGGAGCGATCGACCTTGGACGGGTCCTTGCCCGAGAACGCGCCACCACCGTGCCTGGCGAACCCGCCATAGGTATCCACGATGATCTTCCGCCCGGTCAGCCCGGCGTCGCCGACCGGACCGCCGACCACGAACCGGCCGGTCGGGTTGACGTAGAACTCCCGCCGAAGGGACTGCGCGTCGTAGAGTTCGGCCGGCAACACCGTGGTGACGACCTGCTCCCATAGTGCGTCGGGCAGCTTGCCCTCCACGCCGTCTTCGTGCTGCGTGGAGATGAGCACCTTGTCCACGCCGACGGGCCGGCCGGTCCCGTCGTAGCGCACGGTCACCTGCGTCTTCCCGTCCGGCCGGAGGTACGGCAGGACGCCGGCCCGGCGCACGTGCGCGAGCCGCCGGGCGAGCTGGTGGGCCAGCACGATCGGCATGGGCATCAGCTCGGGCGTCTCGTTGGACGCGTAGCCGAACATCATGCCCTGGTCGCCCGCGCCGACCGAGTCGTGCGGGTCGCTGCTTCCGCTCTTGCGCACGTCATGAGACTCGTCCACGCCCTGGGCGATGTCGGGCGACTGCTTGTCGAGTGCGGTGATCACGCCAACTGCATTGCCGTCGAAGCCGAATTCGCCGGTGTCGTAGCCGATGCCGCAGATCGTCTGGCGGGCGATCCCGGCGAAGTCGATGACCGCGTCGGTGGTGAGCTCACCGGCGAGCACGACCAGCCCGGTGGTCACGAGCGTCTCAACCGCTACGCGCGAACCGGGATCCTGGGCCAGAGCGGCATCCAGGATGGCGTCGGAGATCTGGTCGGCCATCTTGTCCGGATGTCCCTCCGTCACCGACTCCGAGGTGAAGAGGAATCCGTCATCGGGATTGGTCATTTGGTACGTCCCTGCCTGGTCGGGGAGCTTGACGAGGAGCGCGAGCCTGCTTGTCCGTTGGTTCGGGCATTGCCCGCGGCCGGGGTCGTGCCCGTGGCCGCGGGTGTGGTGGTGGCCGGGGATGTGGTGGTGGCCGGGGGTGCGGTGGTGGCCGGG
>Ga0137365_10003292_pt1 | contig 12881 bp, 10 predicted proteins | sample SagtaG_9_FD_104799 | JGI IMG/M metagenome (GOLD analysis project Ga0137365, IMG submission 104799) | Vadose zone soil microbial communities from Sagehorn Ranch, Mendocino, California, USA - Sage1_L_40_16 metaG | ecosystem: Environmental > Terrestrial > Soil > Vadose zone | place: USA...
CCGGCACGATTGGTCGCGCCCGGCCGGCGGGGATTCTGGTGGGTCAAGTGGGTGGACCGGATCGAGGTCATGGACCAGCCGTGGTGGTGGCAGCCGCCATTCCCCACCCAGTGACCCGAACGGTAACGACGCCGCAGAACAAGCACTCCAGTTCCAGGTAGCGGACCCGGCGGAGGAATTCGTCCACTTCGGACTCCAATTGCGGCCTGCGTGATCAGATGGGGCGCGCGGCGCTTTCTCAAGGCAACCCTTCTGTGGATCAACCACACTGTGCTGGGGGTGATCGATCCGAGTCCCACCCGAGCAGCAGAACCGACTTTGCGATCTCGACCCGGACGTCGACGACACGGCTTTTTGCCGGGATGGCCGCTTGTCTCGACGGCCGTTTTGGCGTACACCTGGCGGGTGTTGTTGAGGCACGGTGTCGCCATTGTCCTCGGCAGCTATGAGACCTTCGCGAAGGAGGTTGCCGGTGGACAAGCTTGTTCCCGGCTTTCGAGGCTCTGTTCCTCGGATTCGCCGCGGCGAAGTGCGCCGCGAATACCTGTGTGGATCACGGCGTACCGGTGACGCAGGGCGGAAGAGCTTGCAGCGCGAAGCCCACATCACCGGCCCATAGCAGCACGTTCTCGACGGCTGGATCGTCGACCTAGGTATCAACTAGCCCGGACCGGTACTACCCGTACCAGCTCGTGCGCTGATCGCCGGTTGCGACGTGGCTCTAGTCGGTGATCGACGAGTTTGACAATGCGCCGCGGGGACACCGCTGCGCAGATGGCGAAGCTCGACCCGCACCTCATGCGCCAGCCCTTCTGCGCGCCTGACGAAGAGGACATGATCGTGGTGACTCCATCTACCGGCCACGACCGGTATCGCGGTCGGGTGCCGGTTCAACCCAAGCCCGCAGCACCCCCCATTGGCCACCCGAGCCGCGCCAACCACGAGCATGACCTCGCGGGCTGGTCGCGGCAGGACAGGCCCGCCCCCGCCCATCCACCGACCGGTCGCTTTGCCAACGATGTGCACCGCGACAGGGATAGCCGGGCCCGACGTGGCGGTATTGCGGATCGTGACGAACGCAGCGCCTGGCACTGGCTGCTGTGGCTGCCCGTGATGCTGCCGTTGATCACACCTGTGTACAACCGAATCGAGCCTCGATGGTTCGGCATCCCGTTCTTCTACTGGTTCCAGCTGGCCTTCGTCGGCCTGGACATTACGGTCATCACGCTCGTGTACCAGGCGACGAAGAGACGGACCTTGCCATGACGAGAATCGAAGGTCACGAGGTTCAGTTAGCGATCTTCGTGCTGATGTTGACTCTGATCACCGTGCTTGGATTCGCCGCGGCTCGCTGGCGCAGGCCTAACGTCCCGTACGACCTCGAAGAGTGGGGACTCGGTGGGCGCGCCTTCGGCAACTTCGTCACCTGGTTCCTGCTGGGCGGCGATGTATATACCGCGTACACGTTCGTAGCCGTGCCGGCACTCGTGTTCGGGATGGGCGCGGCCGGATTCTTCGCCGTGCCGTACGTCATGATCGTCTATCCGCTGGTCTACCTCATGCTGCCCAGGCTGTGGTCGGTCGCCCATGTGCACGGCTTCCTCACGCCGTCCGAATTCGTCCGGGCGCGATTTGGATCTCGCACGCTGGCGCTGCTGGTCGCCGTCACCGGGATCGTGGCGACCATGCCCTATATCGCCCTGCAACTTGTCGGTCTCGAAGCGGTCCTCAAGGTCATGGGCCTGGGAGGCGTGTGGCCGTTGTCTACGGCGTTCGCGGTGCTTGCCGTGTTCACGTTCAAGTCCGGGCTACGGGCACCCGCGTTGATCTCCATCGTCAAGGACATCCTGATACTGTGGACCGTCCTCGCCGTGGTCATCGTCGTCGCTATGCTCTCCGCGGGCTGGGGCGGGGTCTTCCACGACGCAGCCGAGAAGTTCGCACATTCGCCGTCGCACACTGACGGGCTGCTGCTCGGCCCGACCGGCCAGGTGGGATACGCGACTCTGGTGGTGGGCTCGGCCCTCGGACTGTTCCTCTACCCGCACGCACAGACCGGCGTGCTCGCGGCGAGAAATCGCGCAACCATCAAGCGCAACCTCGCCGCCTTGCCCGTCTACAGCCTGATGCTGGGGATCATGGCACTCCTCGGCTTCGTCGCGATCTCCGCCGACGTCAAACCCGTCGGCGGTGACCGCAACACAGTCGTGCCGGCGTTGTTCGACGCCATACTTCCCGACTGGTGCGCCGGCCTCGCCTTCGCCGCGATCGGCATCGGGGCCCTGGTGCCGGCGGCCATCATGTCGATCGCCGCGGCGAACCTGTTCACCCGAAGCATCTACCGGGAATTCCTTCGGCCGCACGCAACATCCGCCGAGGAGACTCTCGTCAGCAAGATGGCGTCGTTGACGGTCAAAGTCGGCGCGGTTCTCGTGATCCTCCTCCTCGCTCCCCAGTTCTCCATCGACCTCCAGCTCATCGGCGGCGTGATCATTCTTCAGACCCTCCCGGCGGTCGCTATCGGGCTCTACACGGCGTGGCTGCACCGGTGGGCGCTCGTCGCCGGCCTGGTCTGCGGCCTCGCCACCGGCCTGACACTGCTGTACCAGATCCCGCAGGTCGGCCCGAACGGCGTGATTGTCCGGGACCACTTCGGCGGCTCCTCCTGGCCGCTGGCCAAGCTCGGACTAGACACCCCGTACACGGTCTACGTCGGCGCCGCCGCCCTGGTCATCAACCTCATCGTCGCGGTCGGGGGCACCCTGGTACTCGAAAGTGTCCGTGTGCCGAGCGGCATTGACATGACGGACCGGCGTAACTACTTCGCCGACGAAAGCGACGACGCCATCCGTCGCATGACGGAACTGGTCGACGGGGCTGACGTCCGCCGAGGAGTGCACGTGCGGTAGAAGCAGCCTCGACATCGCGATCCTAGGAACCAACGCGATCCCAGACAGCTCAAGAGAAGTCCTCATGACGACACTTCAGAAGTTTATCGACACCCTGACTTCCCCGGCGGTGCTGTTGCGCAATTCGAACCCGAAGCCGGCGATCCAACAGCCGGTGTCCGAGCCGCCGAGCGCGACCCGCGCGGCCGCCGTGCTGCTCTGGACAGTCGCGGCCGGCTGGGGGCTGCCAGCACCTTGGCTGATGTGGTGGGTGCTGGCCCGTGACCGGTTGCCCGTACTGCCGTTCATCGGCAATCCCAACGGCGGCCCCTTCTACTCCCACCTCTCACGGGACGCGTTCGTCCTTATGCTCCTGCTGTCGTTCGTCCTAGGTATCCTGCAGAGCTACGCCGCTTGGCTGCTGTGGGCCGGCAAGCGTGCCGGAGCCGCCCTCCAATTCGGACTACTGCCTGTCGAGGCCGTTCTCTGGTATGGATTCGCACTGCCCTTCCCACCGTTGTTCGCACTGATCCGAATCGCGCTCACCCTCAATGCCTGGCGTCGCCTCACATAACCGACCGTCCATGCCACTCGACAATCACCACCTCCGCGGGGACGGGAGCAGCTCCGGACGCGCGGGCAAAGTGGAAGTGTGCGTTTGGCGCACAACGAGACAGACCGTACCGAGGAGGATGAGCCTGGTGGAAGCCGATCTGGTTGTGGCGATGGACGGCGCGGCACCGGTGGATGTGGCGCGCGTCGGCGCCAAGGCGGCCAGTCTGGCTCGGCTGAGCGCGGCCGGCTTCAGTGTCCCGGCCGGGTTCGTGGTCACAGCCGATGCCTTTGTCCACCTCGCAGACGCCGAGTTGGCCGGCGCGATCGAGGTAGCCGCGGCGCCGCTGGGCGATGGCCCGTTCGCGGTCCGCTCCTCGGCGGTGGCTGAAGACGCGGCCGACGCCTCGTACGCCGGGCTCTACGAGACGTACCTCAACGTGCACCGCAGCGAGCTGATCGATGCGGTACGCCGCTGCCGGGAAGCCGGCGGCGCCCCACGGGTGGCCGCGTACCAGGTAGGCCGTGGTGTCGGCGGTAAGGGGACCGGGATGGCGGTGCTGGTGCAGACGATGGTGCCGGCGCAGGTCGCCGGTGTGGCGTTCACCGCTGACCCGGTCACCGGCGACCGGGCGGAAACAGTCATCACCGCGGCACGCGGCCTCGGCGAGCGCCTTGTCGGCGGAGACACGGTCGGTGATGAGTGGGTCGTGCGCGACGGCCGGACCCGGTGTCGGCGGTCCACCGAGGCGGCGATGGACCCCGGGCTGGCGGCCGAGGTCGCCGATCTCGCCCGCGCGGTAGAGGCCCACCTCGCGGTGCCGCAGGACATCGAGTGGGCGTACGCGGGCGGCAAGCTCTGGCTGCTGCAGGCCCGGCCGATGACCGCGCTGCCCGAGCCGGTCGACTGGAGCCCACCCGGTCCAGGGGTGTGGCTGCGCAACAACCGGTTAGGCGAATGGCTGCCCGATCCGACGACGCCGCTGTTCGCCGACTGGCTGCTGCCACGCATCAATGACGGCGTCGCCCAGGGCATGCGCGACACCGCTGGCGTCGTGGTGCCGTTCCGGCACGCCAGCGTTAACGGCTGGTACTACACCACACCGATCGTGGTCCTGACCCCGGCCATGCTGATTCGCGGGCTCGCGCCAAGCTACATCCGGGGCGGCTGGTTCATGTACCGGGCCGTGCACCGGGCCATGTACGACCCGCTCGCTGCCGAGTCGTTCGCGCTCGGCCGACTCTACCGGCATTGGCGCGACCGCCTGCTGTCCGACTACCAGCGGCTTGTCACTGATTCGGAGGCGCAGCTCGACTCCACCGCACCGACACGGCTGGTCGATCTCGTCAACCAGATCACCCACACCGCCGGTGTCCACATGTGGTACATCCTCCTGCTCGGCGGATCAGCGTGGAAGATGGAGACCGCGCTGACCCGCTTCACCCGCCGCCACTTGCCCAGCATCCTCCCCGACGGGGTGCCGGTCCTGCTGACCGGCCTGCCCGGTAGCGACCCGAAGCCGCCACCGTGGTCCGTGACCAGCATCGACTGGTACCACCCGACCCTCGGTCAGCTTGCCGTTGACGAATCCGTACCCGAGCCGTCAGAGCGGCAGCAACGGCTGGCCCATGAACGGCGCGCCGCCGAAGACGCCTGCCGCACCGCGCTGGCCGGCCGCCCCCGGCTGGTCGCCCGCTTCGACGCGCTGCTCGACATCGCGCAGCGCCACGCCGTCATCCGGGAAGAGCAGGCCCGCTACCTCACCCTTGGCTGGCCGCTGCTGCGCCGGATCGCGCGGCGGCTCGGCCATTCACTCACCGCCGCCGAGAGCATCGACGCACCCGAGGACCTGTTCTTCCTGACCTACCCAGAACTTGAGGCCGGCCTGGACGGCGACGCGTCCCGCCGCCCGGATGCCGCCGGCCGCCGCGCCACATGGGAGCGTCAACGGCGCCTGGCCGCACCGCTGCAACTGGGCCGCACGCCCCGATTCGTGCCAGCCCTCCTTGCCGGCTACGGCGTCGGCCACCGCACCGTCGACCTCCCTGACGGCGGGTTCAGCGGCCAAGCCGCCAGCCCGGGCCGCGCCACGGGCCCTGCCCGGATCCTGAGGGGCCCCGACGACTTCCATCGGCTACAGCCCGGCGACATACTCGTCGCGTCCACCACCACACCGGCCTGGACACCGCTATTCAACCGCGCCGCCGCCGTCGTCACCGACGGCGGCAACCGCGCCTCCCACGCTTCCCTCATCGCCCGCGAATACGGCATCCCCGCCGTCGTCGGCACCGGCCACGCCACCCGCCAGCTCTACGACGGTCAGACCATCACCGTCGACGGCACGACAGGCACCGTGACACCGCACGTCACCCGATGATGGAGTTGACCCGATCTCGTGGGCACCTGACCGCTTGGGATCACGCATCCTGCGGGAGGAGTCCACGTGCCGATCACGTCCGCCGTACCCAATGGAATTCCGGGCCGAGATGGTCCGTCTGGTCAGGGCCGGACTACGAACGCCACCACGCCCACCAACGCAGATGCTGCCTCCGCGCCGCCCGTAGGGAGGGACCGCATGGGGTTTGGTGGTGGCAGCGTACTGTTCCGCTTCCTGTAGTAGGTGGCGGACTCACTCCGCGTAACTGCCGGCCTGTGCCAGGTCCGGCGGGGGCACCACGGTAACCGGGCAGGCAGCGTGTCGCGTGCAAGCGCGCACAAGCCAGCTCGGCCATCGTCGCCCGGTCCAGGCGCTGCTGGGGCACGCCAGCATCGTGCTGACCGCTGACACGTACACCAGCGTCCTGCCCGAACTGATCGCCACCGCCGCCGAAGCCACCGCCCGCCTCGTGCTGGCCCACGCCGCCCTCAATCCCGCCCGACACCCCCCCGCCGCGTCCCGGACGGCCGAAGTCCGCGACTCCCCCACCCAGCCACCGACCGGAGCCCAAGCGACTCAAGCGATCCCACCACTGGCGCAACCGCAAACACGGGCGCCCATACACGCCCCACGTCCGCCTCACAAAAGACCAAGGCCGCATAGCCATGCAGCTATACGGCCTGCTCAGATTGGTGCGCCGCCAGGGACTCGAACCCCGAACCCGCGGATTAAGATCGCGGCCACTGTGGGTAGTCTCCGCGCGGTTGGTGCGCCGGGTGCGGCACACTCGCCACCAGGCTCGCTCCGGTTCGGAGGCTCGCCGCGGTGGCCGCCGTCGGCGTCAGGCCCAGCCGCTCTTGCGACCGTGCTGAGCCAACCAGTTGAGCCGATGCTCATCACGAGCCTTGGCCTCTTCGGCTCGACGCTCATTGAGCTGTTGCTTACGAGCGCGCTTAGCAGCACGCTTCTCTGCCCGAAGGGGCGGCGGCAAGGACGGAGCGGTCGAGGGGAGCTGCTCGGCTTCCCGAGAACGCTGAGCTGTACGTTGACGATCTTCCTGCTGGGCGGTCAGCAGATCCGCTATTAACGGCTGGACCTCTGACCTTTTCTCAAAAACCTCAAGGAGCGATTGGAGTGCCTCGGATTCCGCGTCACGATAGGCCCGAAATCGCAATAGCTCTCGGTGAAGCAGATCGCCCCACTGAGGCTGAGCCAACGCCCACTCTAAATAAAGCCGCTGGCGTTCCTCCTTGCTCTTCAGAATAAACGGGCGCTCGGATCGGTAACGAGGTTCGAGCTGTTGCAAGGCCGCTTTCATGGCCGCCTCGCCGACCCGCGCACCCTTCGAAGTGGCAAAGAAGGCCGCCCGTGCGGCGGACAATATCTCCTGAGCCTCGGGCGAGTCGGCCCACCGAACATAGACCTCCTCAAGACGCCGTTCCGCTGCCGCTGTCGCCGAAGATTTATGCACCGCTGTCACCGTGTCGAAAGAATATTTGCACTTCAAATAATCGGTTGGCCGGCAGTGACGATCGTAGACCGATTTCCATCGTTGCCGTCGCCTCCGCCGTTCGCTCCTTCCACCATACCATCCTTGCCGACAGGCCAGGATAAGGTGCTGATAGTTGTCGCTGGCCCAACGCGTCTGCAAACACGGTATGCGTCAATATGGCCTGGAGTGGCTATTAACGGCAGCGTGACGAGGCCGATGAGAACTGGTGGAGAATCGGCAGCCCGGCGGTTAGCGGAAAAGGCTCCGGGCCGCGGCAGTCCGAGTTCGATTCGTCAGCCGTGGTCTGGGTGCCGTATGGACAATGTTCGGCCTCGCGTCGAGCGACCAAGCCGTACGCTTCAACCGTGTAAGGGCTTGCGCGTACCGTGCCCGTCTCCCGGGCGACGGTCCGCAGCTTGCGGCTGCGTGACGCGTCCGACATGGTCAAGAATGGAGCGAGGCAGGGGTTCAGCCCTGTCGTGACGTTCTCGGACCTGGGTGGGAGATGGACGAGGTTCGCCAGGCGATGGCGCATCACCTGGCCGAGTCCCGTCGGGCGCTGCGAGCCGTCGAGGATCTTCTCATGTCCTCGTCGGACAGCTCAGGGCAGGTGCTCGACGCCGAAATGTGCGCCGTGGCCGCGTACGAGGCCGCTCGGGCGGCGCAGGCGCACGTGACCGCGCTGGTCGCCGAGGTGATGCAGCATGTATTCACGCTCGGGGTCAACCCCGATGTGCTCGGGTTCCACTTCGACAACGGTGGTCGCGATGACAAGGCGTGAGCGACGGGTACGGGCCCGTTATTGCGTGAACCGCCTGCCGAGGGCGGCGGCCGAGTGGACGTTCTGCAGCCGAACCTGGCCACGAGCCACGAGACGTTCGCCGCTGTTTCTGATCTCCACGGTCCAGAGCTGCTGGCTGCGACCCCGGTGGAGCGGGAGTCCCTCGGCCCTCAGGTCGCCGTCACGCACCGCCTGCAGGAAGTCGGTCTGATTGGAGACGCCGACGACGTGACCCCTGTCGGCGAGCCACAGCGCCGCGCCGACGCTGGCGGCGGTCTCGACGATCGCGCAGTGCACACCGCCGTGCAGGATCCCGTACGGCTGCAGCAGGTCGGGACGGACCGTGCACCGGGCGACGACGCGGTCACCTGTGGCCTCGTCGAACTCCAGACCGATCAGCCGGGCGAAGCCGGCGACGGCATCGGGAACCAGATCCATGGGTTCATCACCTTTCTTTCTCGGGTTCACACCACCCTGGTCGACGATTGGATGTCTGCCGCTTGCACGATCTCGGCCCAGCGTGCCTGTGCGTCGGCGTGCCATTCCCGGTGCAGCCGACGGAACAGCTCGGCGGCCCGTGTGCCGGGCCACGGTGTCGGGTGCAGCTCGCGCGGGAGGGCAGGGTCGAGGGAGGGGAAGCGCCGCCACTCCTGGACCAGGCGGATCTGGGCTTGGAACGCGTCTTCGGCGGTGTGCGGGTGGACGGACTCGAAGTGGTCGACGAAGTCGTGGTAGCACTGTGCCACCTCATCGAGGTCCCACGCCTGGCGGACGATCCGGATGACGTCGCCGATGACGCCGGACCGGCCGACGTATGAGAAGGCGCTGCTGCCCAGGCCGAGGTCGCGGATGACGCGAGCCGCCTCGGCCTCTGTCGTCGTGTCCGGGCCGACCCACAGCCCGGGGGCGGGTGTGCCGAGGCCTGCCCACGTGAGACGGGCACGGAGCTTGTGGCGCAGCTGGCGCTGAGGCTCAGGGACCGTGACCGCCAGGACGAGCCATTGCCCGTCCCAGTCGGACATCTCCCCAGTGAAGCCGTAGATCCGCTCGGCGCCTTCGGTCAGAAGCCGGCGGCCGGCGGCTGTCAGCGCCCACCGCACCCGGCGGCCTTCGCGGTCGGAACGGATGATGCCCCCGCCCGCGGTGCGGGCCAGCGCCTGGCGCGCGGCTTTGTCCTCGATGCCGACCTCCGCGAGGCAGCGTACGAAGGCGGAGGTCCAGACCGGCCGGCCTCCCGGCAGCACGAACTCGCCCAGGACGGTGAGCAGAAGCGCCGGCGCGCTGGCGACGCCGGTCTCTCGTCGCCGCGCGGTGACCGGCGCCGGGGCGGCGTCGCCGCGTCCAGACTCGGCTGCGGGCGGTGAGACGACCAATCCGGAGGCGACCGCGTTGTGCACGCCGTCCACGCCGCACCTCCTCTGCACGGGAACGCCGCTCGCCGGCTGGGAATCGAACCAGCCGTGGTGCCGGCAAAGAATCTTCTACAGAGTATTGACGCTACGTCAGGAAATTGTAGAACCTTGACGGAAGAGCAGCCGGAGGTGGCGAGATGTCACCGTCGAACAAGCAACCGGCGGCTGCGGCGCGGGCCAGCGGCCGGGAGACCGCCACCACAAACCAGGCCGAGCCGACTGTCGAGGTGTCGTTCGACGCGGATCCCGCGTCGTACCGGCACTGGCACCTCGAGCTCGACGGAGAGATCGCGCGCCTGGTGCTCGACGTGGCCGAGCAAGGCGGCATCGTCCCTGGCTACGAGCTGAAAATGAACTCGTACGACCTGGGCGTTGACATCGAGCTGTACGACGCGGTCCAGCGCCTCCGGTTCGAGCATCCGCGGGTGCGGGCGGTCGTTGTCACCAGCGGCAAGGACCGCATGTTCTCCGCCGGCGCCAACATCCGGATGCTGGCCCAGTCGAGCCACCCGTGGAAGGTGAACTTCTGCAAGTTCACCAACGAGACCCGCATCAGCATCGAGGATGCGACAGCGCATTCGGGACAGACGTACCTTGCCGCCCTGAACGGCTCCGCCGCCGGCGGCGGGTACGAGATCGCGCTCGCCTGCGACAAGATCGTGCTGGTCGACGATGGCTCCTCGGCGGTCTCGCTGCCTGAGGTCCCGCTCCTGGGGGTCCTCCCCGGGACCGGCGGTCTCACCCGCGTCGTGGACAAGCGGCGGGTCCGTAAGGACCTCGCGGACGTCTTCGCGACCAAGTCGGACGGCGTGCGTGGCAGGACCGCGGTTGCCTGGGGTCTGGTGGACGAAACGGTGCCGCGCGGGCGGTTCGACGAGGTGATTCGCGAGCGCGCGGCGGAGGCCGCGGCCACGTCGCGGCGTCGGCCCGGGGCCGGTGGCATCGCGCTCACCCCGCTCGACCGCACGGTCACCGACGGCGGGATCTCCTACCCCCACGTCAGCGCCCACTTCGACCGGACCGGCGGGACCGCGACGATCACCGTGTACGGGCCGTCCGGTGACGTTCCCGAGAGCCCCGAGCGCATCCATGAGCTCGGATCCGACTTCTGGCCGCTGGCCGTCACCCGGGAGCTGGACGATCTCATCCTGCGCCTACGTACCAACGAACCGGAGCTCGGTACCTGGATCGTGAAGACCCGCGGCGAGATCGAGGACGCCCTCGCCTTCGAACGGGTAATCGCCCGGCACAGTGGCAGCGACTGGCTCGTCAACGAGATCCGGCACTACCTCAAACGGACTCTCAAGCGGCTGGACGTCACCAGCCGCAGCCTCATCGCGCTCATCGAGCCCGGCTCGTGCTTCGCGGGAGCCCTCTTCGAGTTGGCCCTCGCCTGCGACCGCCAGTACATGCTCGACGGGTTCCTCGAGGACGGTGACGCCGCGGAAGAGGGCGAGCCGGCCCAGATCGTGCTGACCGAGAGCAATTTCGGCGCCTTCCCCATGGGGAACGGGCTGGACCGGCTCGCGTCGCGCTTCTACGGCGACCCGGGTCACCGCGACCGGCTGCACAAGCAGGAGGTGGGCCGGCGCATCCTGGCCGACGAGGCCGCGGCACTCGGCCTCGTCACCGCGGCGCCGGACGACATCGACTGGGAGGACGAGGTACGCATGGCCCTCGAGGCGCGCGCCTCCCTGTCGCCCGATGCGCTGACGGGGATGGAAGCCAACCACCGCTTCGTCGGCCCGGAGACCGTCGAGACCAAGATCTTCGGTCGCCTCAGCGCGTGGCAGAACTGGATCTTCTACCGGCCCAACGCCTCCGGCACCGGCGGCGCGCTGCGCCGGTATGGAACGGGCCAGCGGGCCACCTTCGACCGGAAACGAGTCTGACACGATGACCTCGTCGATTAACTACACCGAAAAGATCCCGAACAACGTCGACCTGGCCGGCGACCGTCGGCTCAAGCGCGCTCTCGAGTCCTGGCAACCGGCCTTCCTGGAGTGGTGGTCGTCGATGGGCCCCGCCCTGCCCAACCGGGACGTGTACCTGCGCACGGCGATCTCCGTCGGCAGGGAGGGTTGGGCGGACTTCGGGCACGTGGCGCTGCCGGAATACCGCTGGGGCATCTTCCTGGCCGAACGCAACCGCGACCGCCGGATCGGGTTCGGCGAGCTCAAGGGGGAGCCGGTCTGGCAGCAGGTTCCCGGCGAGTACCGCGCCGAGCTGCAGCGGCTCATCGTCATCCAAGGTGACACCGAGCCCGCCTCGGTAGAGCAGCAGCGCCAGCTGGGATTGTCCGCCCCGAGCCTGTACGACCTGCGCAATCTGTTCCAGGTCAACGTCGAGGAGGGACGTCACCTGTGGGCGATGGTCTATCTCCTGCACGCGTACTTCGGCCGGGACGGGCGGGAGGAAGCCCAGGCGCTGCTGCACCGGCACTCCGGCGACGTCGACTCCCCGCGGATCCTCGGCGCGTTCAACGAAGAGACACCGGACTGGCTGTCCTTCTTCATGTTCACCTACTTCACCGACCGGGACGGCAAGTACCAGCTCGGCACGCTCAAGGAAAGCGCCTTCGACCCGCTGTCGCGTACCTGCGAGTTCATGCTCAAGGAAGAGGCGCACCACATGTTCGTCGGCACCACCGGTGTCGACCGCGTCGTGGAACGGACCGCCCAGCTCATGCGCGAGCACGACGCCGCTGAGGTCGTGGCCGCCGGAGGCATCCCGCTCGACATCATCCAGAAGTACATCAACTTCCACTACACCGTCTCTCTGGACCTCTTCGGCAGCGAGACCTCCACCAACGCGGGCAACTATTTCACCGCCGGGCTGAAGGGGCGCTGGCAGGAGGAGCGTCGCACGGACGACCACCGGCTCACTGACGATTCGGTCTGGCTCGACACGATCGAGGACGGGGAGCTTCGCCAGATCGAGGTCGCCGCGCTCACCGCCTTGAACCACGATCTGCGCGGCGAGTACATCCGCGACTGCCAGACCGGGGTCGCCCGGTGGAACCGCATTCTCGACAACGCCGGAATCGACTACCGGCTCCGACTCCCGCACGTCGGCTTCAACCGGAAGGTGGGGACGTTCGCCGGTCATCACATCTCGCCCACCGGGGAGGTTCTGAACTCCGACGAGTGGCATCGGCTGGTGTCGTCCTGGCTGCCGACCGAGCAGGACAAGGCCCACGTGCGCTCGCTGATGAAGCCCGTGTACGAGCGGGGAAAGATCGCCGCCTGGGTGGCGCCGCCGCGCCAGGGCATCAACGGCAAGCCGTTCGACTACGAGTACGTTCACCTGTCCTAAGGAGGCCCGCGGTGGCCGACTACTTCAACGCCTGCACCTACCTCGTGGATCGCCAGGTGGAGG
>Ga0137365_10003294_pt1 | contig 12878 bp, 14 predicted proteins | sample SagtaG_9_FD_104799 | JGI IMG/M metagenome (GOLD analysis project Ga0137365, IMG submission 104799) | Vadose zone soil microbial communities from Sagehorn Ranch, Mendocino, California, USA - Sage1_L_40_16 metaG | ecosystem: Environmental > Terrestrial > Soil > Vadose zone | place: USA...
CACACTCGCGCTGTCACCGTATATCGTGACACGCTAACCGAAGGCTTCAGCCACTTCGTTGCCTCCATGACTGCTCCGGTTGCTTCCGGCTGGAGCGATTGCCGGGTGGGACTTGCACCCACTAGAAAGCGCCGCCTTGTCACGGCGCACACCCATGTCGGACCTTCGCTATTTCACTTTTTCGCGACGGCTATTGAACGGGGCTTGGTCAGCAAGGAGACTTCAGGTCCTCTGCCTTGGCGTCCAGGGGAGAGCACGAACGAGCGTCGTGGGGGCCGAACGGCCTCGCGATTCAACTGATCTAACCGCATTTGGAGGGCAAAGTATGAAGGTAATTCGAAAATTGTCGCTCGGTGTGCTGCCGGTTTTTCGCCGTCGTGACGGCTGCGACCTTGCCGGTGGCCGCGCAGCAGCAGCAGCAGCAGCAGCAAAAGCCCAACATCATCATGATCGTGTCGGATGACACCGGCTACGGCGACCTCGGCCCTTACGGCGGCGGCGTGGGTCGTGGGATGCCGACGCCCAACATCGACCGGCTGGCGGCGGAAGGGATGACGTTCTTTTCCTTCTACGCCCAGCCGAGCTGCACGCCCGGCCGCGCCGCCATGCAGACCGGCCGCATCCCGAATCGCAGCGGCATGACTAGGCGGCGGTCTGCCGGGGGCGGAATGGACGCTGGCTTCGGTGCTCAAGACGGCGGGCTACAAGACCTTCTTCACCGGAAAGTGGCATCTCGGCGAGGCGGACTACGCGCTGCCCGACGCACAGGGCTACGACGAGATGAAATATGCCGGTCTCTACCACCTCAATGCCTACACCTACGGCGATCCGACCTGGTTCCCGGACATGGCTCCGGAGCTGCGCGAGATGTTTCAGCGGGTGACCAAGGGCGCGCTTTCGGGTAATGCCGGCCAGCCGGCGCGTGAGGAGTTCAAGATCAACGGTCAATACGTCAACACGCCGGTCATCAATGGGCGTGAAGGCGTCATCGGAATTCCATTCTTCGACGGCTATGTCGAGCACGCTGCGCTCGACTATCTCGACCGCAACGCGAACTCGCGCGAGCCGATCTTCATGAGCATCAGCTTCATGAAGGTGCATCAGCCCAACATGCCGCACCCCGACTACATCCATAAGTCGATGTCCAAGAGCAAATACGCAGACTCGATCGTCGAGCTCGATGCCCGGATCGGCCGCATCATGGACAAGATCCGGTCGCTTCCGATGGCCAACAATACGCTCGTGATCTATACGACGGACAATGGCGCTTGGCAGGATGTGTACCCAGACGCCGGCTACACTCCTTTCCGCGGCACCAAAGGCACCTTGCGCGAAGGCGGCAACCGGGTTCCGGCCTTTGCCTGGATGCCGGGTAAGATCGCGGCCAACGCGAAGAATCACGAAATCGTCGGCGGCCTCGACCTGATGGCGACTTTTGCGTCGGTGGCCGGTGTGAAGCTGCCGGAACGTGATCGAGCCAATCAACCAATCATCTTCGACAGCTACGATCTATCTCCGGTCCTGTTCGGCCGGGGGCCCTCACCGCGTACCTCATGGTTCTACTTTACCGAGAACGAGCTGTCGCCCGGCGCCGCCCGCGTCGGCAATTACAAAGCCGTGTTCAACCTGCGCGGCGATGACGGCGCGATGACCGGCGGCCTGGCGGTTGACACCAATCTGGGATGGAAAGGTGCGGAGAAGTATGTTGCCACCGTCCCACAAGTGTTTGACCTGTGGCAGGGCCCGCAGGAGCGCTACGATATCTTCATGAACAACTACACGGAGCGAACCTGGACGCTGGTTACGATCAGTGCGGCGATCAAAGAGTTGATGAAGACCTACGTACAGTACCCGCCGCGCAAGCTGCAAAGCGAGTCGTATGCCGGCCCGGTCACCCTCTCGGACTACGAAAAGTATCAAAATATTCGGGAGATTCTGGCGAAAGAGGGCATCAGGTTGCCGGTGCCCACCGGAAACTGATCTCGATCGGATAGGACGGCGCCTTCACGGCGTCGTCCTTATCCCGACTGCGCACCTCATTGAGGCTTAAGTCTTGGTGCCGCCAATCGGGGGCCCATCGGAATGTCCGGATATGGCAGATCGCTCTTGTTGATCTGCATCTTCAGCACGGCCTTGGCGTGCCGGGCATCGATACAGATGACTGGCAATCCCAGGGCCTTGATCTCGGTCCATAGCCACGGCGTCGGTCCCGTCTCCAGGCCGATGCGGACTGCTCCGGCAGCCTTCGACTTCAGGAACTCGACAATCGCCTCTGGGGCCGAGTTGACTGTCCCCTCGCACAACACCTTGCCTGTCTGCCGCCGCGAATACGGCGAGGTAAAGCCGTCCAGTCCTTTGCATGGGCTTGATATGTCTTGAGGAAGTCGTTGCCGAGGCCTCCGACGGCATATCTGTTCATGAACTTCGGTAGCTTCGAGAGCGCGACCCGGGATGGATAGGGAAATCAATCTCTCATTGAGACTGCGATACTAATCCTTCTTAGCGCTTCCACCATCTTAGCAGCCGCCATTTCGACTGGGGGGGAGCTTCCCAATCCTGTCCGTAATCTCGATACAGTTGCGCGAAATCCTGTGCCAACTCGTAGCAGAGGACGACCTTGCGGTTGGGCGGCTGCCATTGTGCGTTGATCTCGCCGCACGCGGCCATCTCCAGCCCTATGGGGTGAGGCCAAGCGTAGTTATCCGCAAAATGGCTGGCCACTATTTCCAACATTCCAACCGAGCGAAATACCCGTTCGTAGAGATCAAAGTCGCCTTTGCCTGGAGCATACGTGACTTCGATCTGTTGCTTCGATTGTTCGGAGGTTCGGCGGTGCGGTTGCAGCACCTTGTCCCAAGACCAGGAAGCGTTGGCGTAGTCGTTCCAGCAACTGTCCTGACGGTCCTCCGGAAGGTTTGTCTGATCAGCCAAATCCTTGAACTGTTTCTTGTCAGAGCCAACCATCAGACACACGATCTGATAAGCCCGTTGCTCATCGAGGCCGTGCGCATCATAAAAGTCTTCCTTCTCGCCCTGCGCCCGGGCGCGCTTGGTCGTCAGGAACCATGCCTTCGCTGCCTCGACCAGCACGCCGTGCGATACTGCAGTCCCCACCTTAAGTATGGTGACGGTTGCAAACGCATCGGCTGCATCCTCCTCTCTTCCAAGGACGGGCAGCTCCATTTGATTTACCAGACCATGAGCCGATTCGTGGAGAAGGGTAAAAAGCATGTTCCCGATAACAAATTCGCTCATTTGTTGTCGCTTTTGCTCAGATACTTTCTTCAGCCGTGGCTCGCTGCCGAGAGCGCGCGCGGCCTCATCCACCCGAGCCTTGAATTGCTGGGATTCGGCCTGAGACTGCCCAGATGCAGAGGGTGCCGGTTGTGCAAGGACCGAGGTCGCGCCCAAGAGGACGAGCGCAGGCAGCACGTGCCTGAACCGGAAGCAAGTCATTACTGTCTTCACTCTCTTCCAAGGATAACGCGAGCCAAAAGCGTCAACAGGCGGGCATCATGAAGGGTACATGAAGAAGATCCCACAGACCGGGTGTGTTTGCTCAAGCATGGTTCGGTGCACCTTTGCGGTAGTTCTGCGATCGTTCGGATGGAGCCGGTTCTTGTGCCAAGCCGCTCCCTTCGATGCGTTTCTCGCAACCGTTTTTCGGGGCAGGAAAGTTAAACGACTGCTGATGTGGATCTTACTTCTTATCCTCCGATGTCTTTGACTTCGCGGGCTTTGTAGATTTGCTGGATTTTTGCTTCTTGTACCAGGACGTCGAGCCGCGACATGCTGGTGAAGTGTCATACTTACCGCAAGCTGCAGCGTACTGAACTTGGCTCGTCTGCGCGGGGCGAGTATGGCTGTCGGAGACGGCCGGGGATGCTGTTGCCTGAAAAGTTATCGCGATGGCTGCGACGCCTGCAAGGAGCGCGCCCTGAACACATGTCATATCTTTCTCCCATTGTGTTGAAAGCCAGATCAACGCAATTCATTTAATCCCGAATTTGGCGGCATGTCTATCGGGTATTTTTGACAGGTCCTACTCGGAGAAGACTCGGAGAAGCGGTGAGGCCGTTCAGGATTGCAGACCGGAGTTTTAATGAGCACTCGAGTCCGCCGCTCGACGGTGTCGCCGGCTGCCGCCCAACGCAGCCACGAGTACCTGGGCCGGCGTCCAGAAGCCGCCAGAGAACGAACCCGCGGGCGATGATGCGTGGACGCTGGTGCTTCGGCGCGAGCGATGACACGGCTCGTAGGTGGCGGTGGCTCGGGTTCATGGTCGCGACGAACGTTGGAGGCGGGCATTGAAGGCTTACTTGGACGACAGCACGACGCGTTTGGCCGAGCGTCGTGGGAACCGGTCGAGGACCAGCGATAGGCACGGTCGCCAGTTTGTCGTCGCACCATAGCGATCGTGGTCATGACGTATCGATTCTGATGACGACGGCTGGCATGGAGGGTTGCTGGCGCGGCTGGCAGCCGGGCGCGAAGGCCTCAATGATGATCATCCGGCCGCCGCAGCAGGGACATGAATGCGAGGTGGTCAGTTTCTCGGTATCGCCGGTATCTGCATTTGCCGGCCTTGTTTTGTGGAGGCGAGGCATTGAGCAGTGCGCACGCGTGCGCGATGGTCTCGGCGCGAGAGGTGTTGGCGAAGAGACCGTAGTGGCGGATGCGGTGGAATCCCTTCGGCAGGAAGTGGATGAGGAAGCGGCGGATGAACTCGTGCGTTGCGAGCGTCATCGTCTTGTATCGTTCGCGGCCCTCGAACCGATAGTCTTTCCACTTGAAAATAACGCCTGTCGCATCGGCTGAGATCAGCCGGCTGTTGGCGATGGCGACGCGGTGGGTATATCGGGACCCTTGTTCTGGTAGGCGATGTCGGCAAAGGGCGCCGGCAGCGTGAAGAGTACGTGGAAGTAGGGCACGGGCAACAGCTCGGCCTCGCGCTCGGCTAACCATTGCTTCGCCGCTGATTACCCCCCGTGCTGACCAGCGCGATCGCGAAAGCGGACGTTCGCGTTGGCTGGAAGCGCCTTCTTGCGCTCCTCGCTCCACCTCGGCGAGAAGATCGCCAATTGACTTGTTTGGATCGCTCTGCAGTGGGGCCATTGCTATGCGCCCCAATTCTTCAGCCAATTTTCGCGATTGAGCGCGACGTGAAGCTGTCGTGTGGCTTCCGCAATGTCCGGCGCCTCGCCGCTGCTTGCTTCGAGAAGGATCATCTCAGCGGCCCGATCCCACACCGGCCGGGCTTGCCGAAACGGCTCCATGTCGCGAATCAGGATCGCCGCATCCATGAGCGTCACGAGATGCGAACGCGGTCCGCCTGTGAGCGTGATCGGGTAGGCCAGAGCCGCGATAAATCCCGGGCGCCCGCCGCGCGGCCGTGGGTTTGTTCGGGGGATCGAGCGAGATTCGGAAGCGCCGATTTTGCTGTAAGTCATTGATACGACGTAGCTATTGGACGGTTGTACTGGCGGAGACGGAGGGATTCGAACCCTCGATACGCCTTTAGAGCGTATAACGGTTTAGCAATCCTCAATCCGCCGTACCGAGCCATATCCTTTAGTGTCATTTCGTCCGATTTTGTTCGACATTTTCGATCCCGATAGGCCAGCCCGTACCCCTGGATCCGCGCTTGTCATCAGACGTTCAGTGGCAATTCGGGTGGCAAACCAATCCCGTTGGGGGTGTCTCCCGGCGCCGCGCGCTGTTATCGCGCTGTTACCAGCGGCCGCCCCTCCAGTTTTGCACCTGTACCAGGAGCCGCTTCCACTGTTCCCTCACTGTTACCAGTGACGGCCCTGCGCGCTTGAATGGCGAGCAAGCGCTCCGAGCGGATCGCAAAAACGTAACCAACGATGAGCATCCGGATCATGAGTACAGGATCGATCGAAGGCCGGCCGATCGAGGAATAATACGGCGCCAGTTCCGCGCGAACCCAAGACAGATCGAGGACCGCGGCGATCGCGCGGGCGAGGTGATAGCTCGGCACGACCTCTTCCAGGCGGAAGGAATAGAACAGCTGCCCTCGGTCCCCTTGCAACCGGACCCGCCCCTTGCCGCTGATCGCGTCAAAGTCACAGAATCACTTTTCGCCGAAATTCATCAACGGACTTCTGCAACAAAATCGGCACTTCTCTGCCGTTCGCAGCCCTCCACATCACGGCAGGTTTTGGGGGTAGAGCGGACCGCTTTGCGGTACGTCAATGCGCTTCTTCCCTGCGCTGTGCACGATTGGCCGCCAGCCCCGATACTGGCGCCATAAGGAGTATGATGCTAGCGGAGGCCGCAATTCCGGTTCCCAGCCGGCGGGTTCTCGTCGTCGATGATGATGCCGCCGTCCGCAATTCATTGAAATTCTCGCTGGAAATCGAAGGCTTCACCGTACGCGATTATTCGAGCGCCAACGAGCTCATGCGTGAATCGGAGATCGCCGACGCCGGGTGCCTCGTGATCGATTATCATTTGCCGGAATTGAACGGGCTCGAAATGCTCTACCGGCTGCGCGAGCGGCGCGTCGCCGCCCCCGCCATTCTGATCACCAGCCATCCCAACCCGTCGGTGCGCCAGCGCGCGGCCGAAGCCGGCGTGCCGATCGTCGAGAAGCCGCTGCTGGGCGATGCGCTGATGGAAGCCATCCACAACGCCTTCGCGTGCTGATTATCGGCGCCCCCACTCCTAGCCGCTGCCCACTGCATCAACGGTATTGCGATGAGGTTTCTGCGCGACTGAGCGCAGTTGCGCGACGGGCGGACTGAAGCGGCTCGTCGGCGCTCAGTCCATGGACACATCCTGAGCGAGCCTTGAATAATGGAAATCGATGTGTGTTAATGGCCGAGGTGTCACAGAGGCATTTTTCTCATGGTCCAAGGTACAGCTGGTGCGCCGCGATCATACTGGCAGGAAATCACAGCCGTTCTGGTGGCGAAGACTATCGCGCTGATTGCCATTTATTTGCTGTTCTTCGCGTCGCCGGCGCCGATTCCCCATCTCGGCGATCACCTTTTCCTGAAGGACGGCGCGAAATGAGCGGCCTCGATGTCGTCGATCTGTCGAGGCTCCAATTCGCGTTGACGGCGCTCTATCACTTTCTGTTTGTTCCCCTCACGCTAGGGCTTTCCGTGCTCCTCGCGATCATGGAAAGCGTCTATGTCATGACCGGTCGCCGCATCTGGCGCGACATGACGATGTTTTGGGGCATCCTGTTTGGCATCAATTTTGCGATGGGAGTCGCGACCGGAATTACCATGGAATTTCAGTTCGGCACGAACTGGTCCTACTTCTCGCACTACGTCGGCGACGTGTTCGGCGCGCCGCTCGCCATTGCAAGGCCTGATGGCGTTCTTCCTCGAGGCGACCTTCATCGGATTGTTCTTTTTCGGATGGGACCGGCTCAGCAAATCGGGCCATCTCGCCGTCACCTGGTGCGTCGCATTCGGTTCGAACTTCTCGGCTCTCTGGATCCTGATCGCCAATGCCTGGATGCAGCATCCGGTCGGCAGTCGATTCAATCCTGACACGATGCGCATGGAGGTGACCGACTTCTTTGCGGTGCTCTTCAATCCTGTCGCACAGTCGAAATTCGTGCATACGGTCAGCGCCGGCTATGTGACGGGCGCGATGTTCGTCCTCTCTATCAGTGCCTACTACCTGCTGCACGGGCGCCACCTCTAATTTGCCAAGCGGTCGATGACGGTCGCCGCATCGTTTGGGCTCGCGTCGGCGCTCTCCGTCGTCGTGTTGGGAGACGAGAGCGGCTACACGACCACGGAGAACCAGAAGGTCAAGCTCGCGGCGATGGAGGGCCTGTGGCACAGCGAGCCCGCACCGGCCGGCTTGACCATTATCGGCCTGCCCAGCCAGGAGAGCCGGGAAACCCGTTATGCCATCCACGTGCCGTGGGTCTTGGGGCTGATCGCGACGCGCTCGATCACGACGGTCGTGCCCGGCCTGTTCGATCTGGTGGACGAGGCCAAGACGCGGATCCGCCGGGGACTCGAGGGCTATGCCGCCGTTCAGCGCCTGCGCAGCAATCCGCAAGACAACGGCGCGCGCAAGATCATCGGGGACCGCCAGAATGATCTCGGCTACGCCATGCTGTTGCGGCGGTACGTCGACGATCCTACGAAGGCGAGCGACCGGCAGATCGAGCAGGCCGCCTACCCGAACGTACCCACACTGTTCTGGTCTTTCCGGATCATGGTCGCGCTCGGTTTCTACTTCATCGCATTGTTCGCGGTGCTGTTCTCTGGCGGCATCGCCGATCCCGGCCTGGAACGTGTGGCTGAGTCTCGTCGGATTTGTCGTCTTCTACACGGCGCTCCTCGTTGTCGATCTCTACTTGATGATCAAATACGCCCGCATCGGACCGACGGAATCTTGGGAAGTGCCCGACCTCGCCGCGAGGCAGGCGTCGCCCGGAGGCGTGATCGTCGATCGCACTACGCTGCACCCCAGACCAACCCCCGCGGAGTAGCGATATGTCGATTCCCATCGACTACGAAACGCTGCGGGTGATCTGGTGGGGGTTGCTGGGTATCCTGCTCATCGGGTTCGCGGTGTTCGACGGCTTCGATCTCGGAACGGCAATCCTGATGCCGTTCGTCGGGCGGACCGATACCGAGCGCCGGATTCTCATCAATTCCGTGGGTCCGGTCTGGGAAGGCAACCAGGTCTGGTTCATTCTGGGCGGCGGCGCGTCCTTTGCCGCCTGGCCGCCGCTGTACGCGGCCTCGTTCTCCGGCTTCTATATCGCGATGTTCGTGGTGCTGATTGCGTTGATCCTGCGTCCAGTCGCGTTCAAGTTCCGAGGCAAAGTCGACAACTCGACTTGGCGTACCATGTGGGATTGGGCGCTGTTCGTTGGCGGCTTCGTGCCATCCCTGATTTTCGGCGTCGCTTTCGGCAATCTGCTCCTCGGGGTGCCATTCCATTTCGACGGCGAGCTGCGAGCGTTGTACACGGGCAGCTTCTTTGGTCTGCTCAATCCGTTCGCGATCCTGTGCGGGCTCGTCAGTGTTGCGATGCTGACGGCCCATGGCGCCGTCTACGTCTACATGAAAACCGGCGAGACGATCGCACAACGCGCCCGCTCGGCAGGCATCGTGGCCAGCCTAGTGACCTTCGGGCTTTTCGCAGTGGGTGGTGTGCTCATCTTCTCGTGGGTCGACGGTTACGCGATTTCGGGACCGATCGATCACGCGGGCCCGTCCAATCCTGTGCGCAAGGCTGTCGACGTCGCGGCAGGCGCGTGGTTCGCCAATTACCGCCTGCAGCCGTGGACGATAATCGCACCCCTGCTTGGGCTCGGCGGCTCGCTGGGAACCGCATTCCTCCTGGCGCGCCGAAGGGCGCTCGCGGCGTTCCTCGCGAGCGCACTGGCCCTGACGGGAATCATCGCAACCCCGGGGCTTGCAATGTTCCCGTTCATCCTGCCGTCCTCGACGCAACCGAACGCGAGTCTGACCGCCTGGGATTCCTCATCCAGTCACATGACGCTGTTCATCATGCTGATCGCGGTGATCATCTTTCTCCCGATCGTGTTGGCCTATACGGCATGGGTCTATCGCGTGCTGCGGGGAAAGCTGACCCCGCAAATGCTCGAAACCAACCGGCAAGCCTATTAGGAACCGGCCATGTGGTACTTCGCATGGATTCTCGGACTGGGACTCGCTTGCAGCTTCGCGATCCTCAACGCGATGTGGCTCGAGCTCGACCCGAATTATGCCGCGAGCATCAGTGGCCAGCCTATCGATCCAGCATCTGGAGATCGAAGACAGGGGGAGCTAGGCTGAGTCGATGCCAGCCGCAACACACCCCACCCGCCGGATTGAGCTTGCCTAGAACTCAGCGCAATGAGTTCTTGGGTTCGCGTATCAAATTCGGGGCTTCGATGACCAAATGGTCTTGAATTACTGCCGTCCGGTCCCGCTGGTTGATTGATCGGGTGTTCGGAAAATCCTCCCAGACGACCTGGGGACCGAATGCCTGAGCCCTCGTTTGCCGAGACGAGGCCTCCGACGGTCGAGAGCGCGCTACGCCTCGACATCGAGGTGCCATCGAGCTTGGAGTGCACGTGCGGGGCTCTATGCACGTCGATTTCTATGACCACAAGCTTTCAATCGAATTCGAGTCCAAGGCGGTCGCCAATGAGGCGAGCTGGGTCCGTCTAAAATACGACATGACCGACGATTGGTCCGGCGAAGACTGCAAGATTGATGACCTGATCAGCCTCACAACCTCACGGCCGCCATTTGGCGGAATTCGGTGGTGGTTTCGATGCCCTAGGACATACCGGCGAGTCAGGGTGTTGCACCTACCCCTGGGTGGCCGGCACTTTTGGTCTTCGGGAAGGAACACTTATCGGCGTCATGGTTCTTGCGCGTCCGGTGGTAAAGCCATTCGACCCCAAGCAGATCGACCTGCCGCCACTTTCGCTGATCAGGCGGTAATTGCCATCGAGAACGTGAGCCTGTTCGAAGAAGTGCAGGCGCGCACCCGCGAGCTCTCGCAATCGGTCGAGGAACTTCGAGCGTTGGGTGAGGTGAGCCAGGCGATCAACTCGACGGTTGATCTCGACACGGTACTCACGACCATTGTCGCCAAAGCGGTTCAGCTATCGACGACTGATGGCGGCGCAATATACGTGTTCGACCAGGAGAGCCAGGAATTTCAGCTTCGTGCCACCCATGGGATGGATGAGGTGATGATCGCTGTGATCCGGGAGGAGGGCATTCGCACGGACGAGCGAATCATTGCCCGCGCAACGGCACAGCGCCATTAGCAGACATCGACCGCGCAAACGCTTGATGAACGACGCATTTTTAAATGGCACCGCATCACCATCACTCAAAGCCGAATGATTTTGCAGATTGCGGCTACGCCGTTGCCAACAGCGTTCAAACACACACTCAATGCCCGCTCAGCACCAGCGTCTTTATCGGCAGCACTAGCGCCTGGATGCGCAGCAGCATGGCGTGCACGATGCCGGTAGCGTCGACGGCGTGCAGCGCAAAGCGCTTGAAGGCGCCGGTCTCCTTCGCCTCGATCACATCGTGGTTGCTGGTGTAGGCGTTGACGACGCAGCTGCTGCCGGGGGTGACGCCCTCAAGGCCGCCCTGGTAGAGAGGCTCCATGAAAACGAGGATGGTGCCTGGGCGCACGGTGGCCTGCGCTTCGAGCAATTGCTCGCCACCGCGGAACTGGCCGGCGGCGATGTAATCCTGCACATTGGTGATCACCATCGGAATGATGGTCCATGGTTTCGAAATGCAGGTGGCCTCGGCCACCATGCCGACCTTCATGACCTGCGCCTCGATCTGGTCGAAGCCGGCCGACAACGCGCGCCGTCCCGCGCCTTCCGGAATCAGAACGCCGGCCGAGCGTATCATGGGATTGACGACATCGCCGGGGCGCAGCAGAAACTGCTCGACACGGCCATCGAAGCCGGCGCGGATAAAGGTCTTGTCGAGATCGACCTGCGCCTCGGCGAGCGCTGCCTCCGCGCTGGCCTTCTCGGCGGGCAACAGCGCGGTGGCGCGGATGACCGCCGATTGCTTCGACGCATTGGCCGCGTCGACGCCGCCCTGGCGGCCGGCAAGCGCCACCTCGAGCTTCTCGATGTCCCGCTGCGGCACGATGCCGGGATTGCGCCGCTGCAATTCTCGCTTGACGTCGAGTTCATCGGAGGCCTGCTGATAGCTGCCTTTGGCTTCGATGATCTGACCCTCTGCCTTCAGCACGTCGGCCTGTGCGGCGTTCAGCGCGGCGTCGGCCTCGGCGATCTTGCGCCGTGCGGTCTCCAGCGCCGCCTGCTGCTTGGAATTGTCGAGGCGGAAAATCACGTCGCCCTTCTTGACGGGGGCAGAGAGGTTGAAATTCACCTCCGCGACGCGGCCCGTGGTCTCCGGCACGATCGGAACCGTGCGGTAGAACAAAGTGGCGGTCGAGGTGGAGGGGTGGAAGTAGAAGATCATCGTGATCAGCCCCACCGTCAGCATCAGACAGGCGATGATGCCCCAGCGGAGCTCGAACCACACCGAATAGAAAGTGATCTCGCGGCCGAGGCGCTTGCCCTGCACATAGCGCCGATAGAGGTAGTCCGGAAATATCGTGATCATGGAGCAGAGCAGCAGTTCAAGCATGGCCCGGCACCTCACGCTTGAGGTCGCTCTCGATCTTGCTCTCGTCCATGGCGGCGCTGGTCTTCGCCGCGTCCGACATGTTTGCCGCGAGAGGTGCGGCGTGATGCGGCGCCTCGGCAGGAGCAGTCTCGGGCGCAACGCCCGCCATCTTCTCGACCGATCCCGCGATCCTCCGCAGCGGCGTGCCCCAATCCGGCAGGTCGATCATGGCGAGCAACAGGCCCACCACCCAGAACAGATGGATGTGGGTGAACAGCGCGAGCAAGCCGAGCACGGCCACGATCTCGAACTGGAGTTTTTGCGACTTGTGCGCCATCCGCTCGGGCAGGGTATGCAGATGCAGGTAGATGTTGCCGACCGCGAGAACGGCACCGATCAGAACGATGCCGACCACCACCATTAGGGTATCGGTGTCACCTGGAGCAGTGATGAAGCCTGGTAGATGATGGGGCGCAGCCGGATGCAGTTCGCTCACGTGCTACTCCTCCGAAAGCTACGCCCGAGGGAAAAACCGAGACGGGCCCTTAGCGTCTACATACTTGCACAATGCTGAAACTTGGCAAGCTCGGCTTGTCGCGCGTCGCCCGTTGGCGGCCCCTCAAAGATGGTCCGGCCGTGCTCCGGCCCCACCAGCGAGAGAAGCTGGCAAGGGGCGCCAAGACAAGGAGCACGCCATGCCCAGCAAGCTCAATATAGCGATCGCCTCGGTGATCGGTATCGACATCG
>Ga0137365_10003295_pt1 | contig 12876 bp, 16 predicted proteins | sample SagtaG_9_FD_104799 | JGI IMG/M metagenome (GOLD analysis project Ga0137365, IMG submission 104799) | Vadose zone soil microbial communities from Sagehorn Ranch, Mendocino, California, USA - Sage1_L_40_16 metaG | ecosystem: Environmental > Terrestrial > Soil > Vadose zone | place: USA...
GCAAAGTCGGCTGGCCGAGGGCGGCCGTGCGGCGTATCCTGTGCTGAAAAGCAGCAGCCGGCGGCTATGTTCCCGCCCGGGGAAGCCGCGACGGAACCGAAACCGGGCGCCCGGAATGGCGATTTACACTCTGCCTGCACGCGGAGCGCCGCCCGTTCCAATACGCACAGGAGCCCACGATGCGGCCAGTGGTCATTGCGGTGGCGATCACCGGCTCGGTGCCGCGCAAGCGCGACAATCCTGCCGTGCCCATCACGACGTCCGAGCAGATCGAATCGACCCGGGAGGCGTTCGAGGCCGGCGCGTCGCTCGTCCACATTCACGTCCGCAACCCCGACGAGACGCCCTCCTCGGATCCCGCGCTGTTCGCGCAGGTCATGGCAGGGGTGAAACGACACTGCCCCGGCATGATCGTGCAGTTCTCGACCGGCGGCCGCGGGCGCGATCCGAGCGCGCGCGCGAGCGCGCTGCCGCTCAAGCCCGACATGGCCTCGCTCTCCACCGGCTCGGTGAATTTCCCCACCATCGTGTACGAGAACTCGCCGGCGCTGATCGAGGATCTCGCGACGAAAATGCGCGACAACGGCATCCGGCCGGAGATCGAGGTGTTCGATCTGTCGATGATTCACGGCGCGCGCGGGCTCGTCGACCGCGGCCTGCTCGACGAGAAGCCGCACGTGCAGTTCGTGCTCGGAGTGAAAAATGCGCTGCCCGCGCGCGAGCACCTGCTCGACGTGCTGCTGGGCGAGCTCAAGCGGGTGCTGCCGCGCGCGACGTGGACGGCGGCCGGCATCGGCCGCCACCAGGCCGAGGTGATGGAGTGGGCGCTGGCACGCAAGGCCGACGGCGTGCGCACCGGGCTCGAGGACAACATCCGCGTCACGCGCGAGCGCCTGGCGAAGAGCAATGCCGAGCTGGTCGCCCTCGCGGTCGAGAAACTGGCGCGCCACGGCGCGCGGCCGGCGCGGCCCGAGGAGGCCCGCGCCATGCTGGGGCTGCGGGCAGGATAGCGCTGGAAGACGAATCGACAGAATACGTCCGTCGGATCGAGCTGTGGCGGAGATCGCGCCCGAATCTTAATTAGAAAACCAAAGGCATCATCAAAATGGACATGAAAAACAAATATCTAGGTGAAGTGACAAAATTACTGAAACAAACTCGTCCCAGACTTGCTGTTCGACACCGGTTAGAGTTCAAAAATGTCTTTGGCGCTGTTGGTGGTTATATCAACGGACGTATATTTATTTCATGCGGCAAGTTTGGGGTTGCCTTGCGCCTTCCGTCAAAAACTCTTGACGACTTATTTCAGGAAAAAGCCGTGAAGCGTTTAAAATATTTTCCTAAGGGTCACATCAAAAAAGAATACGCGGTACTTCCGAAACAAACGCTCCAAAATAAGCGGCGATTGAGAAAGCTTGTGGACGAAAGCATAAAATATGTGTCGTTCAAGTATGGCAGTTAAATTCGCACAATTTAAGATAAGGTCGGCAACTGGCCCGCCACGGCGCGCGGCCGGCGCGGCCCGACGAGGCGCGCACCATGCTGGGGCGGCGCGCCGAATAGCGCGACGGCGTTCCACGCCGGCAAATGGAACGCATTGCCGCAATGTTGACAGGTCGTTCGTGACCGCCGCAGCATCGAGCGTTGGAAAAACGGAGATGAGCATGGGTCAGTGGAGCCGTGAAAGTCAGAGCGCCCCGTTCATCGAGCTGGTGCCGCCCGAGCGGGCGACGGGAGCCAGAAAGGAATTGTACGACGAATTGGAGCGCGTCCGCGGATCCGGCCGTGTTTCGAACTTGTTCAAGGCCTATTCCGCGTTTCCGGAGCTGGCGCAGGCGAACTTCCACCGCCTCATGGTGCTGCTGACCAAGGGCAGCCTGAGCGTCAAATTCAAGGAGGCGGTGATGACGGCGCTGGCCGAGGCGAACCGGTGCGATTATTGCGTCTCGTTTCATGCCACCGCGATGCGCAATGCCGGCGCTTCCGACGACGAGGTCAAAGCCGCGCTGGAATTCGACCCCGACCGCCTCGGCTTCTCCCGGAAGGAAAGGCTGTTGTTCAACTATGCGCTCAAGGCGAATGGCGATCCTCACTCGATCACCCAGGACGATATTTCCGCGCTTCGGCAGGTCGGCGTCACGGATCAGGAAATCATCGAAACGCTGGAAACGGTGAACACCGGAAACAATTTCAACATGATCAATGGCGCGCTGAACATCGGGCCGGATGATTTCCTGACCTACATGAAAGACCGCGGCGAGACCTGGAAAGCCGCGAGCTGAAGGACACCAGGTTGGGAATGATAGCGGATGTCCGCACCCAGGATGAGCTCGGCGCCGTCCTTGAGCTGCCCGGACTGACCATTCTGGACGTATACACGCAAGCCTGCGTCATTTGCCGGCGCATCGAGCCGATGATCGCCGCGGCGGTGCGGACATCGGGCGGCACGGTTCAGGCCCGCAAGCTCGACGCCGAGGCGCTTCCGGAGGTTGCCGAGCGCTATGAGGTCAGGGGCGTCCCCACGCTGCTGCTGTTTCGCGCCGGCCAACCGATCGACCGGAAATCTGGATTTCTCACGGCGATGGAGTTGCGCGAATGGATCGGCTCAGAACAAGGCACCTAGTCTAGCGCGGCAGGACGGCAGCTGCCATGAAATGGGCAATGCGCGGGAGGGCCCCAAGCGCCCGGTCCGGAATCATGGTGCCCAGAGGCGGAATTGAACCGTGACAGAAGGTCACGGACGCTGGCTCCGACAGGCCGGCGCCCTAATCTTCGTACTCGTAGTCTGGATCTTTTTCTATTTCGAAACGACCAGCATCGGCATCGCTGGCCGGCCTGCGGGTGAAAGCCAGATATCGACAAAACGCACTCTGCCGGAGATTCGCAGGGAACGCATTATCCCAATACTCGATAGTCCCGACAAACCAGAGACGGCTATCTCCGTTTCGGATTTGCCGGTGTTCTTCGGAGGTCAAGACGCGACCATCGGAGATGGGGGCGGTAAATGTGATCCCACTTCTCAGCGAGTGTGTTGGACTCACGGGGAAGCGCGGAGCATCGGGTGCATCATAGGGCGGCCGTTGCGGCAATCGTTCGCCGAGCGGGAGTATGAGCGTACTGTAATTGATAAAAGTAATATTTGCTACGGCGCTCCCGACATTAACAGCATCAATTCGCACCACAAGCGGCACTCCGCTTTTGATGGGTTCATCGATGAACGCTGCTCCGTCAGCGGATGCGAACCACAGATGTTTAATTCGCAGCTTGGGCCGATGCGTGGAGAGAAACTCGTCGCGGGCGAGAGCGAGCGCCTGAGTAGTCAACTCGGCTTCTCTGCTAGTGGCAAACCAAAGGGTTCGGTAAAGGCAGCAATAACTATCGTGGCGAGCGCGCCGATAGCCCCATTGTGGGCTTCGACAAAAGCAGCACTACAGCGAACATAGCTACCAACCGTCGTGCTCGTGATACCGAAGGCGGATGGTTTTTGTTCGGGGGGATAGCCTTCGTCGGAGTTATCATGTTGTTCTATGCAGGATTGGAAGACTGGAGACAGCGTACGCTCTCCCGCAACAAACGCGCCGGTTACAAAAACTAGGAAGGATAGAAACAGTGCAACCTTTTTTAACATCCGCTAATCGCAGTCCCGAAAATGGCCGCTAGCATCAATTCTTCAGACAATTGTCGTGATTGAGTGCGACGTGCAGCTGCCGCGTAGCCTCCGCGATGTCCGCGGCCTCGCCGCTCTGTGCCGCAAGCAAGATCATCGCGGCGGCTCGATCCCAAACCGGGCGCGCCTGCCGAGACGACTCCATGTCTCGAATCATAATGGCGGCATCCATCAGCGTGACGAGATGCGAGCGCGGGCCGCCGGTGAGCGTGATCGGGTAAGCCAAGGGCCGCGACAGGTTCGGGGCGACCGCTTCGGCGCCCTCGATGGCCCGCTTTTGAGTGCTCTGCTTACCCATTGCTTACCGGGCTTTTGCGGCCTGCCCGGAGCCGCCTCTAAGTCATTGAAAATCATGGTGCCCAGGGGCGGAATTGAACCACCGACACCGTGATTTTCAGTCACGTGCTCTACCAACTGAGCTACCTGGGCGCCGGCCGGGCGGGCAAAAGCCCGGGCGGAAGCGCCGCCTTATAGAGACAAGGCTTGGCACTGTCCAGCCGCGCCCGGCCGCTGCCCCGGAGCGGGAAACGCAGGGAATTGCCGGTCCCAAGGCGCGTGCGGGCTGCCGTGCCGTTCAGCGCTCCTCCTTGGGCTCGGCCTCGGGCCGCGCGTCTTCCTCCCGCTCGGGCGTCGGGATCGCGTAGCGGCCGGAGAACCAGCGGTGCAGATCGACGTCGGCGCAGCGCTTCGAGCAGAACGGCCGAAACCGCGCCGCAGCCGGCTTGCCGCAGATCGGGCATTTGCGCGTGCCGGAAATCGGATCGGGCATGCGGGAGATATCGGCATGGCGGGCGCCGAAGGGAAGAGCACCCCACCGGGCCGGCGCCGCCGGCCGACCTCCCCCGATGGGGAGGTAACAGAACCTCAGCTGCATTTGAGCGTGATGCCGCCGTCGACGACAAGCTCGATGCCGGTCACGTAGCGGCTCTCCTCGCTCGCCAGATAGACCGCCGCCCAGGCGACGTCCCAGGCGTCGCCGCCGAACCCCATCGGCACCTGCGCGTCGCGCACCCGCCACATCTCCTCGACGTCGGCGGCGCCGTACGCGCGCGCGAAGCCGAACGCCTTCTCGACCATCGGCGTCTTCATCAGGCCGGGCAGGATCGCGTTCACGCGGATGCGTTTTTTCGCGTATTCGACCGCGGTGGTGCGGGTGAGATGGCTGAGCGCCGCCTTGGAGGCGTAATAGGTCGAGTACGGCAGGCCGGTGTAGCGGATCGCCGCGATCGAGGAGATGTTGATGATCGAGCCGCCGCCCTGCGCGTCCATAATCGGAATCACATGCTTCATGGTCAGAAACGCGCTCTTGAGATTGACGGCAAGGACGCGATCCCAATCCGCTTCGGAAATCTCGACCACGCCGCCGAGCTCGGCGATGCCGACGTTGTTGTCGAGCACGTCGATGCGGCCATAGCGGTCCCGGCAGGTCTCGACCATGCGGGCGACCTCGTCGGCCTTGGTGACATCGGCGCGGTGCGCGCACGCGCTGCCGCCTTCCGCCTGAATGAGTCCGGCGGTCTCCGCGGCGGCCGCCGGGTTGACGTCGACGCACAGCACGCTCGCACCCTCGCGCGCGAAGGCGACCGCCGTCGCCTTGCCGTTGCCCCAGCCGGGGCCGATCGATCCGGCGCCCACCACGATCGCAACTTTGCCCTCGAGCCGATCCGGCATGCCGTGTCCCCCTTTTTCGGCGTCATCCTGAGGTGCGAGGCGCGAAGAGCCGAGCCTCGAAGGATGCAGCTCCGTGGCTGGCCGTCCTTCGAGGGCCGCTTCGCGGCCACCTCAGGATGACGGCCGGAGATTGCTATTTATATTTATCCTTTCCGTTTCGCATCGAGCGCGCGCAGCTCGGTCTTGAGGATCTTGCCGTAGTTGTTCTTCGGCAGGCTCTCGACGAACACGTAATCCTTCGGCCGCTTGAAGCGCGCGATCGAGCCAAGACACAGCGCATCGAGTTCCGCGCGCTTGGCGGTCCCTACCACATAGGCGACGACGATCTCGCCCCATTCCGGATCCGGCCTGCCGATCACCGAGGCCTCGCGCACGTTCTCGTGCTTGAGCAGCACTTCCTCGATCTCGCGCGGATAGATGTTGGAGCCGCCGGAGATGATCATGTCCTTGGAGCGGTCCTTGAGCGTGAGATAGCCCTCCGCGTCGAGCGCGCCGACGTCGCCGGTGTGCAGCCAGCCGCCGCGCAGCGTTGCCGCGCTCGCTTCCGGGTCGCGCCAATAACCCGGCATCACCACGTCGCCGCGGCACAGAATCTCCCCGGTCTCGCCGGTCGGCAGCTCGCGGTCCTCCGCGTCGGCGATCTTGACTTCGACGCACGCATACGGCCGGCCGGCGGACGCCAGCCGGTCGAGCCAGCGCGGATCGCCGCGAGCCGCGATCTCCTCACGCGAGAGCGTGCTGATCGTCATCGGGCTCTCGCCCTGGCCGTAGATCTGCGCCAGCCGCGGGCCGAATCGTTCCAGCGCCTTCTTGGTGTCCTCGACATACATGGGCGCGCCGCCCCAAACGATGGTGCGAATGTGTTCGGCCCGGCATTCGGCCGGACAATCGACCAGGCGTTTGACCATCGTGGGCGCGGCGAACATCGAGGCGCGCGGCCAAGCTTCGATCAGCTGGAAGATCTCCTCGGGTTCGAAGCCCGCCGATTCCGGCACCACGTTGACGCCGAACCGCGCGAGTGCCGGGATCATATAGAGGCCCGAGCCGTGACTCATCGGCGCGGCGTGAAGCAGCGGATCGCCGGGCGCGGTGGCATCGACTTCGCTCAAGTACGCATGCGCCGCCATCGCGAGCACCCGATGGGTGAGGATCGCGCCCTTGGGGCGGCCGGTCGTGCCCGAGGTGTAGAACAGCCATGCCAGCGCGTCGTCGCCGACCTCGGCGCAGCACATCGGGTCGGCCGCGAGCAGCGCCGCGTATTCGCTGCTGCCGATGGTGACGAGCCGCTCCAGATTTTTGGGCGCGTGCGGCGCGATCTCCGCGTCTAGCCCCGCGGACATGAAGCAGGCGCGCGCGCCGGAATGCTCGAGGATGAAGCCGCATTCGCGGCCATGCAGCTTGGCGTTGACCGAACGAGGCCGGCATGCCAGCTGCCGAACATCAGCTCGACGTACTCGGGCGAGTTCTTGGCGATGATGGCGACGCGATCGCCAGCGGCAAGCCCGAACGCTTGCCGCAGCGCGCCGGCGAGCCGCGCCGCGCGCCCGGCGAGCTCAGCGTAATTGCGGTGCACACGCCGGCCATATCCGATCGCCGGCCGGTCGCCGTGGCTTTTGCCCGCGCGCTCGAGCCAAAGCGCCAGATTCAATGGAGACCTCCTCGGTCAACGTCATCCTGAGGTGCGAACCCGACGAGGTCGGGTGAGCCTCGAAGGATCGAAGCGCCTCACACCGCGTTGAGCCAGCCGAAATGTACCGGATAGCCTTCGCCCGACAGCAGCGCGACCGTCTCCTGCAGCGGCAAGCCGACCACGTTGGTGTACGAGCCCACGATTTTCACCACGAAGGCGCCGGCAAGCCCCTGGATCGCGTAGCCGCCGGCCTTCCCGCGCCATTCGCCGGACGCCAGATAGGCCTCGAGCTCCTCCTTCGACAGGCGCTTGAAGCGCACGCGGGTCTCGACCAGACGCTGGCGAAAGCTCTCCTTGGGGGTGACCAGGCACACCGCGCTGTAGACGCGATGATTGCGACCGGACAGCAGCCGCAGGCACGCGGCGGCCTCATCGAGCATCTCCGCCTTCGGCATGATGCGGCGCCCGACCGCTACGATGGTATCGGCGGCGACGATGAACGATCCGCGCAATTCCTCGTCGAGCCGTACCGCCTGGAGCGCCGCTTCGGCCTTGGCTCGCGCCAGGCGCGTGGCGAGCGCGCGCGGCAGTTCGCCCTTCATCGGCAGCTCGTCGATCTCGGCGGGCAGCAGCGAATCCGGTTCGATCCCGCCCTGGTTCAGCAATGACAGGCGGCGGGGCGAACCGGAGGCGAGGACGAGCTTGGGCCGGCCGATCATGAGGGTGCGAACAGGAGGTTGGAACCTCGACCAAAGTCGAGATTATTTGAAACGATAGGTGATGCGGCCCTTGGTGAGGTCGTAAGGGGTCATCTCGACCAGAACCTTGTCCCCGGCCAGCACGCGAATGCGGTTCTTGCGCATGCGGCCCGCCGTGTGGGCAATGATCTCATGCTCGTTCTCGAGCTTGACGCGAAACGTGGCGTTCGGGAGCAGCTCCGTCACGACACCGGGAAATTCCAGCAGTTCTTCCTTTGCCATCGATATCCATGTTCGGGTTCGCCGGTCGCCCTTCGGCTCCCGAGCCTGTGTCCTCGGCATCCGCGAATGGGCGCGGAAGCTAGCGGAAACGCCGGGCTTTCACAACACTTCGGCTCTCCGGTGCGGCTTGCCATGTCATTCCGGCCGAGCACGAAGCGGGAGAGCCGGAATCCATGAACACCGAACGGCCCGTAGGTGTGCATGGGTCCCGGGTTTCCTCGCTTCGCTCGGCCCCGGGACGACGAGCGCATTGGGACATCTCACTCGTTTCCTCCCGGGCGCCAGGCGAACCTCGCCTTGATGCGTTCCATGAGCTGTTCGCGCACCTCGCGATAGGCACCGAGCCGCTGCTCGCGGCTGCCGGCGGCGGCGGAGGGATCCGGGGTCGGCCAATATTCCACCTCGACCGGCAGCGTGCGGGTGAGCTCGAGCGCCTGGTGATGCGCTTCCGGAGAGAGCGTCACGATCACGTCGAAATTGAGCCCCTCCCATTCCTCGAGCTCCTCGAACGTGGTCGGCCGGTGCCGGTGGATGTCGAGCCCGATCTCGTCCATGACCGCGACCGCGAAGGGGTCGAGCTCGCCCTTGCGCACGCCGGCCGAGCCGACGTACGCGGTGCGGCCGAACAATTGCCGGAACAGCGCCGCCGCCATCGGCGAGCGGATCGCATTCAAGCCGCAGGCGAACAGCACCGCATGCGGCTTGAGCGTGCGCCCTGCCGCGGCCATCTCGCCTATCCTTTCCAGTGCAGGACGCAAACCAGGGTGAACAGGCGCCGCGCGGTGTCGAAATCGATCTCGATCTTCTCCTTGAGGCGCTCCATCAGCAGTTCCGAGCCTTCGTTGTGCAGGCCGCGGCGACCCATGTCGATCGCCTCGATCTGGCTCGGGGTCGCGGTGCGAATGGCGCGATAGTAATTGTCACAGATGAGAAAATAGTCCTTCACGATGCGGCGGAACGGGGTCAGCGAGAGCATGTGAACGATGACGGGCGCACCGTCGGCGTGCCGCACGTCGAACACCAGGCGATTCTCGGTGATGCCGAGATGGAGCGCGTAGGGACCGCCGTCGTGGCCGGTCGGCGCGAACAGGTTCTGCTCGATGAGATCGTAGATCGCGACCGCGCGCTCGTGCTCGATATCGGGCGTGGAGCGGCCGATCGAGGCTTCATCGAGCGTTACCGCGACGAGGCGGCGCCGGTTCGAGCCGGGGCTCATCGCCGGTTGAGGCGAATCGCAACCGAGCGGGCGTGCGCCTCGAGCCCTTCGGCGCGGCCGAGCGCGATCGCCGGGGGCCCGAGCTTTGCAAGCGCATCGGCGCCGAGCTTGAGAATCGAGGTTCGCTTCATGAAGTCGAGCACGCCCAGTCCCGAGGAAAACCGCGCCGAGCGCGCGGTCGGCAGCACGTGATTGGATCCCGCGACATAATCGCCGATCGCCTCGGGGGTATGGGGCCCGAGAAAAATCGCGCCGGCGTTGCGGATCTGTGCCGCGAGCCGCTCGGGATCGCCAGCCACGATCTCGATATGCTCGGGCGCAATGGCGTCGATCAGGGGCACGGCGGCATCGAGCTCGCGCACGAGAATGACGGCCCCGAAGTCGCGCCATGCGGCGGCCGCGACCGAGCCGCGCGGCAGCGTCTCGAGCTGCGCCGCCATACTCGCCTCGACCGCCCGCGCCAGCGCGGCGTCCTGAGTGACGAGGATCGGCTGCGCCGAAACATCGTGCTCGGCCTGGGCCAAGAGATCCGCCGCGATCCAATCGGGATTGCCGTCGCCATCGGCCAGAATGAGCACCTCGGAGGGCCCCGCGATCATGTCGATGCCGATCGTGCCGAAAACCAGCCGCTTGGCCGCGGCCACATAGGCGTTGCCGGGTCCGACCACCTTCGCGACCGGCGCGATAGAGCGGGTGCCGTAGGCAAGCGCCGCGATCGCCTGCGCGCCGCCGACCCGGAAGACCTCGTCGACGCCGGCTAGCTTCGCCGCGGCAAGCACCAGCGCATCGAGCTTCCCGCCCGGCGCCGGGACCGTCATCACGATTCGCGGCACTCCGGCGACCTTGGCCGGAACTGCATTCATCAGCACCGAAGACGGATAGGCCGCGGTGCCGCCCGGAACGTAAAGGCCGACCGCCTGGATCGCGGTCCAGCGCCAGGACAGCTCGACGCCCAGCGCATCGACGAAATGCTCATCGGTCGGGAGCTGCCGGCGGTGATAGGCCTCGATGCGGTCGCGCGCGAATTTCAGCGCATCGAGCGCCTGGCACTCGCAGGCGGCTCCCGCCGCTTCGATCTCGTCGGGATCGACGCGCAATCCGAGCGCTTCGAGATCGACGCCGTCGAATTTGCGGCTGAGCTCGATCAACGCCGTATCGCCACGCTGGGCGACATCGGCGAGGATCGCGCGCACCGTCGCCTCGACGTCCTCGGCCGTCTCGCGTTTGGCCCGGAGAAATGTTTGGAAGCGCTCGGCGAAATCCGGCGCGCTGGCGTCAAGGCGGATCGGCATCGGGCATCCCGGGGGCGACGCCGGTCAATGGCGCGCCATCGACCGCTCAGTCAACCCCGAGCCGATCACGCGTTGAGAGGATGGTTAGGACAAGCTGCCGTCGTCCACACCGGGCCGAGGTCGGCGAGCTCGGCTTCCAGGCACTCGACGTGGAGCCGCAGCGCGGCGTCGCCGGAGAATACCAGGGTGATGAAACCGGCGGGCGGACTATCCTCGGCGAACTCGACCGCGAGCAGGTTCAACACCGCTTCGGGATCCTCGCGCGAAATGTTCCGGCACTTGACCGCGATCACCCGATCGAACCGCAAGGCCGTGCGCCGGCGGCGAAAATTCGGGGCCGCATCGATCGCCGCTTCCCAATCGAACCGGTTGAGGCCCAGGACCACCCGGCGCTCGGCCGGCCGCCACACGATATCGCCGACCTTGCACACCGCGTCCTGCAGGTGGGTCGAGATGACCTCGACGTCATCCTTGTCGAGCGCAATGAGCTTGAGGAGATCCATGGTCGAGCCCGACGCCGAAACCGTCTGTCGAGGTAGGTAGCCACGCCCCCCGGCTCCCGCAAGAGCGGCCTACAACGGCCGCCTATATGCTAATGCCGACGCTGGGGTCCCTGCCCTCACCCGCTGAGCCGCTCGATCTCGGCCCCGCAGCGGCCGAGCTTTTCCTCCAGCCGCTCGAAGCCGCGGTCGAGGTGATAGACGCGGTTGACGATGGTCTCGCCCTCGGCCGCAAGCCCGGCGATCACCAGCGAGACCGAGGCGCGCAGATCGGTCGCCATCACCGGCGCCCCCTTGAGCTGCTCGATGCCCTCGATGGTCGCCGTCTCGCCGTGGAGCCGGATGCGGGCGCCGAGCCGGGCCAGCTCCTGCACATGCATGAAGCGGTTCTCGAAAATGGTCTCGGTGATGCGGGAAACCCCATTGGCGCAGGCCGTCAGCGCCATCAACTGCGCCTGCAGGTCCGTCGGGAAGCCGGGGAACGGCGCGGTCGAGACTTCGACCGGCGCGATCGCGCTGCCGTTGCGCGAAATGCGCACGCCTTCATTGGTCGCGGTGACGCCGATGCCGGCCTCGACCAAGAGGTCGAGCGCGGATTGCAGCAACTCGGGACGCGCGCCTTCGAGCAGCACTTCCCCGCCGGTCATCGCCGCCGCCATCGCGTAGGTGCCGGTCTCGATGCGGTCGGGCAGGACGCGGTGGCGCGCCCCGCCGAGCCGAGCCACGCCGTCGATCACGATTCGCGGGGTCCCGGCGCCGGAAATGCGCGCCCCCATCTTGTTGAGGCAGTCGGCGAGATCGACGATCTCCGGCTCACAGGCGGCGTTCTCGACCAGGCTCGAACCGCGCGCCAGCGAGGCCGCCATGATCGCCGTATGGGTGCCGCTGACCGTCACCTTGGGGAAGCGGATCTCGCCGCCCCTGAGGCCCTTCGCGGCGCGGGCGATGACGTACCCGCCCTCGATCTCGATGTCAGCACCGAGCCGCGCCAGCGCCATGATGAGCAGATCGACCGGGCGCGTGCCGATCGCGCAGCCGCCCGGCATCGACACCCGCGCCTCGCCCATGCGGGCGAGCAGAGGTCCGATGACCCAAAAGCTCGCCCGCATCTTGGAGACGAGCTCGTAGGGCGCGGTGGTGTCGACGATGTTCTTGGCCGAGAGCGACAGTGTCTGGCCCTGGTATTCGCCCTCCCCCGAGCGCTTGCCGTTGAGCATGATGTCGACGCCGTGGTTGCCGAGGATGCGCTGCAACTGGCCCACGTCGGCAAGCCGGGGCACGTTCTCGAGCACCAGCGTCTCCTCGGTGAGCAGGCTCGCAATCATCAGCGGCAGGGTGGCGTTCTTCGCCCCCGAGATGGGAATTGTGCCGCGCAGCGGCCGGCCGCCGACGATCCTGATGCGATCCATGTTCCGCCCCGCTTTCCTTAAGAGACCCGCCGGTAGAGCGCCGCCCTCATTGCGGCAAAACTCGGGAACTCGGCCCGATTATTCGGATCGAGTCCTATTTTTTCGTTCCGCGCCGGCGCCCTCGCGGCCGGCTTCGGTTTCGCGCGAGAGGGCTGCGGCGCCGTCGCGCGCCCGCGCCTGGGCCTTGCGGCGCCTGAGATTTTCACGCAACGCCGCAGCTAAACGCGCATCCCGGGCCGCTCGTTTCGTTTTCTTGTGGGATTCAGCCATGCCAATCATCGGACCCGGTCGGAAGCGAAGCAGCGGGGTCCAGCAAATGCCCGCTGCGCGCCCAACGGTGTGCCCGGGCGAACTTGCGCCCCCAAGAACCCTGTGGCAAGGATCGCCGCGGCTTCGAGCCCTTTGCTCATATTCTATTCGCCCGAGCCCCAATCGCGCTGCCGTAGCTCAGTGGTAGAGCACTCCCTTGGTAAGGGAGAGGTCGTCAGTTCAATCCTGACCGGCAGCACCA
>Ga0137365_10003303_pt1 | contig 12861 bp, 19 predicted proteins | sample SagtaG_9_FD_104799 | JGI IMG/M metagenome (GOLD analysis project Ga0137365, IMG submission 104799) | Vadose zone soil microbial communities from Sagehorn Ranch, Mendocino, California, USA - Sage1_L_40_16 metaG | ecosystem: Environmental > Terrestrial > Soil > Vadose zone | place: USA...
CAGCGTGGTGAAGCAGGTGCGCGGCGCTGGAGTACAAAGCGTCCTCACTCTCCTTCCCTTGTAGCGGGTCGTAGGCATGCCCGACGCCGGTGGGGTCAAGTACATAGACTGGCCCCAGCAAACTCCGAAAACCGGCCGTCTGCGTGAACAGGTCGCCCTTGATGTCATTGATAATCACGCTGTGGTGCCAAGTGAGGAGCTGGCTGACAGCGAGCAGTCCCTTGCCGCTTCTCGTCGGGGCGACAATCAGGAGGTTGCCGAGTTCCGGGCGCTGCCGGGTCTGCCTGACCGTCACCAGGCGTCTACTGAGCAAAACGCGCCGGGTGCCGAGGAGCACGCCGTCAAAAGGAAACGATGCAGATAAGAGCGGCCACACTTCATCTATGTGGGCAAACCGCGCCCGGTGCAAGGCCTGCCCTACCACGAGGATACCTCCAACCCCAAGCCTTCACGTTGCGCCTGGCTCCGTTCTCTCTGTTCGCGGGCTAGAGCAAGCTGGCGGCGCTGTTCTAAGGCTTCCTCAGAGGCAGCGCCGCGCAGAAGCTGAAAGTCCTGCTTATTGAGGCGCTCCGGTACGATGACAATCGCATGGATATGCCGGTGTTCAGCATGGTCGGCATGGATGGTTGCAACCCATTGCAAGGGTTGCCGGAAACGAGCCTCTAGGCTCGCAAGCGTCTTTTCGGTCAGCTCCCTCAGCGACAGGTCTTTATCCCTGTCCTCGCTTTTCGGGTCAGGACTGATGACGAACCGGAAAAAGTAACTGCCCTTCGCTGCCTGGTCAATCATGGTGTATACCTCCTCCCTCTCAACTTTTCCATCGGCCTTAAACAGTGTCCGCACGACTCGCGCGCCGTCTTTGCCGGGGCGGTTCTGGGTATAGCGGGCTGAGGCCTTGGCTGCCCTGCCCTGCCGGGTGTAGTTGGCTTTGACAATTGCCATGGCTCAACGCTGCTTTAATCAGCATCAAACACCACCACCGCGCTCGGAAACGGTGCGCTATACTTTGCTTCGCCGAAACGGATACGCCCACGTAAGAAGCGGATGTCTTTTGCTTTGACGACATAGTCATGCCACCAAGTTGTATCAGTACGAGCAGGAAGCAGGGCAACGACGGTAGCACCCGTGAGAGCAGCGCGGTATGCCCTCGCTACCCATAAGCCGATAGCGCGGCCATAGGGCGGGTTCATCCAGCACACGCCTGTCCAGGGCTGTGACAGCCCGTCCTCGGTTGGGCTATAGAACTGCGGACACTTGGCATTTTCAGGTATGGCGCACACATCCAACGTAAACTGAAACTCGTGGTGTAACTAGTCAAACAGGCGTTGTGGCGTCGCCCATAGGTCGGTCGCGCTGCTGAAATGCACATTAGCTATAACGTTTCCCGTTACGGATACGCGCAAACGCCGCCGGTATGCTTTCTGCCGACAGGCACTTGCACAGGTGCGGGCATCGCTCCTCGGTGCCTTGAACCGGCGACGGCAAACGGCGCAGCGGAGTTGCCGCCATGTGAGGCGACGCGTGCTTAGACAGTCTGCGCTAGCCATTGCTCAATCGCTTGCATTACAGGGATCAGCTCCGGGGATACCTGCCCGATATTGCGCTTCGCGGTATTCTTCGAGCCGTCCATGATATCGTCGAGCTTCTCGTCGGTGATGCCCGGCTGCCTGCGGAGGATGTTGTAGGCGATAGCTCTGGTCTGCTCGCTGGTGTAGAGGCTGCGGACTAACAGCGCTGCAATCCGGCTGCTGTAGGCGCGCATCCCTTGGGCGAGCGCACGCTGGATGATTGGCTCGAGGAAACTGGCGTAGTGGATGTCGAGCCGTTTCGCGAGCCAGTCCTCCAGGCCAACAGCGCCAACCCGGGACAGGCTCAACTTCTCAGCCTCGGCAATACGCTGCAACTCCTGCTTCACACTGGGTTTGACCCAGGTGGTGAGCTTGACGGTCTGGCGTTTGGCTGGTGAGTGCATAGAACGCCATTGTATAAAAGGAGGGATAAGGCGGACTATAAAAGACTGTATCCAAAACATGTAATGGCGTACCGGTATGCGCGCGCATGGTTTTTCACAGCGCGCGCATCAGCAACGGGGATGGTTTGGGATGGTGGCGCGGCTGGGGAGCGGGGCTTATCTTGCCGTACACGCCGCAGCGTCGTACCTGACCCGTTGGCCATGCAGTAACGTCGATTTTTGCGTGTGATGTTTGACGGTCCACTAGCTACTGTTGCAAGCAACTTGGCAACTTGTACCAATGGATTGAAAAAATGAGTAGGTAAATTGTGGATCCACGCATTTTTAGTGCTAGTTTTTCAGTCGTCTGAAAAGGTAAGCAAACCGCAGCACTGTGAACGTTTATTCAAGTATGGTGTCACATCCTTACAGCATATACATCTGGCATCCGGCACGCATGCCGAGAGGTCAACCTTACTGGTACGAGGCTTTGCAGTCCTACACCGAAGATGACGCGCTCTATACAGCGAATTTAATTCATATGGACAGCAATGCCGTGATCAAGGTGGTGAGATTTGGCCTCAACCTGGCGTGCTTCCCTGATGCGCATACCGTCGAACTCTGTGAGCGACAACTAACCCAACAGCAGAAACGACTGCTTGAGCAAGGGGCACGCTGGAACGAAACACAACGCTAAACGGGTTGGCTGAGGAGGTTGAGGGATAGAGTGAGGCAAGACGTGGCGGTGCTGCAACGGGAGCGGAATGGGCTTCTCGCCGGAGCGATAGCGGAGGGTCTTGACCGTTCGGCTAGGCTCGGAGCAGAGAAACGACAAGCCGAGGGTTGGGCGGGCATCGGAGTGTATCGGGCTTGTCGTTTCGGCGCGCAGTGCTAAGCCGAATGAGTCAAGACAAGCTCATGCAGCGGATAGAAAGTCCTGAATGGTCAAGCACTTTGATACTAGTAAGGTAATACCACCGTGCTGCGCAGCGTAGTTTTCCCCTGTTCATTTTTTTAATCTCCCTAGTCTGTTTATTCTTAAAACTGTTTATTCTTAGTACTTCGTATTCTTTATGTAAACTATGGTTTACATCATGACCGGAACTATAGTTTACGTCTGGATGTAAACTATAGTTTACATCCTCTCTGTTAGAGAGTTTTCCCCAGTTTCTGTTTGTGCTTGTCCCAGCGCGCCTGAACACTCAGAATGGTGTACACGTTTGTCTTGTTCAGCCCCCGACGCTCGACACTGATATAGTTGCTCTCCTGCAACTCCTTGAGCGCCTTGCTTAAATACTGCCTCGATACGCCTAAATCAGTCGACATGCGCTCCTGCCCCGGAAAACAACTGTCCTTCTGCCAGGCATACGAGAGTAACAGCGCATAACTCAACTTGGCATAAGCTGACAGTTTCTTGTCAGTCAGAATAAAGTTCGGGAGCTGTATAAAACCAGTTTTGAGTGCCGTATCCTGTACGACAATGGTGTTTTTTTCTAGTATGCTGCCTATACTATCCATCGCCCTACCCTGTTATCCACGATTGTGTGGTATCACGGTGTCATGCCACCGTGGTATCACGCGTTCAACCTTTCCAACACTCTTGATAATATGCTTGCGTGCTTGCTTTGACGGTACTCCCACACCAAGTAGTTAATAGCAATCCGGGTAATTTCGTTTTCTGAAGTGTGGATGCCTTTCTTTTTCAGCGCATACACAATGTCTGCAATGGCGTCTTTTTCATCGGCAGTAAAACGATGCGTTGCTGCCTTTTCGCCAAGCAGTTTCACGGCCTTACGGACGATCTCTATATAATCGTCACTGTTATCAGAAGTGGGGTCGTGAGATCGTGGTACCACGGTATCACGGTTGCGTGGCATCGTGGCTGGTATATTCGTTTCATCGTTCACTTTTTGTGTTCGCGGCTGAGCATCAGGGGCAGTGGTAGCCGGTTGCTGCTTTTTTTCGGCAGTTTCGGCTAGCTTGCTATAGGTGCCCATCGAATAGTCTTCGCTCATGCCTTTGCCTTTGCCTTTTTCTCCGTCCTCTTTTTAGGCTTAGCCTCAGATGGGGCAGGGGGCGCGTCCATACGCAATTCACGCGCCGCAGCACGCACCATATCAGCGCTGACTTCGCTCTGCTCACTCACAAAGGCACGGATCAGGCTTTCGTTCGCCAGTTTATTGACCTCGCGCGGCCTGCCTCGTGAGAGATCGTAGAGCACGTCCAGGGCTTCAGCAGTGAACGGGTGTTGCGTGCCACCGGCTGCTTTCCAGCGAAAATCAATCATGGCTTCCATATCGTGCCGGGTGAGGTTGGTGAGTGCCCCGAACATGGCAACCCGGCTTTTGATGGCAGGCATCTTATCAAGCGTGGTCGCCAGTTCGTTCTGGCCGAACAGCAGGATTTGAATAAACTTCTGCGTATCCGTCTCAAAATTCAGAAACACGCGTATCAATTCCATCATGCGCGGCGTCATCTGTTGGGCTTCGTCCACCATTAACACGAGGGTCTTATCTTGCTCAAACGCCTTGGCTGCAAAATCCTGAAACGCTGCCAAACTCAAGGCGTGCGAACGCCTGGGCGGAACCCCAAACTCTGCCATGACCCGCCGCAACAGGGCACTATCAGTCTTGAGGTCAGGGGTAATGAGCAGGGCAGTTTGATTATTCTGGTCTTCTTTGAACAGGTGATAGAGCCTACGCGCAACGGTGGTTTTACCGTGCCCCACGTCGCCATAAATGACTGCCAGGCCGCCCTTCTGGTTCACGATATATTGAGTTTTTGCCAGAGCTTCGCGGTGCTGAGGCGTTAAATAGAGGTAGCGCGGGTCTGGCGATATCGAAAAGGGCAGTTCGGCTAACCCAAAGTATTCAGTATACATGAACCCTCACTGCTTACGTCTACTCTTCAGCTTAGCTGTAAATGGCGCAAAAGTAAACAGAATGTTGATAAGTAGTGTAAGTTTTGTGGAAAAGTACAAAGTTAGGTTAACTTTTATCTCGCACGATAAGCCAGGGCAGGGAGAAACATTTTGCCTGGCTGTGCCTACATGAGCAGCGGCTTTAGCGTCCGAAGCCATCAATATGCACATAGTAAACGAGCGATATAGTCAGGTATATACCGAATAATAGTCAACAATCTATATCTCGCTCGCACATAGGAGTAATCCCCACGTACCAATCCTACCCCAGAACTACGCTCTATTATGGCGCGAACATCATCACGAACAAATTGAGCTCCCCGTGCCACCCTTGTTCGTCGTAAACGTTCCTCTATTCCTCATACATGATATGTATGAGGCTGTACGGGACCGACGGCGTGGCAGCAATCAGCGAGATAATGAGCCGCGTGGTCGGTGGCTGCGGGCCTGGCGGTACAAAATGCAATGAGCCATTGTATAGGACGCTCGGGCACTCGGATTGGCTTAGGCTTTGGCCTACGGGCGGCAGGGTGCTATAGGAGCAACCCTGCGGCTAGGCAGCAGATGAGAGCGGCCAGTTTCAGGAGCATGCTGCTGTCCTTCACGGGCGAAGTAGTCGCGAAGTACAGACCCATAAGCCAGATGCTGATGAAGAGAAGCATGCCGCCGGAGAGGTGCTTGAGGTAGAAAACGGTGGTTGTCATAGGTGCGATCCCTTGTTTACTATGCTTACTACTATAGGGGATATAGGGGATATATTCAAGTCTTGAAATATAAATAAACGGTGGTGTAACAGGGGTATTTATCCCCAGCCCCCTTAATTGGGACGAGTGGTTACGGTTGTTTGAAGGGTCAATTAAGGGGGCTGGGGATGTTGTTGCTGTCCATCAAGTGTCTGATGAACTTGAGCTGGCCGCCGTGTCCTTTCGCTGCTTCCCTGAATCGCGAAGCTGTTTGGTAATCTTCAGTCTTTGGGGCGTACTTCTTAATACTGATTAAGGTGAGTTGTTTAGACATACTTCCAGTATAGGGGATATAGGGTATACATACAACATGGCTTAATTAACCTTTCTTAGACAGCAGCAGACGTACTGCTTTCGTGAACGCTTCGCCATGGGTCAGCCCGTTTGAAACGGCGTAAATCTTAAATTGACGAATAAGCTCAGGTTCGATGCCGCGTATCTGTAGCAAGCCCTGGTTTGTTAATTTAATTTTTGCCATTTATATAAATCCTCCAAAAATGAAATAGTGAGCAGTTTAACGCCGTACTCGGGGCGTCGGGGCTATGTAGCTACGAAGTCAGCAAATGACTTAGTTTCGCCATGAACCGTGACTGTCTGATTTTTGCAGTCCACAGTTATAGGCTCATAGTCCAGATCGCCATGTGCTGATCTACCAATACCGTAGCCATATTCGCCGCCATGGTCGACGCCTTCCATAACGTCGAAGATTATGTGGGCTAGATATTCGGGGTCGCCCCAACGGTTACGCCCCGCTGGTGAGGCTAATGCTTGCCTTACGTCGTCTACCAGACTTCCACTGCCCCAATGCGTGTACAAATATACTCCTTCATCTTTCATGAACACTTGTGCTCGTGCTCCCATTGCTATAGTTCCTTGTTTACGTTGATTGAAGTGGCCGGATAACGCTCCGGCCGGGCGGTTACGTGAGGTGTATGTATGTCCTCCCGCCTTTGGGTTCTTCACGCCACCAGGCCTGTAAGCGTTTCCAGGCGTGACTGCGCTTTCTCCAGAGCGCTAGTTCAAGTAGGCTGTACATTTTGTACTCCTCATGTTAAAGTGCTTGATAGGTTCTTATATTTGCCTGCCAGCGTTCCCGCGCTGGCTTTTTAGTTTTCTTCCATGTGTTCGATGGGCGTCTCCTTGCTTACGTGATACCTTAAATTATAGGGAATATAGGTAATACATGCAAGACTTGTAATACATGTAACAGATGCTCTAGCTACATCTGTGGATATCTCAGAATAGGCGACAACGCCACGTCTTCCCCCTTAAACAGGCAGCCACAGCAATCCGGTTATTGGCACGGTACAACCGCGCAGGCGGCCGATAGCTTTTATTAATAGTGCACAAAAAACCCCAAGCGTAATTTGTGCAAAATACCTACATCATTTGAACACGTCGAAAACTATCTTATCGTATAACATGTTTTTTACTATAGTCACCGCATAAGGAGTATTAAAATGGGTTGTTCGTATCGCTTCAACCGTCTCTTCAATGTCACGAAAACGCGTGCCCTAGTGGTCGCTGTCCTGTTCTTCATCGCCGGCGTCTGTGTGATACCTATTGGTATTGCCCTGGCAGCCGATCCAGCCGGGGGATTGGCAAGTCTGTACCCATTCGCAGTCAGCCTGATCTATGGCTGCATCTGGTGCTACAAGTTCTGCCGCGACAAGAAAATTATTCAGCAAGCGCAGGCTCCGCGGCAGGTTGCTGCTGAACAGCCGGTACCGATCAATAATCCTGACAGTTACCAGCTGTTCATTCCCGGCCGCCGCCAGGAAATGTAAAAAATCATGTCGCTAGTTTCAGTGGCAGTAGGATAATGCCGTGCTTATGAGGTCTAAAATAACCACTCTTATACTGGCATTGGTAAGCGCCGGATTAAGCATACTGTTCGCCTCTCTGCATCAGTATGTTTGCTTGGTCGCGGCGCTCCTGCTCATGCTGATCTTTGATGGTATCTGGGCGGCCAAAGTCAGCCGGGACAAACGTCTCGCGGCGATGAACAGCCAGTCTGCGCCGTCCGCGCCAGCTGTCCCGAGAACCAGTACCGGCAGTCTGCACCTGACCCTTCCGAAATAGTTAGACATTTGTAGAAAGGATTTTAGCCATGACCTTTGTATCGCGGCCGTATTTGGCCAATGCTTCCTATGCTGAGCGGGAGGCGTTTTTGAAGAACCATATCAAGCTCGGCTACCATCCTGAAACGAAGGATGATCTCTACATCCACACCCTTGACCGTTACAGCGGCCTGTATATCTCCGGGATGCCCGGAAGTGGCAAAAGTGGCCTGATGGAAAATATGATACTCCAGGACGCCGAAGACAAAGCCGTGATCGTGCTCGACCCACATATGGACCTGGTGACGCGCTGCATCGGCGGTCTTTCCTCAATCCGCATGCCAGATACCTACATTTTGGATATGGCTGATGAAAGCCATCCGTTCGGTATTAATGTCTTTGCTACAGGCCAGTTAACTAGCGATATGGACAAAACCCAGGCCGTGGAACGCATCCTGCACATTTTTGAAGTGCTGTGGCCTGATGTGTTGAGCCAGCAGCATCTGCCGCGGTACTTACGCATGGCCACCCATGTGTTCCTATCTAATCCCGGCACGACACTGGTAGACATGTATACCTTCCTGCTCGATGATGCCTACCGGCGCAAGCTTATGCAAGGCGTAGCTGATGAAACGATCAAACAGTTTTGGCAGTTGCAGTACGACAGCTTGCCGCCTGCAACGAGACTGGGCCGCGTCCAGCCGTTATTAGGCAGGCTTGAGCAATTATTCGCCGGCCGAAGTTTAGTCAGGAACATCGTCGGCCAGAAGCAGAACAGTGTAGATTTCAGGAAAGCTATCGAGCGCAAAGAAATAATCTTTATCCGCCTGCCTCTGAAACTCGTACCCGAAGATGCGCGCTTAATCGGTACGCTGCTGGTGGCGCAAATCCACGCCGCACTGTTCTCGTTCGTCAATCTGCCGGAGCATCAGCGGCCGGGTGTCAGTTTAAATATTGATGAGTTCCAGAATTTCGTGAGCAAGGATATTGCTGAGTTGTTTACCGAAGGGCGCAAATATGGCATGCGGATCACCGTGGCTCATCAGTTCAGGGGACAATTACCGAAATACTTACAAGAAGCCACGATGACGGCGCGGACGAAGGTTGTCTTTCAAAGTACCCCTGAAGATGGCAGAGAATTAGCCCACCTGTTTCCGGCTCCCAGTGAAGGCGTGAAACCGGAACATGTTGACCCGCATCCCACCGAGGCGCTGGCCAACCACGTCAACCTATACCCTCCGGCTGTCCAGGAGTTTATTGAGTGGTATGTGTTGCCGATCGGATTTCAGGCGGTCGGCCCGCACGGCAACCAGATCGAACTGCGCGACTTAGGCGTCGGTGTGCTTGACCTGGCCTTAGGCATGATGAACGGCGGCCGTATCCATGAGGTCAGAGTCGAAAACCCGATACCCTACCTTGACTATGCCCTGCAAATGGCGATGGTCTACAAAGACCCGGCTGTGCCTATACCGGCGCTGGCAGTGCGCGGTTTCGCCAATTGCGGCCGTAGCTTCTGGCAGAAAGTCCGGGGCTTGCACGATAGTGACCGACGTTTACAGCAAGACATTCCTGAGTTGCACATTCCTGAATACTTAGCGGTCAGGACACCTGACGGCTGGCAGTGGACGAGGTCTCCCGAAAGCAGCCAAGAGCAGCTCCTGCATCTCTTATTCCATATCCGTGTCACCATGCACTATCTGGCAGAGCATCCGTTAGGCAAGGAGTCGGTGGCGTCAACGGCCGATGTCGGCAAGATGCTGAACCAACTGCCGAAACGGGCGGCCTTCGTCAGAAGCGGTAATACTGTGGGTATCATTTACACGCACGATACACCGCCTCAGAACGGTAGCCTGCCTGACGATATGGCCTATATCCGCGACCATACACGGCAGGTTTACTGCCATCCCAGAGCTGAGGTTGAACAGCGGTTTAGGGGCAACGCGCAATCAATACCGTCAACACCAAAGCCAGTCAGGCAGTTTGTATCGCCGCCAACAGCCACCGCACCTGTTAAGCAGCAACAACCGCCGCAGTTGTCCGGGTGGGAAGAGGCAGAATAAGGCATTTCAGTGCCATAGAGGGGCTAATATCTATGGCACTGGAGTGATATAACAAAACCCGCCGAGGCGCAATATGGCATGAAGCCAACTTAATCCAAGGCGGGTGCTGCAAGCTTAGTATAGCAAAAGCTATAACGCGGCCGCAGTTTGAGAGTCTAATTTGTAGTATTTACCATTCCACCGGTAGGTAATTCCATTACAGATTATTGTGTCACCGATATAGGACATGGTAATTGAAGTTTCTGAGTACATAACAGTTCTAATCATATCAGGAAACAATTATGAGTAAAGCGTTCACGATCACCCCTATCCTCGACAAGCTCATGCGCGGTGACGAACAGACGCCCGTGGGCCTCTACCACCTGCATTTACTGACAGCCGCGCAACTCACCCGGCTGCACTACAGCCCTGGTTCATATAAAGCCATCCGCCAGCGCCTCAGAGTCTTGGCAGACGAGGGCTACGTCATGATTGACGCTATACCGGAGAAGTTTACCAGAGGCCCGAATATCTACTCTCTAGGAACAAAAGGCATCCAATATCTCAGAGATATGGGACTGGAAGTAGATAAGTCAATGCGGGCTTCTAAAGAAACGAGTAAGGGCTATATGCACATCAGGCATTTACTAGAGCTGAATGATGTGTTCATCGCCGCCCTGCGCATATCTACGCTTGACCCGCGCCTATTCATCGCTGAGTATATCCACGAGCGCGAACTGAAACGCACGCCATATAAGACAATGGTGCACGGTGCCACCTACGGATTGGTGCCTGACGGCTTCCTCAAGTTCAATGTCCGCCGCGAGGGACAAGCTGATCTGAGCTTGCCAGTGCTATTGGAACATGACCGAGGCTGGGAGCGCGAGAAACAGTTCAAACAGAAGCTTGCAGCTTACCGCGCCTTCATAGCGGGCGGCGCGTACAAGGAGCAGTTTCATGTCGGAACCATTACCGTCATCTTTACCACTTTCAAGGATATACAACGGGTGGCTGATATGCGGCGATGGACCTGGGATGAGACGAACAGCGACTCGGAGCTGGTGACCCGGTTCCGCTTTGCCCTGTTGCCGCAGCCGCCGGAGCCGCAGCACTTATTATTCGACAAGCGCTGGTATACGCTTGCTAGCGACCAACCTATTGCCTTATTGGAGGGATAATATGACACACAATCTTGAACAGTGCGGGCCATTGATCGCCGTGAAACTGTACGAAAATGTGCTCGAGGAAGTGGCACTACTCTTACCGCCAATGGATACTCTGGCGGTCATCGACACTGCTGCACCGTATACCTTCATCCAGGAAGGGGTTGCTACCAGTCTCGGCTATACGCCCGACGAGACAGTGCAGATTACCACAGCATCACTTCGCTCATTCAGCAGTTATCAGTACCGCATATGGCTGGGGCTGCCGGAATGGTACGTGCTTGAGACGAACGTTATTGAAGTACCCTTTAAGCTGCATTCAGATACACGCGTCAAATGCAAGATTGGTCGCGATATACTTCAGTATGGCGTACTGACTTATAACGGACCGACTAATACATTTTCGCTGGCCTTCTCTGAATCACAGATATAAAGTTGATACCGATATGAAAGACATAGAAACACCGGAACTATCCGAACCAAAGGCTGACTGCGAACAGCTGTACCTCTTATTACATGCCTACCGCTTCGGAGCCATCAGCTTCTTAGAGCTACTTGACGCATACGAGGAAGCCTTGGGAATACAACCCCAGGCTTCCGAAAAGAACGACGCCGCCTGATTTATACCAGGCCGAACTCCCGTATTGTAACAACTGCTTCGGTCGAAAAGGAGAACGTGATGCGCGCAGGTGTACAGTTCTGCAAGCAGAATAACTGGGCTTTTCTCTCTCAGGCTCGAGTATCTCCGGCGATTCCACAGATGCAACCTCTTTCAAACACCGATTAGGCATGCACCTACTACATGACAGACCGACAATATCTGGTGTATAATGCCTGCGAAGGCACAAAACATTGCCAAATGTGATACATTTCATTTTCTAAGTCGCCCCATGGCCGGTATACTGTTCGTGAGAACAAAAAGGAGACACCTTTTATGGTAATGGAAACGCTTCCTCAAGGTACAGTTCTGAACGGGCATTACCGTATTGAGCGTGCTCTGGGCAGCGGTGGCTTCGGTCATGTATATTTATCTGTAGACTTGAGAACTAATCAGCAGTACGCGATTAAAGAATATCTGGTAGCCGGTGCAAGTGGAAAAGCTCAACTTGAGCATGAAACACGCGTAATCAGTCAATTACACCATCCAAATTTGCCAGCTTTTCAGGATGCTTTTGACGAGCGTGGTCGCTACTATATTGTCCTTGGATATATCGAGGGAAGCGATTTAACCGATCTCATTCGTGTGGTGCGACAGCGCAATGAAGTAGTACCGCTGGTGCGAATTTTAAACTGGATTGTTTCAATTTGCGATGCCGTTACTTTCTTGCATAATCATAACCCACCATTCATACATCGTGATATTAAACCGGACAATATCCGTATTACACCCGATGGAATGGCAATCTTAGTAGATCTGGGTAATGCAAAAGCGACAGCCGACGGAGCACGCACTCTTTTTTTTATTCGTCATCAAGGCACACCTGGCTACGCTCCTTTAGAGCAATATCCTGGGGGAAGTGGCACAGACACTCGTTCAGATGTCTATGCCCTGGGTGGAACACTTTATTTTGCGCTCACTACTCACGAGCCCCCAAATGTATCAGCACGCAACCAATCAATGCAGCAGAACCTTCCCGACTTACCATCATTACAGGAGCAACTTTTGCACAATCCGCCAGAAACGAGTCTGGTACACGGTACTACACGGCAATTTAGACTCGGCGTCACGAAGCCGGCGAAACCAGCGCCACGCCACTCAAGGCATCTCGCACAGTTAGGTACGCTCCCGCCGGAACTCCTTGAGCGTCTCAACATGATCATTAAAAAAGCAATGGCAATGAAACCCAAGGATCGATACCAATCCGTAGCGGAAATGAGCAATGATCTCAAGCAGGGGCTGCTATTATTGCCATCATCGACACAACCACCTACAACAAATTCTGCTCGACCTGTAGACCCTCATAGCACACAGCCAGATTTACCGC
>Ga0137365_10003308_pt1 | contig 12851 bp, 14 predicted proteins | sample SagtaG_9_FD_104799 | JGI IMG/M metagenome (GOLD analysis project Ga0137365, IMG submission 104799) | Vadose zone soil microbial communities from Sagehorn Ranch, Mendocino, California, USA - Sage1_L_40_16 metaG | ecosystem: Environmental > Terrestrial > Soil > Vadose zone | place: USA...
AACCCGGGCCGATGCCGGCCGACACGCCCGCCGAGGTGACCAGGTCGCGTTGTCCACGAGCGATTCATGGGGAATCAGTGGACCGGCCGGTCAGGCGCAACCGTCCCGGTGCCTGTCTCGGCTTGCAGCGCCATCAAGCGTGTGCACTCGTCAGCGAAGGCGGGGTAGGCGTCCAGGGCCCCATGAGCACGTCACGGGTGCAGCCAATGGTGGGCGACCTCAAGCATCTGCCGTCCCACATGTTCCGCGCCCACCTGCATGCACAGTAGCCCAGTGGACACCCGCTCGACGAAGCCCCACTCCCAGATCGCCTGGGTGTCGACGCCGGTCAGGTGCGCGAGGAGGCCGCTCCGCTCCCGACCGAGCCGCGCTGGGTCCCCTTCGAGCAGCTCGCTGCTCCATTCCCGCATTGGGATGGCCAGGTCGTAGGCACGTTCGGCGAACAGCCCGTCTGGATCGATGAACTTGAACCTCGCGCCAGCAGTCGACCGATACTGGAGGTCCCGGAAGGTGTTGTGGGCGTGGGCCTCGCCGTGCACCAGCACGGCGGTCTCGGGGTCGAAGGCGCTGCGGCGAACCTCAGCGAACGATAACGCCTGTTCGATGATGCGCTCGGCGCAGGGCCTGTTGAGCTCCTCCCAGGTCGCGGCGATGAACTGGGCGAGCCAGCGGGCCTTGTCGGCTCCTGACGGAAGGCTCGCGCTGGCCGGTGGGGGTATCTGCCAGGCACGCCGCAGGGTGGCGCAGATGATCTCGATCTGGAGGTTGCTGGGCAGATCCAGCTCGGCCAGCGACGCCCCCAGCCGCTCCTGCAACATGGCCTGACGGGCCGCATCGTGCTCGAGCAGCCGCGCGTACCCGTGGCCCTTGGCCAGACGCAGCGTGGTGGCCTCGCCTGCCAGGTCATTGCCGGGGATCGCGATCTTGATGATCGCCTCGACACCGTCGCCGGTCGTGGCCGCGGCGACGTAGGACTCGGACCCGCCGTGGAGGGTGGCGCCGACCACCACGTCCCAGTCGTGTTCCAGTTGCTCGATGACGCCGCCCAGGCCACGCAACCACCGCGTGCCTTCTGCACCTCGGGCGGCAGCCTTCTGGCGCACCGCACTGGGGACCACAACATGCCTGTCACGCATGAGGGCAAGCATGCCGGACACGGCATCTGCCGGCATCCCACCGGCGGGCGTCGGCTCGCGCAGCGTCCTGTCACTGCTGGAGCACCGCAGCCGACCGGCACGTCGGATTCCGTGCAGCCAGCCGCCGTCCAAGCTCAGCAGACCGACAGCCCACTGCGACGCAGGAACGAGTAGCCAAGATGCGGGGCCGGCGGACCCGCTCGATCCCTCGGTGGGCCTGCTCGATCACTCCCGCAAGCGTCGGGTAGGTGAGGTTGGCCAGCATTCCTTCCCGCTGTTTATCGCACCCTGGTGGGGATACCTGGGCCCAGGGTTCCACTTCTCCAGGAGGGTCCCATGAGCTACGCCAGGCAACTGCTGGACACCTACCCCCGCACCTTCAACGTCGCCGCCGACGTGCTGGCCGCCACCACCGACGCCGTGAACGACTGCGCGCAGGCCTGCACGGGCTGCGCCGACGATGACCTCTCGGAGCCGGACCTCGTCGAGCTGGTCAAGTGCATCCGGCTGTGCCTGGACTGCGCGGACGTGTGCGCCGCCACGGTCCGGGTGATCAGCCGCCAGACGGAGTACGACGCCAACCTCACCCGGTCATTGCTGGAGGCGTGCGCGACCGCATGCAAGAGCTGCGGGGACGAGTGCCAGCGGCACGCCGAGATGCACGAGCACTGCCGAGTGTGCGCTGAGGCATGCCGCCGCTGCGAGCAAGCCTGCCGGCAACTGCTCGCAGCCATGAGGTAGGAACGCCCGGTCCGGGCGCGCCGACGACGTGCTCCGCGCGCTGGGCGCGATCTGGGTCCTGCCTGAGAGCCCCGATCGCGAGCAGCAGGCCGGCCGCATCCTCGAGCGGCTCATGGACGGCCTCCGGCACGGCGCTCCGCGGTATCGCTAGCGGCGGTCGCGTCCTGGGTGGACCCATGCGGCCTGGTACAGCGCCCACTCGTCGGGTGTGGTCGTCCAGTCCGCATAGATGGCCAGCCCGACAGGATGGGACGGCTGGCGGTCGAGACGGTCAAGACCCCTCCGCGTCCCACGGATCGCGCTCCGGAGGTTCTCCGCCCATGGGAACGGCTGACCCTGCGCATAGGTCGGCACCCCGATGAAGACCGTAACCTGGTCGCCAACCAGCTCGGTGACGTGCTTGGCCTGCCATGCGAAGTGCCGGCCCACCAGCCAATCCGCCGGCAGCTCGGTGTCATAGGCCATGACCGCCACCTGGTCGACCCGGCCCGCCACACGCTCCAGAAAGCTCCGCGAGAGTCGAGGCGGGTAGTGGATGTCCGGCAGGACCGCAGCCGCGACCGTCTGCATACCGTTCACCAACTCCAGCTGCTCCAGCGAGACCGACAGCACCCCACCGCGGCCACGGGTCAGATCGTGGGTACGCTCCAGCAGGTCCAGGAACTCGCCGTCCACCGGATAGACCGGCTCGATGTCGTAGTGGATGCCCTTGAACCCAAGGTCCAGCAAGGTCCGCGCGGTTCCCACGATCCGGTCGCGGACAGCCTGGCGGGTGAGGTCCAGCGGGCCGCCGCCCTGACTGGTGACCTGCCCGACGTAGGCCTGGGACCGCACCCCCGGCGCCAGCCGGTCCATCGCGGCCAGCAGCGTACGCGCATGAGCGTAGCGGCCCGGCGGGATACTCCCGTCCGGGTCCAGCGGACCCACGTGGAAGAACACGTCAGAGATCTCCCCCCGCCGCAGCGTGTCGGCCAACGCGCGATACTCGCCGTCGCTGTGCCCCTGGCCGACCCACTGGTGCCGCGCCCACAGCGCGTTCACCCCACGACTCCCCTGCCCCGCCGACGGCGCCGGCCACCACCACACCCACGTCGCCACCACCACGACCGCCACCACCCCACCCAGCACCCCACCAGCCCAAGCCCCCGCGCGCACCAACCCACGCCGGATCCGCCGCCCGCCGCCCTTGTGACGTTCTCGCAGGATCCTCGTCAATGCCGCCTCCCACGACCCCGCCCTGGAGTGGGGTCTCGCAGCTTCCCCCGGCCGATGAGCACACACGCCCATTGTCCAGCCACAGCGATCCCGTGTGGGCCCTCCTGGAGGCCCTTGAATTACCCAGAGAGCCGCAAATAGCGCGGAGACTTATCCCGATCCAGTTCTATTCCGTCAATGGCTGTAAGCCGGCTGGAATACTAATCCGCCGCGAATGCGCGTGACATAGCCTCCTTCGGCGATGCTACTGAACCGGTAGGCACCCGTTGCCCGAGGACTCGACTCATCAACCTAAATTCCATCGAAGTAATTCTACCCGGCACTAGCTGGTCATATGCGTCTGACCAGCAGAAACGCCACCTTGACGGCAACCTCGCGGCCTTCTAGTGTCCCTTCTCGCCCCGAGGGGCTGACGCGGCTGGACCGGGAAATCCGGGTTGGAGTTCCTGCCAGAAGGGCTGACGGGCCTGAACGGCGAACCGCTGGACGGTGGGTATGCGCAATCCGCCGTCGTGGTGGTGAGGTTCAAGCGGCCTTCGGGTCGCAAGACGAGACTCTCTCGATCGAGGCTCGGGAAGGCGACGGGAGTTCCTCGGGGCATTGACGACCCCCAGGGGCCCAATCGGCCGGGAGCAGGCGGGTTCGCCCGCCGGTCAACCGGACGGGGCTCTTGGGGGTCGTCCTTGAATGCGCGACAAGTGCGCGACGGTTGGCGCCCCTCTTGAATCCCATGCAAAACTCTCCGCGCTCTCGCCACCACGCCCAACGACCGAGGCCCACTCCTTGAGGTCACCCAACTTGCCTACCTCGCGCCCAAACCACTGAGCAGGTTGTTAACAGGGCTCTGTCAGGTCGACGCTGGTGATGGCTTCGTTAGCAATGGTCAGCGCTGGGACGCGCGGAGGCTGACGGGCCGGGCTGCTGCGGGCACGCGACCGTCCTTACTTGACGAGCCGCACCTCGCGGACGCCGATGCCGTCGTGTTGGTCGAGTCGGCTGGCACCATCGAGCGCGAGCCCGGCCCGCTGGTAGAAGCGGATCGCGCCGCTGTTGGGGGTGTAGGCGTAGACGCACACTGGCCGGCAGCCGCGCTTGTCCAGGTCAGCGACGGCGTGGCCGAACAGAGCCCGGCCGGCCCAACCCGGTGCCGATGCGGTCGGGCTCAATGTACAGGCCGTAGACCTCGGCAGCCTGGCCTCCAAGGTCAGGGTCGTGGGCCGGGCCGCTGCGGCAAAAGCCGACGACGCCGCGGTCGTCGGCGACCACAGCCGGTGCGCCGTGGGCATGGCGGCAAGGTAGTCGGCCCAGGCGGCGGCCTCGGCGGACGGGTCGAGCGCGGCGAGGCAGCCTGCTGGCATGAATGTGGCGTAGGCGGCGCGCCAGGCGCGCACTTTGAGCGCCCCGATCGCGGCAGCATCAGCAGCGGTGGCGGTACGGATCACCGGGCGACCCTACCAGGGTTATGTACCGCACCGGCAGCTCCTCCAGGCCCTCCCTGGCCGCCTGGCGGCGTGGCATGACGCCCGCTGGGCGCACTCCGCAGCACCAGGAACGGCCGCGTTGCAGGCCCTTGCTGCCACGCCGCCAGATGAGATCGTGCAAGCCTGCTGCCCGGGCACAAGGCGAGCTCATTTAGCGAGCATGGCCGCTGCGTGGGCCTCGACACACGAGCACGACAGCACCCAGCCTCGGCGTACCACGGGAAGAAGCGGAGAGGATGGGACGGCTCGAGGTGGAGACGGTCGACAACCTGGCGGTGTACGAGGTGCCGTACAGCATCAGCGAGGAGGCCCCGCAGCGGTGGCGTCGCAGGTTCGGGCGTACAAGAGGTCCGCCCGGCCGGCTACCGGGCGGACCTCATTGGTGCTACTGGCGATCCAGCAGCCGCACGTTGGCGGCCTGGGGGCCCTTCGGCCCCGACGTCACGTCGAACTCGACGGCCTGCCCCTCATCAAGCGAGCGGTAGCCAGTCGACTGGATCGCGCTGAAATGCACGAAGACATCCTCGCCAGACTCCGGCGTGATGAAGCCGTAGCCCTTCTCAGCGTTGAACCACTTCACGGTTCCAGTCATGAAACTTGTCCCTCCCTCCATCGTCTAGGAGGTATCGGTCACACCGGCACGATTGGCGCCGGCGGCAAGGGACAAGCTCAACCTGCGGGTTGCGAAGCGAAACGTGAACCTCTGCCATCGCACCATAGGCGCGTACGGCACCATCCGCCACCAACCCAGGCACCCAGCCGACCGGCCGGCAGCCAGACCCCAACGCCCTGAACCGCGTCACCAGCAGCTCGACTTCAGGGTTTACCCAGGTCAGGACCGGCTCCGCGAGCGGCCGATCGAGACCATCCAACGCTACGTCAACGAGTCCATCGACCGGCTGTCACGTCCGAGCACTCCTCGCCGAACTCGTCCCCGCCTGATCCAGCTCCGCGCGGGAACTCGCCGGGTCCTGGACTTGCTGGCGGCTTGAGACGCCGGTATCCCCCGCGCGTCTGGTTGACTTCAGGTCATGGCGGGCGCAAGCGAGCAGACGCGGCGGGCGAAGGTTCTCAACGCCAATTGGGTCGCTGGGCCAGATGGGGACGATGGCCGGTTCGAGGTCATGATCGTGACCGACGACGACCAACAGCACACACTGGCCCCAAGCCCCGCCGTGCTACCGGTATGCCAGTGGGCAATCGCGTCGACGCGAGCTCATGGTCTTCCTCCGGAAGCTTGCCCCTCGAGCCTATGATCTTCCGCCGCGACGATGACCACGCCCACCGCGTTCTGTGCAATGAGTGCTGGTCACTCGTTCGGAGATAGTCCGCGCTCGAGCAACCCGGAGTGCTCGATCTCCGGGTGGGAGGCGTCGGTGAACTCGTGGAACTCCCCCGTGACGAGGAATGCCACCTGCTCGCCGATGTCGACCGCATTGTCGCCGATCCGCTCGATCTGGCGTGACACCAGGTGCATCCGGATTCCCCACTCGAGCACACGCCTGTCTGCGGAGCCCTCCAGCACCTCTTGGAGCATGCCACGGTTCAACCGGTCGATCGGGTCATCCATCTCGGGGAGCTGCCGCGCGAGGTCGAGGTCGCGGCGCGCGAGTGCGTCCATCGCCGCCGTGACCATCCCGAGTGCGATCGCTCCCATCTCCTCGAGACGCCGGAGCACGTTGGGATTCTGTGGCAGGCCGTGGACGAGCTTGGCGAGCTTCGCCAGGTTCACCGCCTGATCGGCGATCCGCTCGAGGTGGAGGTTGATGTGCAGAAGCGCCGTCAGGAGCCGCAGGTCGGACGCCACCGGGGTCTGCAGCGCGAACAGGTTGACGATGCGCCGCTCGATGTCCAGGTAGAGCCGGTCCACCACGTCGTCGCCCGTGATCACCTCGTCGCACAGTCTCGGGTCGCCGCCCGCCAGAGCCTCCAACGCCTTCTCGAGCAGGCTCTGGGCCTCGGCGGCCGTCCGCTGGACGGCATCCTCGAGATCGCGCATCTCCTCATGGAACCGGTGCCGGACCTCGCTCATCAGCCGACGCCTCCCGTGACGCTCTTCCCCCGTTCCTGAGGATCCTCGCACTTCGTGAGGTCGTTGTCCGCCGGCCGCCACCCCTGCAAGTTCGGCGGCACCGTGGACACCGCGCAACGGCCGCAAGGCTGGACGCATCCAGAACGATCAATGCCGGCGACTGCCACACAGCTGAGGACCCGGTCCAGATGTGCCTCGTCAAGCTGTACAGCAAACCAGTCAGTCCGCACTCAGTACAGTGACCAGATTCGGCTATGCGTCGGCGGCGAGCGAACGCAAGACGCAGAACTCGTTGCCTTCGGGGAATGACCACAAAGGACCTTCCACCATCCCACCAACCGGAGACTCGTTGCGGGGAATGCACCATCTGATGCCATATAAGTAGATCGCTCGGAGTGTACGGGAAATCGATGCCCAGCAGTGTCGGTGGCCAATGGACGGACTTCCGTGAGCCAAGCCTCTCCGCTCGCTTCCCGTCAAGTTCGTGGCTGTCGATCGAGAGCCCATCGACTCTATGGACGGAAATTCGTTGGGCAGCGAAACACCGCGTACGCGATGATGCTGGACTATCCCTCCTGTCCTGGGACGGCACGAGGTGGGCGTGTACAGCCTATGCTGTGTTGACACATGATTCGCAGCGTGGTCAGTGTGCGACCGGTCGCGCCGTGCTGAACAGGCTGAGCACTGCAACGGGAGGACCGATGAGCCGGGGACTCGACACGCAGCCAAGCGCAACCACCATTGACCTCGAGGACCTAGTGACGCTGGCATGGGACGGCTATGTCCGAGTACCGCACTTTCAGCGGGACTTCCGATGGAACCGCGAGGACGTGATCCGGCTCTTCGACAGCATCCTGAAGGGTTATCCAGTCGGCAGCCTCCTCCTCTGGGTGAGGCCAGCCCCGGAGCAGACGATCCGGTTGGGCGCCTTGAAGATCCCGGCACCCAATACCGACCGCGCGTTCTGGGTCGTCGACGGGCAGCAACGCATCACGAGCCTTGCGAATGCGCTCGACGAGGACGGCGCGAGCGATCCTCGGTTCGCCCTCGCGTACGACCTTCGTATCGAGAAATTTGTGCCGCGTCCTGCCACGGACGACTCAAAGGTGATCCCACTCCCTGTCGTCTTCGACCTGCAACGTGTCCTCAGGTGGTTTGCGGATCATCCTGAGGTGGCCGACTATCTGGACCGCGCAACGGCTGTCACGAAGACTCTACGACAATTCAAGATCCCCGCGTATCAGGTGCGGCAGGGTGATGTAAGAACACTAACCGATATCTTCGACCGAATGAACAACTACGGCAAGCGACTCAGTCGCGCGGAGATCTTTTCCGCGCTATTTGCTGGCGATGAGGGAGCCAAGGACGACAGGCTTACGATTGAGCGCATTGCTGACGACATCAACACCGATCTCGGCTTTGGCCTGATTGATAACGATACTGTGCTGCGGGCGATCCTCGCCCGACGGGGCCCAGACGTGGCGAGGGAGATCCGGATCGAGTTTGACGACCAGGAGCGGCGAGGACCGATTGAGTTCCCCGGCGAAGACCGCGATACAGCTTATCAGGCGGGTGAGGATGCGCTGCGCCGTGCTGTGCAATTCCTTCAGAGCAAAGGAGGAGTCCCTCATCTCAGCATGCTCGCCTATCGCTATCTGCTTATCGTACTGTCGCGACTGTTCGCGCATCATCCCGAGCTCGACGATCGGAACCTCCAACTCCTACGTCGCTGGTATTGGCGAGCGGCCGTCGTCGGGCCCGGGTTTTTCAAAGGGCATATCCTCGGCGCGACGAGCTCGCTCTGTTCCAAGATTAAGCCGAATGACCTCTTGAGTTCGATCCAGGGACTTCTCGAGGCGGTTGACCAGAAAGATGCTCCCATCCCCAGTCTCAACCGGTTCAGGACGAATGAGGCATCGACGAAGATTACCTTATGTGCTTGGTGGCACCTAGAGCCGCGCTCCCCGCGCAGCGGTCAGCTGTACGACCGAGCGCAGCTGTCGGAATTGCTGAACGGCCGTACAACGGCCGCCGATGCCGTCCGTTACATTGTCAGCCGTCGACAAGTACCGAAGACATATCGGCTGTGGGCGGCGAATAGGATTCTCATCCCGACTGAGGATGAGCCAGTCGATGAGATCGCCAGCCTCCTGGTGCAGCGTCCATTGGAGTTGGCTGAGGAATCCTGGGCATCAGTGCTGCGTTCTCATGGGATGGACCATGAAATGACTGCCCTGCTCGCTGACGGCAAGGTAGTTGACTTCCTCGAAGCGCGCCAGGCGATGTTGCGGGACGATCTAAGGCGTTTTCTTCAGCGGATGTGCGAGTGGGGTTTCGAAGACACTCCTTCTCTATCGGAACTCGTCGTAGAGGACCTGGATGGTGAGGACTTAGACATCGAAGGCGACGATGAGACTCGCTGAGTCGGTCCACGCCGTATGGCTGCATGATCAGCAAGTCGGAACGATCTACCAGCGCGGCGACTACACTCGCTTCACTCTCGCCGAGCCTTACCGCATGGATCCGGATCGGCCGGTGCTCGGACTCGTGTTCGAGCAGGACCTTTCAGCAGCCCATACGGCCGCGCTGCGTCTGCCACCGTGGTTCTCCAATCTGCTACCCGAGGGCCGGCTCCGTGAATGGATCGCGGAGGATCGAGGCGTATCGCCACATCGGGAGATGGAGTTGCTTGCTCAGGTGGGCCACGACCTTCCTGGCGCCATACGTGTCCTGCCTGCCGATGCACGTCCTGAGGAATTTTCCTGGGATGTGGTTGAGGGGACTCACGAGCCTAGCTCAGCAGTGGAGACGGCAGAGGCACGTCCGCGGTGGCGATTCTCACTCGCGGGCGTCGCCCTGAAGTTCTCGATGCTCGCAGTCGATGACCGGCTCACCTTGCCTGCATTTGGTGAAGGCGGGGACTGGATCGTCAAGCTTCCCGACCCTCAGTACCCGGAGGTTCCACGTAACGAGTATGCGATGATGTCGCTCGCGGCGATGTCCGGGATAGACGTACCCGAGATAAGGCTGATTCACCGTGATGAGCTGAAGGGATTGCCTCCCAGCGTCTGGCCGGGTAGGGAGGAATGGGCCTACGCCGTTCGTCGGTTCGATCGAGCCGGGCGCCGTCGCCGAGTGCACATCGAGGACTTAGCCCAGGTCCGAAACATATATCCGGAAGCCAAGTACAGCGGGAACTACGAGACAGTTGCCGCCTTGGTCTACCGCGGACGCGATGCCGAGGCGCTCCGCGAGTTCGCACGCCGACTCGCTTTCACAATTCTGATCGCCAACGGGGATGGGCACCTCAAGAACTGGTCGCTGATCTACCGCGATGCACGCACACCGACATTGTCTCCAGCCTATGATCTTGTCGCCACCGCACCTTATCGAGAGCACCTTACCGACCAGGAGACGCTCGCCTTGAAGTTTGGCGGCTCCAGAAGATTCAGATCCGTGCGACTAACAACCTTCACGCGACTGCAGCATCGGCTGAGCGCACCAACCGCAGACTTGGCGGGATGCGTGTCCGAGTTAGTGGATAGAGTGCGAGTCAATTGGCCTCGGTTCGCCAACCAGCTCGGTGATTTCCCGTGGCTTCACAATGCCATCACGGCGAGTATCGACGAAAATAGCCGGTCTTTGCGGGATTAGCTGACGCTGGTCACTCGCACCGTCACTGCAGGCAGAACTCGTTGCCGTCCGGGTCGGCGAGCACGACCCAATGCTGCGTTCCCTGGCCCACGTCGGCGTGGCGGGCCCCGAGACCGACGAGACGCTCCACCTCCGCCTCCTGCGAGCGGTCGATCGGACTGACGTCGAGGTGCAGGCGGTTCTTGGCCGTCTTGCCTTCCGGTACGGTCACGAAGACCAGCGTCGGGACACCTGGAGCCCGTCGCACCTGCTCCATCAAATCGGCCGGTTCATGCTCCCACGGCGCCTCCACTTCTCGATCCTATCCATCTCGCGTCATCGGCGACCATCTCGCCCCTTCTACACGCCTTCGTACCGGTCGCCTTGCGTGCCGAGCGCCTGGGCGACGGCGACCCATGTCCGGGCATGAGCAGCCTTCACCTCGGCGCGGCGCAGATGCTTCTCGATATCGACGTTCGAGCGGCCCTCCAAGGTGTCGATCTCGTCGTAGAGCCTCTCGGACAGGCTGACCGCCTCGTAGGCGCGCCGCATGGCCATTTCCCAGGTGAGCTCATCCCACGGCATGACGTCTGTTCCTCCACTCATCGGGCATCGTGTTCATCGTCACCGCTCCCCAACCCATCTTCCACTCCATCGGCCTCGAACGAGGGACGCCTCGCGTCACCACCCACGTCAGCGTCGCATCGGCGCATCAACAGGCTGACGCGCAGAGTCGTCTTGTTTGCGCTGCTGCTTGCGCGGTTCCTCTGGGACGCGAATGATGCTCGGGAGGTCGCCGTGCCTGGCGGCAGGACGCAGCGGCCGGTTGGCAGCGGTCGCCGAACGATCCACTTGGCCACCCCCAGCGCTCACGGTCCGGAGGGCGCCGACCTGGGGACGGCCGGCTGACAGCGCGGGTGGCATACGGCCGGCCACCCACCCGAAGTAGCCGATGCCGAGACTCAGCCCGCCCGAGCGAGGTGGCGCGCTGGGACGCCGGGAGGTCAGCGCAGGATGGTCAACGCCTACGTGCTCATCCAGACTGAGGTAGGCAAGTCAGCAGGGGCCGCGGCCCGAGCGATCAGAACCGTCGACGGCGTCGAGTGGGCCGAGGACCTCGCCGGCCCCTACGACGTCATCGCCAGGGTCCAGGCGCCAGGGCTGGACGAGCTTGGCAGGCTGGTGGTCGCCAGCGTCCAGGTCGTGGCCGGCGTCACCCGCACCCTGACCTGCATCGTGATCCGGCAGTAGCCCAACAAGCGGGACCCCGATCCGCCACTTGTCCGAGCCGCGCTCAGCCAACCTGGTGGCGATAGCTTCACGCTCCAGCCGACAGGTTGCGTCGGCGCGGCGCGGGCCGGGCCCGCTGCAGCCCGTCGGCCAGCACTTCGAGGCCAGCGGCAAAACGTTCGTCGCGGTTGTCGAGCCAGACGTGCTCGCCGAGGGCGACCAGGGTGGGAAAGCGGTCGGCGGGAAGCGAGCGGAAGAACTCGTGGAGCCGCTTGCGCGTGGCCGTGTCGCGGACTCGCTGCTCGTTCACTGAGATGCGGGGACTGCTCACCGCAAAGCCGACGGTGTAGTCGATGACGAGGAAGAACGCCAGACCCGCCTGCTTGGCGGGGAACCCGGCGGCCCGCAGGGGTGCCAAGAACGCCTCGGCCAGTGCGAGAGAGTGTGGTCCGAGGGGATCGCGGATCTTGAGCAACCCCGCGACCCCAGGGTGGTCCTCGAGGACGGCCCGTAGCCGGTGCGCCAGCACCTTGATCTGCTCAGTGCATGGCAGGCTGGGATCGACGTCGCAGTCAACCTCGGCGAGCACCCCGTCGAGGACCAGGTCCTGGAGCTGCTCCTTGCTGCGCACGTGGCGGTAGAGCGCGCCAGGGACCACCCCGAGGCAGGCGGCCAGGTTGCGCATGGTCAGCGCCTCGACGCCCTCTTTGGCGATGATCGTCAGGGCCTGGGCGAGCACGCGCTCGCGCGTGAGCGGCTGGCGTCGGTCCTCGTCGCCCATGGGGCCGGTGAACCATAGCGAGCGCAGCGCCCCGTCGGCGGCTCGCGGGTTGGGGGGTGGCGTCTGCGGCTCGTTCTCGCCCATGTTCACATTCCTTGAACGTAGGTGTTGACAGTGAACGGTGTTTACCATAGGGTCAGCTAACTCGGCAAGTGAATCCCGTTCACTCATCTGGGCCTCGCATTCTCCCCGAGCCATCAGGTCACGGTGACGACCGCGCGGAGCGGTGGACCAAGGCGCCACCCCACTTCACCATCGGCGTGCCCGGCTGGGAGGCGGTGGCCGACTACGCCCTCAGATGGGCCACGGAGAACGCGGTGACCGATCCCCGCGGCGCAGGTATCCTGGCGACGACCAGGTAGCGGCTCGCGGCCGCAAGCCCATCCCAGAGGCCCGGCTGGCCGCGAAGCTCCGGGGCAGCGAGGCGAGCGACTCGACGACATCGGCGTCGCGGTCCCGGGCAAGTGTAGCCTTCACCGATGTGGATGCCGGTCGCGCCGCTGGGGGGATCTCATGCCGATCGCAACGCCCGAGGCATACGCCGAGATGCTCGACCGAGCCAAGCTGGGCGGGTTCGCCTACCCGGCAGTCAACGTCACCTC
>Ga0137365_10003313_pt1 | contig 12846 bp, 13 predicted proteins | sample SagtaG_9_FD_104799 | JGI IMG/M metagenome (GOLD analysis project Ga0137365, IMG submission 104799) | Vadose zone soil microbial communities from Sagehorn Ranch, Mendocino, California, USA - Sage1_L_40_16 metaG | ecosystem: Environmental > Terrestrial > Soil > Vadose zone | place: USA...
CATCACGCGGCGGTTGCGCTCGAGCACGGCCGTGCGGTCATGCGCGGGGTGCTCGCCCAGGAGATCCATCACCGTGTGAAGAACAACCTTCAGACCGTCGCTTCGCTGCTGCGCCTACAGGCGCGCGCCGAGGACGGCATCGACCCTCGCAAGGCGCTCGACGATTCGGTCAACAGGATCCTGGCAATCGCCGCGGTGCACGAGGTACTGACCGAGCAGCGGGACGAGGAAGTCGATCTCGGTGAGTTGCTCGACCGTCTGCGGGCGATGCTCGTGCAGGGGATCGGCGCGGGAAAGCGTGTCGAAGCCGACTTAGAGCCCGTTTCGCTGGCAGGAAATCGCGCGACCGCCTTGGCGCTCGTCTTCAGCGAGCTCCTCCAGAACGCGCTCGAGCACGGTGGCGACGAGGTGCGGATCGAGCTCGCGACGCGAAAGGGAGGCGCGCTGCTTGCGATCTCCGACGACGGCGGCGTAGACGAAGACGTGCGCAGCGGCACAGGCCTCTCGATCGTCCGTGCGCTCGTCCGCGACGAGCTGCAGGGAACCTTCGAGCTGCGCAACGACTCTGGCACGCGCGCGGAAGTGCTGTTTCCCGCCTGACCGACCGGGTCCTCGGGGTCGGCGCGTGCCGAGCCGTCCGAATGATCTAGATCACAAGGCTTGGCATCACGACCCGGCTGGTCCCTCGGCGGGTCCGACCAGGTGATCTAGATCACAAGCGAACGTCACGGCACCAGGGTTCGGACCAGCTCCGAGTACTGACGGGCTTCGCGGAGCTGCACGAGCTCGTAGGGAGTCGGGAGTCGGCCCTGGAGAAGCTTCGTCAGTATTTGGTCCACCGCCTCGGTATTCGTGTCGGCGATGGTTCGCTCGGTGATTGCGATTCGTCGGACCGTCGTGTAAGCCGGTGCCGGAACTCCGAGCCGCTTTGCGACCGGCCTCAGCGCACGCCGAATCTCGGCGTATGGCAGACCGCGCGAGTCGAGGATCTGAATCGCCTCCACCAGCCGCTGGTCGAGGGCTTCCAAGCCCATGCCGCCGAAGATGGATGAACAAAATGCGCGCGTCTGTGTCTGTTCGGTGGCGAAACCTGACCGTGTGATCTAGATCACAAGCGAAGCGCGCACCGACCCGCTTCGCGGCTCGTATAGGACACTGTTCGGAGTGCGGATTCTGGTTGCGGAGGACGAGACGATCATCAGGCTCGACCTGGTCGAGATGCTCGGGCGTGCCGGGCTCGAGGTTTGCGCCGAGGCGCGCGACGGCGAGGAGGCTGTAGAGCTTGCCCGGCAGCACGAGCCCGATCTCGCGATCATGGACGTGAAGATGCCTCGGCTCGACGGGATCGAAGCGGCCCGCCGGATCCTGGACGAGCGGCCGATCCCGATTGTGATGCTCACGGCCTACGGCCAGGACGAGCTTGTTTCGCGCGCGGTCGAGGCCGGGGTTTTTGGCTATCTGGTCAAGCCATTCCGCGAGCAGGACCTGCTGCCGGCGATCCGGGCGGCACGTGCCAGGCACGAGGAGTTGCTCGAGTTGCGCGAGGAGGCCGAGTCGCTCGCTGACGCGCTCGCCTCGCGCAAGGCGATCGAGAGGGCCAAGGGGCTTCTGATGGAGAGGGAGGGGCTGTCCGAGCAAGACGCATTCGCGCGCTTGCGGAAGGCGAGCCAGGTCTCGGGTCGGCCGTTGAAGGTCGTTGCCGAAGCCGTCGTCGCCACCCTTGGCGACACGGCGGCTTAACCAAACGCCAACGAAGCACGCCGTTTGCAGGGCCGATCATTGCTTGACTTTGATCGACCAACGGCAAGGAGCTCTTTCGTGGCCACGCGGGTACCGGGGCGCAATCGAATGGCAGGCTCCACGTCGGAACTTAATCCGGCAACGCCGGTGTAGCCGGCAGGCTCGGTTCCAGAGGGAGCCGGGCGTTCCTCTTCTCGAATCGTCGCTGGCTCGCGGGTTTCGCGATCGGGATCGGTGGCTGGGTGCTCTATGTCTCCGCGCTCTCGCTCGGGACACTCTCGCTGGTACAGGCCGCCTCGGCCGGCGGGATCGGGATTCTCGCCCTGCTCGTCTGGCGGCTTGGGGGAGTACGGCTCTCCCGCCGCGAGTGGGCCGGGGTCGGGCTGGCAATCTCAGGCCTCGTGCTGCTCGCCGTCTCGCTGGCGCAAACGGGTACGAGTCACCCCTTCGCCGCCCATGCCTCTTGGCTCGGCGTCGCGGCCTGGATGGTGCGGTGACCGGCGTCCTGGCTGCGGCGTTCGCCGGACCGTTCTCGCGCCTGCTTGCTGGAGGCGCTGGGCTCGGAGTCGCGGCCGGTCTCTGCTACGCGGCAGGAGACGTCGGGACGAAAGCGGTGGTCGGCGGCGGCACGCGCCTGCTCTTCGCCCTGCCGGTGATGGCGGCGCATGGACTCGGGTTCGTCTTCAAGCAGCTCGGCTTCCAGCGCGGGGGCGCACTCGCGACGCCCGGCGTCGCGACGATGTTCACGAACGCAGTACCGATCGCGGCGGGAATGGTGCTCTACGGTGACGCCCTTCCTTTCAGGCGCTCTCGGGGTCGCCAGGCTGCTTTCCTTCGCCGCTGTCGTGGCCGGCGCCGCCTTGCTCACGCGCGGGCCTGGCCTACCGGTTGACGTCGTTTCCGCTGCGCCGGTGTCTGCTCGTTGAAAAGAGTTGCCTGGGCATTTTTGCTCGTCGCGCTGATTGCGGCAGGTGCCGTTGCCAACGCGACTCTGGAACCAGCTAGCCCGGGCAGGCGATTCTGGTTGCCCCCCAGGCTGCCCGAGATCACGACCGGGACCCCGAGTATCTGGACTGGGGTCCGGTCGAAACTGGGAGCGCGCCGTCTCGCAGGAGCTTCCCGCTTACGTCGACGCGCATTTCCGGACGATCCCCGATCGCCGGGCACGCGCTCTCGTCGGCCTCTCGGCCGGCGGCTACGGAGCGGTCGCGCTCGCGTTCCACCACCTCGAGAGCTTCAGCGTGGTCGAGTCTTGGAGCGGTTATTTCCACCCGACCGATCCGAGCGGAAGGAAGACACTGGACCTGGGGTCGGCGCAGCGTAACCGGCGCGCGAACCTGCACAACGCCGTCGTCGGCCTGCGGCACGCTTTCCGCGCTCAGCCGACCTTCTTCGGCTTCTACGTCGGCCGTGGGGACGCTCGCTTCCGGACGGAGAATCTCACGCTTCATCGAGAGCTCCTCGCGGCGGGGATCCCGCACGTCTTCCGGCTGTACGCCGGCGCACACGGCGAGCGCGTCTGGAACGCCCACGCGCGCAGATGGCTCGGGCTGGCCCTCGCTCATCTGACGCCGGCCACAAAAGCTGACCCGCCGCCCTCCCTGACCGGATTCGTGCCGGTCGCAAAAGGCGCTGGAGGAGGGGTCGTCCTGAGCGGCCGGATCCCGAACAGAAGCGTTCCCTGGGACCGAAGGCGGAGCGCCGTCTATCTGCCTCCGGCCTTTCAGCCAGCCAGCCATTACCCGGTCATCTTCCTGCTCCATGGCTTTCCGGGCTCGCCCTCCGGCTTCTACGACAGCCTCCAGCTGGCGAAGGTGGGCGACCAGTTGATCTCGGCCCACCGAGTCGTGCCGTTCGTCGCGGTGATGCCGGCGGCGGGCAGGGTGACGGGCAAGCGAAGCGACGAAGAGTGGGCCGGTCCGTGGGAGACGTACCTCGTTCGCGACGTCATTCTGGGCGGACGCGCACCTTCCGCTACGAACCCAGCAAGCCGATCGCGCGATCGCGGGTCTCTCCGCGGGCGCGTTTCGGGGCCGTCGACATCGCTCTGCGCAACCCCGGGATGTTCGGCGTCGTCGAGTCGTGGTCGGGCTACTTTCATCCCTTCCGGGACGGCCCGTTCGCGAATGCGAGCGCCGCTCAGCTCGCGGCCCACGATCCAACCTTGCTCGCCCGCCGCAAGGCAGCGGTATTGCGTCGGCGGCACGTTCGCTTCTTTCTGACAACCGGGTTTAACCACGGCGGCATATTCCGGCGTTGGACTTACGACTTCGCGCGGGAGCTGCAGGGATTGAAGCTCCCATATCGACTCTGGGCTTCGCGGGCGCCGGACGGCGGCAAGTACCTGCGCCATCAGCTGCGCACTGCGCTCGAGTTCGCCTTTCCCTAGAGCTCGAGCGAAGCGTCTAGGCCTTCGCTTGCTCGAAGAGCTGCTCCCAGCGCGCCAGCAGCGTCTGCAGCTCGTTTCGGGCCGTGCGATGGGCGGCGACTGCTTCCGCGTCGGCCCAGTCCTCGGCGAGGCGTTCTTCGAGCTCCACCACCGCGCGCTCGTGAGCGGCGATCTCGGCTTCGATCCGCTCGAGCTCGCTCGGCCCGGTCTGCTTCGGAGCCGCCGGCTTGGCCTTCGGCCTCGCTCTGGGCTCGGACACAGGGAGGACCGGTGCCGCAACTTCGTCACGCCGCCGGACGTAGTCGGCCCAGCCGCCGTCATAGGAACGGATCGTGCCGTCCTCGACCGCAAGCGTCCGTTGAGCAACCGCGTCGAGCAGCGCGCGGTCGTGGGAGACGAGCAAGACCGTTCCGGGGAACGCCTCGAGCGCCAGCTCGAGCGCCTCGCGGCTCTCCAGGTCGAGATGGTTCGTCGGCTCGTCGAGCAGGAGGAAGTTCGCGCCTGAGGCGACGACCAGCGCGAGCGCGAGCCGGCGGCGCTCGCCCCCTGAGAGCTTGACGACCGCCTTGTCCTGCTCTTGCCAGCCGGAGAAGAGGAAGCGGCCGAGCAGGTTCTGGGCCTGGGGCCGCTTCAGCCCGGTCGCCTTTTGCGCGCAGTCGAGGACGCTGCCGGTCTCGTCCAACTCGACCTCGTGCTGGGAGAAGTAAGCGGGCACGACGCCGTGGCCGAGCCGCAGCGAGCCGGCGACGGGCTCCCGTACCGAAAGGAGCGTCTCGAGCAGAGTCGTCTTGCCGGAGCCGTTCGGGCCGACGAGGGCGACGTGCTCTCCGCGCTCGAGCGCGAAACCGACGCCGTGCAAGAGGTCCTTGCTGCCCGCGGCGACTTCGAGGTCTTTCGTCTCGAGCACGGTCCGCCCGCTCCGCGGCGGGTCCAGGAAGTCGAAGCCGAGTCGCTTCTGGCGTACGGCCAGCGAGTCGAGCTCGCCGGTCGCCTGCCTCCGCTCCTGCTCGAGGCGCCCGATCTGCGTCAGCTTCGCCTGCGCTTGCTTCGCCTTGCTCTTCTTGTAGCGGAACCGCTCCACAAAGCGTTCGAGCCGCTCGATGTCGACGCCGAGCCGGTCGGCCGTCTTTCCCGCCGCAGAGGCTCGTGCCGCCTTCTCGATTCGCCACGCGTGCCAGGGTCCGCCGAAGTAGATCGAGCGGCCGCCGCCGAGCTCGAGCACGCCGTTCGTGACCGCCTCGAGGAACCAGCGGTCGTGGGCGACGAGGATGATCCCGGCGTCGAGCGACTGCAGCTCCTGCTCGAGCCACTCGAGGCTGGCGACGTCGAGATGGTTCGTCGGCTCGTCGAGCAGCAGCAGGTCCGGATCGCCGCCGAGCGAGCGTGCCAGTGAGGCGCGAGTGAGCTCCCCACCGGAGAACGTCTCCAGCGGGCGGTCGAGGTCCGGCTCCGCGAAACCGAGGCCGCGGACGACCGACGCAGCGCGGTCACGCCAGCCGTAGCCGCCCGCGTGCTCGAGGCGCGCCTGCGCTTCTGCGTATCGGTGCAGCGTCGCCTGATCGTGCTGCCCGCCCGCCATCTTCTGTTCCAGGTGACGCAGCTCGCCCTCGGTCGCCACGAGGTCGGCTGCGCCCGAGAGCACGTACTCGCGCAGCGTCAGGCCCTGGTCGAGCGGCGGCCGCTGATCGTGGAGTGCGACGCGCGTTCCCTTCGAGAGCGCCAGCTCGCCGCCCTGGAAGTCGGTTTCGCCGTTCAGGATCCGAAGCAGCGTCGTCTTGCCGGCGCCGTTCGGGCCCGAGAGTGCAATCCGGTCGCGGCGCTCGACCTTGAAGGAGACGCCGTCGAAGAGCTGCCAGCCGGAAAGCTCCTTGCGGAGCTGGGATGCGATGACGAGTGCCACCGCTACAGCGTATTCAGAGAGCTAGGCCGAAACGGTGGCGCCGACCAGCCGCCGAGCAGACTCGGCGATGTGCTCGGCGTCGATTCCCGCTGCGGCGAGCAGCTCAGCCGGCTTGCCGGAGTGCGGCATCTCGCGCACGGCCAGCAATTCGAGGCGAGGGCGCTCGTCCGAGTCCGCGAGGGCTGAAAGGACTGCCTCGCCGAGCCCGCCCTCGGCCCAGTGATCTTCGACGGTGACGATCGGCATCGTCAGCGAACGGATCGCCTCTTCGTCGAGCGGCTTGATCGAGTAGAGGTCGATCACGCGCGACTCAATGCCCTCCGCGGCGAGCTCGTCGGCCGCCTTCAACGCTTCGTGCACGGTGATGCCGGCGCCGACGATCGCGACGTCGTTGCCATCGCGCAGCGTGCGGGAGCCGCCGATTTCGAAGTCCTCGTCGGCGTCGTAGATCACCGGTGTGTTCGGCCGCAGCGTTCGCAAATAGACGATTCCCTCTCGCTCGGCCATCTTCGCCACAAGCTGTGCGGTCTGGTTCGCGTCGCACGGGTGGAGCACGGTCGAGCCGTGCACGGCGCGCAGAGCCGCGATGTCCTCGAGCGCCATCTGCGAGGGTCCGTCCTCGCCGATCGAGACGCCCGCATGCGAGCCCGAGAGGCAGTAGTTCGCGCGGCTGATCGCCGACATACGGACGAAGTCATAGGCGCGCGAGATGAATGCCGCGAACGTCGATGCGAACGGCCGCCAGCCGGTCACTTGCATGCCGACCGCGGTGGCGATCAGCTGCTCCTCGGCGATGAACATCTCGAAGTACCGCTCGGGAAGGGCGTCCCTGAAGATCTCGGCGAAGGTCGAGTTCGAGACCTCGCCGTCCATCGCGACCACGTCGCCACGCGCCTTGCCAAGCGCGGCGAGCGCCTCCCCGTAAGCCTTGCGAGTCGCGACCTCTTCGCCGAGCTCGTACCGCGGGAGCTCCAGCTCCTTGTACTCGATCTCGATCGTGCGGCCGCTCGTTTCCGGCTTGGCCGCCTGGACAACGATGTTCCGGATCCCGCCGAGCTCCTCGATCGCCTCCTCGGGGTTGTCGAGCGCCTTGCCGTGCCAGCCGGGCTTGTCCTCGACCGCCTTGACCCCCTTGCCTTTGATCGTGCGGGCGACGATCGCGACAGGCCTGTCGCTGCCGATCGCCTCGCCGTAGGCCTGGTCGATCTCCTCGACGTTGTGACCGTCGATCTCGATCGCGTGCCACCCGAAAGCGCGGGCGCGGTTCGCGTAGGAGTCGAGATCCCAGCCGTGCATCGTCTCGCCGCGCTGCCCGAGCCGGTTGATGTCGAGGAGCGCAACGATGTTGTCGAGTTCGTAATAGGCGGCGTGCTCGAACCCCTCCCACTGGGAGCCCTCGGCCATCTCGCTATCGCCGACCAGCACCCAGGTACGCATCGGGGTCTTGTCGAGCCGCTTGCCGGCGAGGGCCATGCCGACGCCGTACGGCAGACCTTGTCCGAGCGAGCCGGTGGCGACGTCGACCCAGGGAATCCGTGGCGTAGGGTGGCCTTCGAAGATGCTGGAGAACTGGCGGTAGGTCAGCAGCTCCTCGTCGGAGATCACCCCGGCCGCCTTGTACATCGCGTAGAGCAGCGTCGACGCGTGCCCCTTCGAAAAGACCAGCCGGTCGTTTGCGGGATCCTTCGGCTTGTCGAAGTCGTAGCGCAGGTACTTGGCGAGCAACACCGCCATCAGGTCGGCCGCGGACATGCCGGACGTCGGGTGACCCGACTTCGCCTCCGCCGCGCAACGGACGGAATCGACCCGGAACTGCTGTCCTAGCTCACGCCAGAGTTCTATGTCGGTCAAGGTCTGGTCTGTCACCGCGAATTGTTCCCGTGCCAGACTGAAGTCTGGCACGGACATTTGCGCCTACAGAGGTAACGTAACGGTTCTATGAGGATTGCAGTCGCGTTCGACCACCGGGGCGTCCGCCTGCGCGACACGGTGCTCGCCGAGCTCGACGCGCTGGGCCACGAGACGTTCGACCTGGGCGTCGACACTTCCAAAGTGCGGATCGACTATCCGGACAAGGCCCGGGAGCTTGGAGAGTTGATCCAAAACGGCGATGCGGAGCGCGGAATCCTCGTCTGCGGCTCCGGCGTCGGCGCTTCTGTAGCGGTGTCCAAGCTGGACGGGATCCGGGGCGCGATGTGCCACGACGTCTACTCCGCGCACCAAGGGGTCGAGCACGACGATATGAACGTTCTCTGTCTGGGGTCGGAGGTAGTCGGCCCGGCGCTGACTGTCGACCTGATGCGCGCCTTCCTGCATGCGCGCTTCGACGGCGGTGAGCCGTACACGACCAGGCTTCGCAAGATCGAGGAAATCGAGAAGGGAAATGTGAATGTCAATGTCTAAGTCAAGACTTCATCAGCTCTCTGAGTTGGGTCAGAGCGTGTGGATCGACTTCCTGTCCCGGGAGATGCTCCGGAGCGGCAAGCTCGTGCGGGAAATCGAAGAGGACGCCGTCGTGGGGATCACCTCGAACCCGACGATCTTCCAGAAGGCGATCTCCGAGGGGGATGCATACGACGAGCAGATCCGCGCCTGCCTCGAGCAGACGGACGATCCGAAGCAGATCTTCTGGCAGCTGGCCGAAAAAGACGTGGGCGACGCCTGCGACGTGCTCCGCCCAGTCTGGGACGAGCGCAAAGGTCAGGACGGCTACGTCTCGATCGAGGTCGACCCGAACCTGGCCGGCGACACGGAGGCAACGATCGCCGAGGCGCGGCGCCTGCATGGGGAGATCGACCGGTCGAATCTGCACGTGAAGATCCCGGCGACGAAGGAAGGCCTGCCCGCAATCGAGGAGATGATCGCGAGCGGCAAGAACATCAACGTCACCCTGATCTTCTCGCTTCAGCGCTACGAGGAGGTGGCCGAGGCCTATATCCGCGGGCTCGAGCGGCTGGTCGAGTCGGGCGGCGATCCGTCCGAGGTCGCCTCGGTGGCGAGCTTCTTCGTCTCGCGGGTGGACACCGAGACCGACAAGCGCCTCGACGCGATCGGCGGCCACGAGCAGCTGAAGGGCAAGCTGGCGATCGCCAACGCAAAGCTCGCCTACCAGCGCTACAAGCAGCTCTTCTCGGGCGAGCGATGGGCGCCGCTCGCAGCGAAGGGCGCGACGACCCAGCGCTGCCTCTGGGCGTCAACCTCGACGAAGAATCCGGCTTACCGGGACGTGATGTATGTCGAGGAGCTGATCGGCCCCGAGACCGTGAACACGATGCCCGAGGAGACGATTCGCGCGTTCCAGGACCACGGCGAGGTCGCGCTCACTCTCGAGCAGGGCATCGACGAGGCGGAGCGCCTCTTCGGGCAACTCGCCGAGGCGGGCATCGACTACGAAGAGGTCGTCCGCGTGCTCGAGGAGGAGGGCGTTCAGAAGTTCGCCGACTCCTTCGCCGAGCTGCTCGACGGCATCACCGCCAAGCGCGGCGAGCTTGCGGCAGCGTGACGGCCGCGACTCGCGCGCAGCTCTGGTCGGAGGTCGCCGGCTCTGGGCCGCCGGTGGTGCTCGTTCACGCCGGAATCTGCGACAGCCGGATGTGGGATCCGCAGTGGAAGACCTTTCCGCGGGCGCATCGCGTCGTTCGATACGACATGCGGGGGTTCGGGCGGTCGCCGCTCTCGCCGGGGCGGTATGTGCCTCCCGCCGACCTGATCGCGCTCCTCGATAAGTTCGCGCTCGGACCCGTGGCGCTGGTCGGTGCTTCGATGGGAGGCGGCATTTCTCTTCAGGTTGCGGTGGCTCGACCTGACCTCGTCTCGGCGCTCGTCCTCGTCGGCTCCGGCGTGCGGGGGCACGACTGGTCCGACCACGTGAAGCGCTCGTGGACGGAGGAAGAGGCCGCCCTCGAGCGCGGCGATCTCGATGCCGCCGTCGAGGTGAACCTGCGGACCTGGGTGGACGGGCCCGACCGATCGCCAGACGAGGTCGATCCCGAAGTCCGCGGGAGGGTCGCGGAGATGCAACGCCGCGCCTTCGAACTCTGGCTACCCGTCGGCGACGCCGCCCTAGAGGAACCGCTCGTGCTCGACGTCGGCGCCCGCCTCGGCGAGATCTCCGTACCGACGCTCGCGCTCGTCGGCGAGCACGACGTGGAGGATGTGCATGTCGTCGCCGAGCGGCTGGAGCGGGAAATCGGCGCCACTCGAGTGACGATCGCTGGCGCCGCTCATCTGCCTAATCTGGAAAAGCCCAGCGAGTTCGACGAGCTTGTGCTCGCTTTCCTCGCCGAAGTAGAGGCCGCGTAGAGATGCCGGTCGCAACCGAGCAGCTCGTCGAGCGGATCTGGGAGCGCGACCCTACGGTCTGGACCGGGTCGGGTGAGGAGAAGTGGCTCGGCTGGCTCGACGAGCCACAGCGGATGCGCGAGCGGATCGGCGACCTACAGGCGTTCGCGGACGAGGTCGGCGCGCCCGGGGTGATCGACACCTTCGTCTTGCTCGGCATGGGCGGTTCGAGCCTGGCGCCGATCGTGCTCAAGCAAAGCTTCGGCGAGAGCTCGCTGCACGTGCTCGATACGACGCACCCGGCGATGATCAGACACTCGCTCGAGATGCTCGACCTCGACCGAACGCTGTTCATCGCCTCGTCGAAATCCGGAACGACGCTGGAGACCCGCTCGCACCTCGACTTCTTCTGGGAGCGAAACGGCGGCCGCGGCGAGTTCTTCGTGGCGATCACCGACCCGGGCTCACAGCTCGAGAGCCTGGCGCGCGAGCGGGGCTTCCTCGAGGTCTTCGCCGGCGAGCCGACGATCGGCGGGCGCTACTCGGCCCTCTCGCCGTTCGGGATGGTCCCGGCGGCTCTGCTGGGGATCGACCTCGAGCGGCTGCTCGAGCGCACTGCGGAGATGGTCGAGGCCTGCCATTTGGCCGAGGGCAATCCGGGCCTCGAGCTTGGCCAGCAGCTCGGCGAAGGCTGGCGGGCCGGCCGCGACAAGGTCTGCATAGACGAGACCGAGGGCGGGTTCGGTCTCTGGGCCGAACAGCTGATCGCGGAGTCGACCGGCAAGAACGGCAAAGGCCTCGTGCCCGCTCCCGGCGAGTCTCCCGACGGCTCGGACCGGCAGCGCGGCGAGGTCCGGCTCGAGGATCCGTACGAGCTCGGCCAAGAGTTCTTCCGGTGGGAGTTCGCGGTCGCCGTAGCCGGGTCGTACCTCGGGATCAACCCCTTCGACCAGCCGGACGTCCAGGCGGCCAAGGACAAGACGAACGAGGTGCTCGCCGGCGGCGACGTGGAGCTGGAGCCCGAGTCCTCGCCGGGAGAGCTGTTCTCGCAGGCCGAGCAGGGCGACTACGTCGCGATCCAGGCATTCATCGACCCGAGGCAGGAGTCGAAGCTGCAGCCGCTGATCGAGCGGGCCAGCAGCGAGACCGGCTGCGTCGTCACCCACGGGCTCGGGCCCCGCTACCTGCACTCGACCGGCCAGCTCCACAAAGGAGGCCCGAACACGGGGCTCTTCCTGCAGGTGGTCGACGACCAGGGCGAGGAGCTGCCCATTCCGGGCAAGCCCTTCGGTTTCGCGCGACTGATCCGCGCCCAGGCGGCAGGCGACTTCGCATCGCTAAAGGAACGCGGCCGCCGTGTCGCACGCATCCGACTGGAGGATCTCTGATGGAACTCGGAATGATCGGCCTCGGCCGAATGGGCAGTGGGATGACCGAGCGCCTGACCGAGGGCGGTCACGAAATCAAGACCTACGACCCGAAGGTCCCTTCGACGGCGGGCTCGCTCGAAGAGCTGGCTCAGCAGCTCGAGAAGCCGCGCGCCGTCTGGATGATGATCCCGGCCGGGAAGATCACAGAGGACACGTTCCAGCAACTTCTGGGGATCCTCGACGAGGGGGACACGATCGTCGACGGGGGCAACTCCAACTTCCGCGACTCGAAGCGCCGTTACGAGCAGGCGCAGCAGAAAGGCATCAACTTCATAGACGTCGGCGTCTCCGGCGGGATCTGGGGGCTCGAGGTCGGTTACTGCCTGATGGCCGGCGGCGACGATGAGCCGGTCGGGCGCATGGAGCCGATCCTGGAGACGCTGGCGCCCGAGGACGGCTACGCGCACGTCGGCCCGAGTGGCGCCGGGCACTTCGTGAAGATGATCCACAACGGGATTGAGTACGGGCTAATGCAGTCGTACGCGGAGGGGTTCGAGATCATGGACCACTCCGAGTACCAGCTCGACATGCACCAGATTTCCGGCATCTGGCGGTACGGCTCGGTTGTCCGCAGTTGGTTGCTGGAGCTGCTCCACTCGGCCTTCGAGCAGCACGGTTCCCATCTCGACGACATCGCGCCCTACGTGGAGGACTCGGGCGAGGGCCGCTGGACGATCACCGAGGCGATCAATGAGAACGTGCCCGCGCCCGTGATCTCGGCCTCGCTGTTCGCGCGCTTCGCCTCGCGCGACGAGAACAAGTTCTCCCCCAAGGTCGTGGCGGCGCTCCGCAATGAGTTCGGCGGCCACGCGATTCGTGCGGTCGAGCAGGCGAAAGCCAGCCCGGACTCGCGCTAATGGCCCTCGCGGAGGATCAGCGGCTGGAAAACCCGTTGCTGGAAGGGCTTCAGCTCTCGCGCCGGCCGGAGCCTTGCGTGATGGTGATCTTCGGCGCATCGGGCGACCTGACGAAGCGCAAGCTCTTCCCGGCGCTCTACTCGCTTGCGTTGCGGCAGCTGCTGCCCGAGAAGTTCGGCATCGTCGGCGTCGCCCGGACCGAGGAGACCGACGACGAGTTCCGCGAGCGGATGAAGGCCGCCGTGCAGG
>Ga0137365_10003317_pt1 | contig 12836 bp, 8 predicted proteins | sample SagtaG_9_FD_104799 | JGI IMG/M metagenome (GOLD analysis project Ga0137365, IMG submission 104799) | Vadose zone soil microbial communities from Sagehorn Ranch, Mendocino, California, USA - Sage1_L_40_16 metaG | ecosystem: Environmental > Terrestrial > Soil > Vadose zone | place: USA: California...
CACGATCCAGCGGGCCGGAAGTACCTCGACCGCGCGCATCTGCGCAAGGGAATGGTGACGCCGGCCGTTCTCGCCGCCTTCCGCTCGATCGGGTGGGGGTGGGGCGGGTCCTGGAGCGGCTCGACCAAGGACTACATGCACTTCTCCATCAACGGCCACTGAGCCAGTTTCCGAACGCGTCGGCCCAGTTTCGGAAAGCGTCTGCGCTCGGCTACGGAAAGATAGACCCGCCTTGTGACTTATCGTCACAAGGCAGATTCGTCACGTTTTTGTGACTTCACGGACGATGGACCTCACGACAATCGTGCTGTGACCTCGGTCTCGCCGCGCCTCGACCCTCGACTTCTCGACGCCGCACGCACGCTCGACGATCCGACCGCTCCGATCGCGGAGACGTGGCGAAGAGTGGGTTCGGTCGCCGACGAGCTCGGGCTGTGCCGCCCGAGCTATGACTCGATTCGCATGTGCGTTCGCGCGCATCGACAAGATCGCGACGACGTCTCCCGGCTTCTCGCGCCAGTCGTCGCCGATGCATTGCAAGGCCGCATGAGCGGATGGGATCTCGACCGGATCGCCGAAGCGACTCAGGTCGCACGGGCGCGAGATCGTCCGCTCGGCCAGGACAGCGCCGCCTTGTGACGATAAGTCACAAGGCGGAAGCAGTCGACCGGCGCCCCGTGGCTTGTCAGCGAGCAAAGCCATCTCGGGGTGTGAGTAAGCGTTGGTACCTCGCGCGCCACGGCCGCAGCTACGTCGTGAGCGCGTACGTCAGTGGCCCGCCGGCTTCTCCCAGCCTTCGAGGACTGGTGCCTTCCAGTCCGTGCCGACCGTCTTCGACTCCTCGACCCACGGGCCGAGCTCGGGCTGTGCGAACTTCGCGTGCTTCGCCTTCAGCTGGATCCCGTACGAGTTCCCCGACTGCAGGTGCTTGACGAGCACCTTGCGCGCGATCTCGTCCTCACGTCCTCCGGGGATCGGGAAGTAGATCTTCAAGAACGAGTTGCTGTAGCGGTCGAAGACCGCCGGCACACCTTCCTCCTCGAGTAGCCCGACGTCCTCGAGCCAGTTGATGTCCCCGCCCGGCGTTGCCGCGAGTAGGTCGACGTCCTCGACGAGCGCGATGTCCTCCTGGTACGGGAAGCGGTGGCCCGCGAGCGTCTCCGCGTCGATCTGGATATGCCGCTCGGCCGTGCTCACGAGGTCTCTCCCACGATCGGCAGCGGCTCGACCTCGGCTCGATCGCGCACCGCCTCCTCGTAGTGGCGCTGCTCGAGCAGCCGGCGGACCTCCGAGAGCGTCTTCTCCTCGGTGACGCCCGGGATGTACTCGGTCCCCGCGAGCGGCACCTTGGCCATCGCCGCCGCCTCGACCGTCAGCGCGCAAAGGTCCTCGGGCTCGAGCGAGTGGACGTTCGTCTTGCCGCACGCGCGCGCGAGCATCTGCAGCTCCATCGTCATCGCGGTCAGGAGGTTGTAGACGCGCTCCGCGGCCTCGTCCACGACCAGCCGCTTGCGCAGCTCGGGGTCCTGCGTCGTGATCCCAACCGGGCAGCGCCCCGTGTGGCAGTGGTAGCACTGGCCCGCCGGCACTCCGACCGTGCCCTCGTAGTCGGTGACGCCTGGGATCTCCTTGTTGCAGTTGAGGGCCATCAGCGCGGCCGTCCCGATGGCGACGGCGTCCGCTCCCAGCGCGAGGCACTTGGCGACGTCCGCTCCGTTGCGTATGCCACCGGCGACCACGAGGTCGATCTCGTCCGCGAGCCCGACATCTTCGAGCGCCCGTCGCGCCTCGGGGATCGCCGCCATCAGCGGGATCCCCGTTTCCTCGGTCGCGATGTGCGGGCCCGCCCCGGTCGATCCCTCCGCGCCGTCGAGATAGATGATGTCCGGCCCGCACTTGGCGGCCATGCGCACGTCGTCGTAGACGCGCGCGGCGCCTAGCTTGAGCTGGATCGGGATCTGGTAGTCGGTCGCCTCGCGCACCTCCTGCACCTTGAGCGAGAGGTCGTCCGGGCCGAGCCAGTCCGGGTGCCGTGCCGGCGAGCGCTGGTCGATGCCGACCGGGAGCGAGCGCATCTCCGCCACCTGCTCGGAGACCTTCTGGCCCATCAGGTGCCCGCCGAGCCCGACCTTGCACCCCTGCCCGATGAAGAACTCGCAGGCGTCGGCAACCATCAGGTGATGTGGGTTGAACCCGTACCGGCTCTGGATGTTCTGGTAGTACCACTTGGTCGAGAGATCGCGCTCGGGCGGGATCATCCCGCCCTCTCCGGAGCACGTCGCCGTCCCCGCCATCGACGCGCCCTTCGCGAGCGCCATCTTCGCCTCGAGGCTCAGCGCGCCGAACGACATCCCCGTGATGTAGATCGGGATGTCGAGCTCGATCGGCTTCTTCGCGAAGCGAGCGCCGAGCACGGTCGTCGTCACGCATTTCTCGCGGTAGCCCTCGATGACGAAGCGCGTGAGCGTGCCGGGCAGGAACATCAGCTCGTCCCAGTGCGGAATCGGCTTGAAGAGCGAGAACCCACGCATGCGGTAGCGGCCGAGCTCCGCCTTCACGTGGATGTCGTTGATGACCTCAGGCGTGAAGATCCTGCTCCGGCCGAGGACGTTCTGCTGCGAGGGTGCCGCTTCGTCGGCCATCACAAGACCAGCTTTCTCTCCGAGGGCTCGAGCACGTCGTAGTTGTAGAGCTGCTTGCCGCAGACGAACTTCTGCAGCACGGGCGGCGAGCCGAGGCCGTAGATCCGGAACTTGCGATCCACGAGCTCGGAGTCGGCGTCCGTCCACTCGCCCGGGACGCAGTCGATCCCCAGCGCCTTCACCTTCCCGCCCACGTAGATCGTCCCGTCGTACATCGAGTCGCCGAGTCCGGGGCCGACGTCGCCGAGGATGATCATGCGGCCGCGCTGCATCATGAAGCCCGTCATCGAGCCCGCGCTGCCGAGGACGATGATCGTCCCGCCTTTCTGGTCGATGCCGGTTCGTGCTCCGACCTGTCCTTTGACCACGAGATCGCCACCGCGAATAGCCGCGCCGGTCAACGAGCCCGCGTTGCCGTCGATGACGACGACACCGGACATCATGTTCTCGCAGACGGACCAGCCGACGCGCCCTCCCACGTGCACCTCGGGTCCGTCGATCAGGCCGAGGCCGAAGTAGCCGAGCGAGCCGACGAAGGTAAGTCGGCAGCGGGTGAGGATGCCGACCCCGAGCGAGTGCTTCGCCGAAGGGTTCAGCACGGTGACGTCCTTGACGCGTTGCTCGTAGAGGAGCCAGCGCAGCTCGAGGTTGATCTGCCGGGTCGTGAGCTCCTTTGCGTCGAACTCGGCCTTCTCGCCCTCGATCGTCGAGATCATCGGCACCGCGGCATCCGGTTCGGCGAGCCCGCGCGCGTCGTACGTGATCCGGCTTTCCCCTACCGTTGCCACACGAGCACCTCCCGCTCGTACGGGTCGTAGGTGTCGATCTCGCGGTCGAGGATCGCCCGGATCGCGATCTCCTCTGACGCGAGGGCGACGAGGTCGTCTCCCTCGTAGAGGACGAGCGGCTTCGCTGCCATCTCGTCCTTCGCGACGCCGAGAGCGTCCGCCGTCACGGCGATGTAGGTGAAGACGCCGTCGAGGTCGTCGAGGCTCTCCCGCATCGCCTCCTCGAAGCTCGACCCGTTCGCGAGCTTCTCGGCGAGATACACCGCGATGATCTCGGAATCGCACATCGACTGGAAGCGATGGCCGGCGCGCTCGAGCCGTCGCTTCCACTGCCAGTAGTTCGTGAGCTGCCCGTTGTGGACGACGGCGACGTCGGAGAAGGGATAGGCCCAGTAGGGGTGCGCGCCCGAGATGTCGACGTCCGACTCGGTCGCCATGCGGACGTGGCCGATCGCGTGCGTCCCCTCGAAGCCGTCCAGGCGGTACTGATGTGCCACGGATTCGGCGTCGCCCAGGTCCTTGACGATCTCGAGCGAACGGCCCAGGGAGAGCACCTCGCAGCGTGGGATGTCCTCGACGAAGTCGGCGATGGTCTTCAGCTCGCCGTCGTAGCGAAAGGCGAGTCGAAAGGCGTACTCGGTCTCCTGCTCGGACTCGACGATCCCGGCGCCCAGCTCCGCAAGCCGCGCCTCGACCTCACGGTTCGAGCGCCGGAGGCGCTCGGCGAACTCGAAGTCGCGCGGATCGTTCGCGTCCGCGAGCGTGTAGCGCATGATGACGAGCTCGGTGACCGGTCCGTAGAGCGCGTAGCCCGTCGAGTCGGGGCCGCGGTGTTTCATCGACTGGAGCATCCGCGTCATGTCGCGGCCTACGGCGCGCGAGCCGTTTCGGTAGATGACGCCTGCGATCCCGCACATACGAGGCCTTCAGCCTTAGGGCAGGACGTCCAGATATTCCTGCATGTCCCAGTCGGAGACGGTGGCGCAGTAGCGCTCCCATTCGTCCCGCTTGTAGTGCATGAAGACACGGTACATCTCGCCGGGCAACGCACTCTTGACGACGTCGTCCTTCTCGAGCTCCTCGAGTGCCTCGCCGAGAGTCATGGGGACCCGCCGCACCTCCTTGCCGGCCTCGATCGCCTCGTAGATGTTCCCTTCCTCGGGCTTGCCGGGATCGAGCGCGCGCTGGATCCCGTCGTCCATCACCTTGATCAGGCCGGCGAGCGCGAGGTACGGGTTCACCGACGCGTCGACCGAGCGGTACTCGAAGCGGTCGGGCGACGAGATGCGGAGCGCGGTCGTCCGGTTCTGGAAGCCCCAGTCGGCGAAGACGGGCGCCCAGAAGCCGGTCTCCCAGAAGCGGCGGTACGAGTTCACGGTCGGCGCGGTGATGCAGGTGAGAGCTCGCAGATGCTCGAGGATGCCGCCGACCGCGTGGAGGCCCGTCCGGCTCGGCATGTGCATGTCGTCCGTGTCGGGCAGGAAGAGGTTGCGATCGCCCTCCCACATCGAGATGTTCGTGTGGCAGCCGTTGGCGGAGACACCCATGAAGGGCTTCGGCATGAAGCACGGGAAGGCCCCGAGCTCGCGTCCGACCTGCTTCGCGATCTGCCGGAAGGTCGAGAGGTTGTCGGCGGTCTTCTCCGCCCGGTCGAATCCGAAGTTGAGCTCGATCTGGCCGGGGGCGTCCTCGTGGTCGCCCTGGATCATGTCGAGCCCGAGCTTCTGTCCGTACTCGACCATCTTGTGGATGATCGGCTGGAGCTCGGAGAACTGGTCGATGTGGTAGCAGTAGGGCTTGGTCTTGCCCTCGACCGACGGCTCGCCGTTGGGGTCGAGCTTGAGCCACATCATCTCCGGCTCCATGCCCGCCCTGAGGTGTATGCCGGTCCGCTGCTCGAGCTCGTCCTGGATGCGGCGGAGGTTGCCGCGGCAATCCGAGGTCAGGACCTCTCCCGGCCCCTCGCGGTCCTCGCGGTTGCGGAAGCAAGTGCACCAGACGCGGGCGACGCGGTGGTCCCAGGGGAGGACGGCGAAGGTTTCCGGCTCCGGAATGCCCACGAGCTCCCACGCCTCGGGCCCGTAGCCGATGTAGTCGCCGTGGCGGTCGGTGAAGAGGTTCGCGGTCGCCCCGTACACGAGCTGGAATCCCTTCTCCGCGATTCGCTCCCAGTGCGGTGCCGGGACGCCCTTGCCCATGATGCGTCCGGTGACCGATGGGAACTGGTAGTAGACGTACGTGACCCCTTCGGCGTCGATTCTCTGACGGACTTCCCTGACGAGCTCGGCCCGTCCTTCTGCCTCGACGAAGCGCTCGAGATCGGTCGCCACGCTCCCTCCCTTTCTCCCGCGTCCCAGGTCTGGTGCGGAGCGTAATCAGCGCGACGGACTCGTGCAGGGTCTAGCCTGTCTCTCGTGAGCGAGCAGCTGAGTCCGGCGCAGCGCGGCGCTCTCGAGGCGGAGCTCGCCGAGCTCGAGGGGCCGCGGAGGCGCGAGATCGCGGAGCAGATCAAGGTCGCGCGCGAGTTCGGCGATCTGAACGAGAACGCCGAGTACCACGCGGCGAAGGACCAGCAGGCACTGCTCGAACGGCGGATCCAGGTGCTGAAAGACCGCCTGTCGAATGCGGTCACGGTCGAGCACGACACCGACGAGCACATCGGCGTGGGCTCGATCGTCGAGGTCGCAGACGAGGAGGGGGAGATGCTCGAGGTCGAGATCTCCGCGGTGGGCGGCGTCTCGCCGGACTCACCGCTCGGAAGCGCGCTCCTCGGCGCCGGGGTCGGCGACGTAGTCGACGTCGACGCGCCTCGCGGCTCCTGGAAGGCGCGCGTGCTCGCCATCCGGCGCGCGTAGACGAAGCCCGCCGGCGGACTGGCCTCGCTGGTTGAAACGGGCACTGGGCTCGCCTGGCACGTTCCCGCGGAATGGGCGATCCTTGGGATCGGGATGCAGGGAGGCACGAGGCCGGGTCTCCCTACGTCAGCGATTGAGTATGTGCAGTAGGGGGCCGGTCTCGCTCGCTCGGCTCCTGTAGGGCGCGGGTGCTCGCCATCCGCCGCGCATAGCCTGGGGTCAGGCGAGGCGACGCAAGACCACGAGGGAACGCGGCACCAGCGGAAGCGACTCGCGGGCACGGAGCGCACGCGGCGCCTCGGGGTGCGCTCCGGTCGTCAGCTCGACCTCCCAGATCCGTCCGAACCGGCGCGCCGGCAGCTGAAACGCGACCTCCTGCGCATCGGCGTTCAGCAGCAAGAGGAACGAGTCGTCGGTCATCTGCTCGCCCTGGCTCGTTCGCCTCCTGATCTCCCGGCCGTTGAGGAAGACCCCGAGCGTGCGGCACTCGGGAAGCTCCCAGTCCCGCCGCGTCATCCGGCGCCCGTCCGGACGGAACCACCAGGCGTCGGGCAATCCGGACCCCATCGTCTGGTCTCCGGTCAGGAACCACACGCGACGGAAGACGGGATGCTCCTTCCGGAACGCGATGAGCTTTCGGGTGAACTCGAGGAGCTCGCTCGCTTCGTCGTCGAGGGACCAGCTGAGCCACGAGAGCTCGTTGTCCTGGCAGTAGGCGTTGTTGTTGCCGCGCTGGGTGCGCCCGCTCTCGTCGCCCGACAGCACCATGGGCACGCCGATCGAGAGGAGCAGTGACATGAGGAAGTTCCGCTGCTGTCGCGCGCGCAGCTCGTTCACCTCCCTGTCGTCCGTCGGGCCTTCGACCCCGCAGTTCCAGCTTCGGTTGTCGTCGCTGCCGTCCCGGTTGTCCTCGAGGTTCGCGTCGTTGTGCTTCGAGTCGTAGGAGACGAGGTCGCGGAGCGTGAACCCGTCGTGGCAGGTGACGAAGTTGATGGAGGCGAACGGCCTGCGCCCGTCGTGCTGGTAGAGGTCTGCGCTACCGGACAGGCGACGAGCCAGCTCGGCTCCGTGGCCGAGTCCTCGCCAGAAGTCGCGGAGCTCGTCGCGGTAGCGGCCGTTCCATTCGGTCCAGAGCACGGGGAAGTTCCCCACCTGGTAGCCGCCTGGCCCGAGGTCCCAGGGCTCGGCGATGAGCTTCACCTGGGACAGCACCGGGTCCTGGTGGATCGTGTCGAAGAAAGCCCCGAGCCGGTCGACCTCGTAGAACTCGCGAGCGAGCGCGGCGGCGAGGTCGAAGCGGAAGCCGTCGACATGGCACTCGAGGACCCAGTAGCGAAGCGAGTCCATGATCAGCCGCAGAACGCTCGGGTGCACGGGGTTCAGGCTGTTGCCCGTGCCGGTGAAGTCCATGTAGAGGCGTGGGTCGTCCGGGACCAACCGGTAGTAGGAGGCGTTGTCGATGCCCCGGAAGGAGAGCGTGGGGCCCAGGTGGTTTCCCTCGCCCGTGTGGTTGTAGACGACGTCGAGGATCACCTCGATTCCGGCCCGATGCAGAGCCTTCACCATCCCCTTGAACTCCCGAACCTGCTCGCCGCGGCTGCCCGTCGCGCTGTAACGGGCGTGCGGCGCGAGGTAGCCGATCGAGCTGTATCCCCAGTAGTTGCGAAGGCCCCTGACGACCAGGTGGTGCTCGTCGACGAAGTGGTGCACGGGGAGGAGCTCGACGGCGGTCACCCCGAGGGCGGCGAGGTACGCGATCGCCTCGTCGGACGCGAGTCCCGCGTAGGTCCCGCGCAGGTGCTCGGGCAGCCCGGGGTGGAGCTTCGTGAACCCCTTGACGTGCGTCTCGTAGATGATCGTGTCGCTCCAGGGGATGCGAGGGAGCGCATCCGACTCCCAGTCGAACGAGGGGTCGACGACGACCGACTTGGGGACGGCGTCCGCATCGTCGGCGAGATCGGGCTCGAGATCGTCGTCGGGAGTCCCCCGCCAGAGGTAGGGGAAGACGTTCGCGCGGTCCCACACGACCTCTCCGTCGATCGCCTTCGCGTACGGATCGACCAGGAGCTTGGACGGGCTGAAGCGATGGCCGTCGTGCGGCGCGTACGGCCCGTGCATCCGGTACCCGTAGCGCTGCCCGGGGCCGACGCCGGGCACGTAGCCGTGCCAGTTGAACCCGGTGCGCTCGGCGAGCTCGATCTGCGTCTCGGAGCCCTCGTCGTCGAAGACGCACAGATGGACGCCGTCGGCGTTCTCGGAGAAGACCGAGAAGTTCGTCCCGCGTCCGTCCCAGGTCGCGCCCAGGGGAAACGGCGTGCCGGGCCAGGCGATCACGCGGCCGCTAGGGTAGAAACGTGGCCCGACGCGCGCGTCAGGCTGTGCCCGAGACACCCACGAGCGCTCGCAAGTCGAACCTGGCGCCGTTGCTCGACGGACGGCGTCGCGTCGTCATCGAGAGCGTGTTTCCGGAGGTCGACGGCGGGAGGTTCGCGATCAAGCGCGTGGTCGGCGAGACGGTGCGCGTCGAGGCCGATGTCTTCTCCGATGGTCACGAGGTGCTCCACTGCATGCTCCTGCATCGGCGTCAGGGGGACAGGGCCTGGCTGGAGACGCCCATGGAAGAGCTCGGGAACGATCGCTACACGGCAACTTTCGTCGTCGGCGAGCAGGGCGTCTACGAGTACACGCTGACCGCCTGGATCGAGCCGTACGCTACCTGGGCGCGCGGTCTCGGCCGCAAGGTCGAGGTGGGCCAGGACGTCAGTCTCGACCTCGTCGCCGGGGCTGACCTCGTGGCGGCAGCCGCAGAGCGAGCGACCGGCGTCGATGCCGGAGCTCTCTCGACGCTGGCGAACAGGCTCCGCAGCGAGGAGCCGATCGCCGTTCCTGTCGAGCTCGCCCTCTCGGAGGAGACCGCCTCGCTCGTCGGCAGGTACCCCGACCGGGAGCACGCGACGTCGTACGAGCGCGAGCTGCGCGTCGTCGTCGACCGCGAGCGGGCCCGTTTCTCGAACTGGTACGAGCTCTTCCCACGGTCGGCCGCGGAAGAGCCCGGCCGGCACGGGACCTTCGCGGACGTCGAGCGCCGTCTCCCGTACGTGGCGCAGCTCGGGTTCGACGTTCTCTACCTGCCTCCGATCCACCCGGTCGGACGGACGATGCGCAAGGGCCGCAACAACGCTCTCGTCCCCGAGCCCGAGGACGTCGGGAGCCCGTGGGCGATCGGAGCGGAGGAAGGTGGGCACACCGCGATCCACCCCGATCTCGGCACGCTCGAGGACTTCCGCCGGCTTGTCGCGGCTGCGGAGCGGCGCGGGATCGAGGTCGCGCTCGACCTCGCGTTCCAGTGCTCTCCCGACCATCCCTGGGTCTCGGAGCATCCGGAGTGGTTCAAGCACCGCCCGGATGGGAGCGTCCAGTACGCCGAGAACCCGCCCAAGCGCTACGAGGACATCTACCCGTTCGACTTCGAGAGCGAGGCCTGGTGGGAGCTCTGGCAGGCACTGCTCGGGATCGTCCGCTACTGGATCGAGCAGGGCGTGCGGATCTTCAGGGTGGACAACCCGCACACGAAGCCATTCGCGTTCTGGGAGTGGCTGATCGGCGAGGTGAAGCGCGAGTTCGAGGAGGTGATCTTCCTCTCCGAGGCGTTCACGCGGCCGAAGGTCATGGCGCGGCTCGCGAAGCTCGGGTTCACCCAGTCCTACACCTACTTCGCCTGGCGCAACACGAAGCACGAGCTGATCGAGTACTTCAACGAGCTGGCCCGGGGACGCCAGCGAGAGTTCTTCCGGCCCAACGTATGGCCGAACACGCCGGACATCCTCACTGAATACGTCCAGCACGGGGGGCGGCCGGCGTTCGTCACGCGCCTCGTGCTCGCGGCGACACTCGCTGCCAGCTATGGCATCTACGGGCCGGCGTTCGAGCTGTGCGAGAACCGGCCGCGTGAGCCTGGAAGCGAGGAGTACCTGGACTCGGAGAAGTACCAGCTCAGACACTGGGATCTCGCGCGCCCGGACAGCCTGAGCGAGCTCGTCGCCCGCATCAACGCGATCCGGCGCGAGAACCGGGCGCTGCAGAGCGACTGGAGCCTCGTCTTCCACAACACGGACAACGAGCAGCTGCTCGCGTACAGCAAGAGCGACGAGCGCTCGAACGTCGTGCTCTGTGTCGTCAACCTCGACCCGTATCACCGCCAATCCGGCTTCGTGGATGTCTCGCTCGCCCACCTCGGCATTGGCGAGGGCCCGTTCCAGGTGCAGGACCTCCTCGGCGGCGGCAGCTTCCTCTGGCAGGGGCCGCGCAACTACGTAGAGCTCGATCCGGGCGTCCTGCCGGCACACGTGTTCGCCGTCCGGCAGCGCGTGCGGAGCGAGCGCGACTTCGACTATTTCTCGTGACCGTTCCCGTCAGCCGGCCGCTCGCAACCACCGGCGGGCTCAGGGACGATCAACTCTGGTTCAAGGACGCCGTCGTCTACCAACTCCATGTCCGCGCCTTCCGCGACTCGAACGGCGACGGCGCCGGGGACTTCCGCGGTCTCGTCGAGAAGCTCGACTACCTGCAGGAGCTCGGTGTCACGGCGCTCTGGCTCCTCCCCTTCTACCCCTCGCCGCTTCGGGACGACGGCTACGACATCGCCGACTTCCGCAGCATCAATCCCGCCTACGGGACGATGCGCGACTTCCGTCAGCTCTTGCGCGCCGCACACCTGCGCGGGTTGCGCGTGATCACGGAGCTCGTGGTCAACCACACGTCCGACCAGCACTCCTGGTTCCAGCGGGCACGCAGCGCGCCGCCCGGCAGCCGCTGGCGAAACTTCTACGTCTGGAGCGACACGACGGAGCGCTACAGTGACGCCCGCATCATCTTTCAGGACTTCGAGGCCTCCAACTGGGCCTGGGACCGGGTTGCGGGGCAGTACTACTGGCACCGCTTCTACTCGCATCAACCCGATCTCAACTACGAGAGCGCCGACGTCCGACGGCTGATGACCCGCACGCTCGAGTACTGGCTCGACCTCGGCGTCGACGGGCTCCGGCTCGACGCGGTTCCTTACCTCTACGAGCGCGAGGGCACCATGTGCGAGAACCTGTCGGAGACGCACGAGTTCCTCCGGCAACTCCGCGCCGCGGTCGACCGTCGCTTCGACGCGCGCATGCTCCTCGCCGAGGCGAACCAGTGGCCGGAGGACGCAGCCCAGTACTTCGGCGAGGGAGACGAGTGCCATATGGCGTTCCACTTCCCCGTCATGCCGCGCCTCTTCATGGCCGTGCAGATGGAGGACCGCTTCCCGATCATCGACATCCTCCAGCAGACGCCGTCGATCCCGGAGACGTGCCAGTGGGCGCTCTTCCTCAGAAACCACGACGAGCTGACGCTCGAGATGGTCACGGACGAGGAGCGCGACTACATGTACCGCGTCTATGCCTACGACCGGCAGGCGCGGATCAATCTCGGGATCCGCAGGCGGCTCGCGCCGCTGCTCGGCAACAACCGGGCGAAGATGGAGCTGCTGAACGGCCTCCTGCTCTCGCTGCCCGGAACGCCCGTCCTCTATTACGGAGACGAGATCGGGATGGGGGACAACGTGTACCTCGGCGACCGCGACGGCGTCCGTACGCCGATGCAGTGGTCGGCGGACCGCAACGCTGGCTTCTCGCGCGCCAATCCGCAGCAGCTCTACCTGCCGGTGATCATCGACCCCGAGTTCCACTTCGAGACGGTCAACGTCGAGACGCAGTCGGCGAACCCGCACTCGCTGCTCTGGTGGATGCGACGGGTCATCTCGCTTCGCAACCGCCACCACGTGTTCGGGCGCGGCGACATCGAGTTCCTGACCCCCGACAACTACCGTGTCCTCGCGTTCGTGCGCCGCGACGAGAACGAGCAGATCCTCGTGGTCGCGAACCTCTCGCGTTTCGCGCAGTACTGCGAGCTCGACCTCTCGGCGTGGCGAGGACTCGTCCCGCGCGAGCTCTTCGGTCACACCGAATTCCCCACGATCGGTGAGCTCCCATACCTCGTCACCCTCGGGCCGTACGCCTTCTACTGGCTGGCGCTCGAGCAACCTCGCGTCGAGATCACGATGGCCGGTACAGCCGGCCCGCCTTCGATCGCGGTGACGGGACGGTGGGACCAGGTGTTTACAGGCCGCCCGAGGCGGGCACTCGAAGAGGCTGTCGTCGGTTTCCTGGACGGACAGCGCTGGTTTGCCGGCAAGGGACGACCGATGCGGAGCGTGCGGATTCGAGACGTCATCCCGCTGACGCCGGCCGGCGAGGACAAGCTGGCCGCAGTCACCATGGTCGAGGTCGACTACCTCGAGGGAGAACCCGACACGTATGTCCTGCCGCTCGCAGTCGCCGAGCCCGACCAGGTGCACCGGATCGAGACGGAGATGCCGGGGTCGGTCGTCGCCCGCCTCGACCGCAAGGGCGAGAACGCTCTGCTGGTGGACGGACTTGTCGACTCACGGTTCTGCGAGCTCCTGCTCGAGGCGTTGACCCGCAAGCGACGTCTCCGCGGAGATGCGGGTGCGGTGGCGG
>Ga0137365_10003322_pt1 | contig 12828 bp, 9 predicted proteins | sample SagtaG_9_FD_104799 | JGI IMG/M metagenome (GOLD analysis project Ga0137365, IMG submission 104799) | Vadose zone soil microbial communities from Sagehorn Ranch, Mendocino, California, USA - Sage1_L_40_16 metaG | ecosystem: Environmental > Terrestrial > Soil > Vadose zone | place: USA: California...
CGCGACGACATCGTGACCATGTTCGAGGCGTTCGGCATCCGCGCGCCGCAGATGGTCGCGGTCGACCTGAAGGCGCGCTGCACGACCGCCGACCGCGTCCGCACCCGGCTGCTCGAGTTCTGCGAACGCGAGGGCGTCGACTACGTGAAGGCGCTGTTCCGCCGGATGCTCGAGGTGGCCGAGGAGGGCGCCCGCGCCCGCATCCGCACCTGGGCCGACGGGGTGTACCGCTCCACCCACTTCGCCGACGCGGTCGGGCTGAACCAAGGCCTGGTACGCAGCTGCTGCATGACGCTGACCAAGGAGGGCGACCATCTGCTGGTCGACTTCACCGGCACCGGGCCGGAGACGCCCTCGTCCTACAACGCCCACCCACAGGCCGCGATCGGCCACTTCGCCAACTACGTGTACGAGTACCTGTTCCACGACCTGCCGATCAGCAACGCGACGTTCGCCCCGATCGACTTCGTGTTCGAGCCGGGCTCGTGCCTGTACCCCGATGTCCGAGCCGCGACCAGCAACTCGGTGATGATCGCCACCGGCGTGATGAGCGCGGTGCACAACACCTTCGCCAAGGCCGTGTTCTCCACCGAGCACTGGCGGCAGGCGGGCGCCTCGCAGGGCAACGGCGGCAACGCGGTGGTGCTCGCCGGCATGTCCCAGTGGAACTCGCCGTTCGCCGACATGCTCGCGTACTCGATCAACACCGAGGGCCAGGGCGCGCTGCCAGAGATGGACGGCATGAATGCCTTCGGGTTCCCGTGGTGTCCGGCGGGCAGGGCGCCGGATGTCGAGCTGGTCGAGAACGAGTTCCCGCTGTTCATCCCGATCTCGTCGCACTGGAAGGACTCCGCCGGCCACGGCAAGTACCGTGGCGGGGTCGGCACCGCCCAGCTGTGGGTCGCCCACCACGTGCCGATGGTGTTCATGATGGCCATCGCGGACAACTCCAAGATCCAGACGCCGCAGGGCCTGTTCGGCGGCTACGCCCCGTGCACGATCCCGGGCGTGAGCGTGGCCGGCGCGGACCTGATGCAACGACTGGAGGCCGGGGACGCTATCGACCTCGACATCACCGAGGTGCTCCGCTCGCGCACTATCGGCGGCCAGTGGGGCAACGAGTTCCAGGGCCGGGCGCCCCGGCCGTACATGCAGAACGACGTCATCACCGTCGCGTTCGCGACCGGCGGCGCCGGCTACGGCGACCCGCTGGAGCGCGACCCCGAGGCGGTCGGCGACGACATCGACAAGGGTCTGGTCTCCGAATGGGCCGCCGAGCACGTCTACCACGTCGCCTGGGATCCTGAGCGCAGGCGGGTCGACGCCGCTGCCACCCAGCGGCGCCGCGCCGACGAGCGCCAGGCGCGTATCGCGCGCGGCCGTCCCTACGAGGAATTCGAGGCGGAGTGGTTGCGGCGCAAGCCGCCGGAGGAGATCCTCACCTGGTACGGCAGCTGGCCCGACGCCAAGCCGCTCGCGCCGCTGATGCGTCCCTGACCCCACCCGGCGATGCCCGCGCCCGCGCCTCCCGCCCGAAGCCGCGCCAAACTTCTCGCCAGGCACGGCCGGGCCTCGCCCGCGCTGGTGTGCCCGCTCGTCCTCGGCCAGGCAGCGGAGATCGAGGCGCTGCCGATGCAGTGGTTCCTCACCGACGCGACCAAGCTCGCCAACGGGCTGCGGGCGCTCCACGGGGCGCTCGGCAACGACGTGATCGTCACCGCCGCCGCCGATGGCCTGGCCGCGGCCGCGGCTGGCGCAGGGTCGATCACCGCCCACCCGCGCGTAACGGCAGCGGTCGAGGCCACCCGGCGGCTCGCGGCCACCGCCGATGACGCGGCGCTGGCGGTCGCGCTGTGCGGGCCCGCGCGGCTGGCGGCGCAGCTCGGACACTCGCCCACCGACCACGCGGTGCTGGAGCCGTGCGGCGCCATGCTGCTGGCGCTCGCCAAGGCCTTCCTGGAGGCCGGGGCGAACCTGCTGCTGGTGGTGGAGGCCGAGGCGCTGCCGGCGGCGTCTGGCGACAGTTGGCGCTCGGCGGCCACCCCGCTGGTCAACGTCGCTCGCTTCCATCAGGCCGCGGCGGTGGTCGTGCTGGCCGACCCCGCGAGCGCGGCGGTCGCGCCGCGCGGGGCGGTGGTGTGCCTGCCGCCGTCGGATGCCGGCGCTGGTCAGGGGATCGCGTTGAGCGCGGACCCGGCCGCCTGGGGGCCGCCGCCGCCCGGCGCCCCTCTGGTCACCTCGCTCGGCCCGGTGCGCGGGGGGTTCGCCGAGTCCCGGGCGGCGGTCGGGATGCTGACCGCCGCCGTCGCGGGGGTGTGAGCCATGCCGCAGCCCTACTGGGACCCGGAGCTGGAGACGGCGCCCTGGAAGGAGGTGCTGAACTGGCAGGCGGCGCTGGTCGTGCCGTTCCTGCGCGCGCTGCCAGGGCGCTCGGCGTTCCACCGCACCCTGCTCGGGCGGGCGCGCCTGCCCGAGCACGCGGCCGACCTGGACTTCCTCGCCGACCTCCCGTTCACGACCAAGGACGAGATCCGCCGCTCGCAGGCGGAGCGGCGGCCGGGCGAGCCGTTCGGGCGACACCAGGGCGTGCCGCTGTCGGCGGTGGTCCAGATCCTGTCCTCCTCGGGCACGACCGGCGAACCGGTCATCTTTGCGTTGACCGGCGCCGACCTGGAGGTTTGGCGCGACGGGATCGCGGCCGGCTTCTACACCGCAGGGATCCGCGACGACGACGTGGTCGCGCACCTCGTCGGGCTGCCCGGCGTGGCCGGTGGCCTGCCGTACGCCGACGGCTTCCGGCGGATCGGCGCGACGCTCGCCTGGATCGGCGGGCTTCCGACCGAGCGGATCATCCAGATGATCCCGCGCCTGCAGGCAAGCGCGGTGCTGGCCACCACCTCGTTCGGCACCTACCTGGCCGACCGCTGCCGGGACCTGATCGGCCGGGACGCCTCCTCGCTCGGGGTGCGCAAGCTGCTCGGCGGCGGCGAGCCAGGGCTCGGCCAGCCGGAGATCCGCGACAAGATCACGCGGGGCTGGGGCCTCGACCAGGTCCGCGAGGTCATGGGCCTCGGCGACGTGATGTCGCTGCTGTGGGCGGAATGCGAGGCCGAGGGCGGGATGCACTTCTGCGGCCAGCGCTCGGTGGCGGTCGAGCTGATCGATCCCGCCAGCGGCGCGGTCCTGCCGTGGGAGGACGGCGTCCGTGGAGAGGCCGTCTACACCACCTTCGCCAGGGAGGCGACCCCGGCGCTGCGCTACCGCTCCGCCGACCACCTGGCGGTGACCGCAATGAGCTGCGCGTGCGGCCGTACCGCCCCCCGCATCCGCTGCGTCGGTCGCACCGATGACATGCTGATCTACAAGGCGATGAACGTCTTCCCGAGCGCGATCCGCGACGTCGTCATGCAGTGCTTCTCCGACGCTGTCGAGCCGTATCTCCGCATCTGGAAGGATCGTGCCGACCAGGTCCGCTACGACACCGCGATCCCGGTCGACGTGGAGGCCTCGCCCGGGCTCGCCGCGGGACGCTACGAGGAGGTCGCCCGCGCCATCGAGCGCGAGCTGCGGGGCCGGCTGCAGATTCGCGCGGACGTCACCATTCTGGGGCCTGAGACGTTGCCTCGCACCGCCTACAAGACCCCGTTGCTGCATGTGCGCGAACAGTCGGGGGCCCAGAGCACATGAGGTCCCCGTCCCGCTGACTGGAGTGAGCCGATGTACTTCCGTGACGCCTGCATCCCCGTTCGCCTCGGCTGGTCCTCGCCGTTTGCTCGTTGGCAAGGTCCGCTGGCGGAGCTCTCGAGCATCGATCTGGCCGTCAATGTCACCGCCTGCGCGCTCTCCGACCGCGGGCTGCCCGCATCCGAGGCAACCGGGATCGTCTTCGGCTGGACCGTTCCGCAGCCGGAGATCTTCTATGGCGCATCCACCGTGGCCGCCCGCATCGGCGCGCCCCATGCCACCGGGGCGATGCTGTCACAGGCCTGCGCGACCTCGGCCGCGTGCCTGGAAGCGGCGGCGCTGCGGGTGGAGGCGGGGCTGGACGAGCTGTCCATGGTGATCACCACGGACCGCACCTCCAACGGCCCGGTCCTGACCTATCCGGCGCCGTCGTCGCCCGGAGGAGCGCCCAGGCAGGAGCACTGGGTGCTGGACAGCTTCCGGCGCGATCCCTGGGGCGGGCTGGCGATGGTCGCCACCGCCGAGCGGGTCGCGGCCGAGGCCGGCATGATCCGGGAGCGGCTCGACCAGGTCGCCCTGCTGCGCTACCAGCAATATCAGGCGGCGCTCGCCAACGACCGAGCCTTCCAGCGCGCCTACATGGTCCCTGTCACCCTGCCGAGCCGGCGCGGCGAGCCGGTCGTGATCGACGGCGACGTCGGCGTCCACCCAACCAGCGCCGAGGGTCTTGCCAAGCTCGCCCCGGTCAACCCGGGCGGCGTGGTGACGTACGGCACCCAGACCCACCCAGCCGACGGCACGGCCGGCCTGGTCGTCACGACCGCCGCGCGAGCCCGTGAGCTGGCGGGCGGGGAGGGGATCGCGCGCATCCTCGGCACGGGCATCGCCCGCGCCGGCAAGGGCGAGATGCCCAAGGCTCCGGTGCCGGCCGCAAGGGCGGCCCTCGCCAACGCCGAGCTCGGCTTCGACGACGTCGACGCGGTCACCACCCACAACCCGTTCGCGGTCAACGACCTGTGGTTCAGCGACCAGACCAGCATTCCACTGGAGCGGATGAACTCCTACGGCTGCAGCCTGGTCTACGGCCACCCCCAGGGCCCCACGGGTGCCCGGCTCATCGTCGAGCTGCTCCACACGCTGCGCCTGCGCGGGGGTGGGATTGGCCTGTTCACCGGCTGCGCAGCCGGTGACACCGGCGCCGCCGTGGTCGTCCGCGTCGAGGACTGACGGCGTCGATCTCGGGACTATTCGCCAGGGGTTCGCTCCTACCATCAGCTGAGACCGGTCACGATCCGGGGCCCTGCCTCAGCGGTGCCCGCATGTCAGCGCCGTGTCAGCGCTGTGTCAGCGAGCCGGCAGGGCCGTGGCAGCCCCACAGCGTATCCTCTCACCCGAAACAGAATCGCCATCGAGGGCCGGGCGGCGGGCCCACCCGGTCGACCCGGCGGGGAGGCATTCGAATCGTGACGCTTGCGATCGAGGCCGAAAGGTTCGCCGGGCATGGGAAGGATGAAGCTTGATGTTGTCGAAGCGAAAGCGGTCCGGTGCGCCGGTGACCCCCCCGGCGGGTGACGGTCGCCCCGCGCTGCTGGTGGCCGAGCACGTCCGCAAGGTCTACCGCACCGGGGAGATCGAGGTGGCCGCCCTGGTCGACCTCGACCTCACGGTCCAGCAGGGCGAGATGGTGGCGGTGATGGGCCCGTCCGGGTCGGGGAAGACGACCTTGCTCAACTGCCTGTCCGGCCTGGACGACATCGACGCCGGCCGGGTCCTCCTGGCCGGGCAGGACCTGTTCGCGATGTCCGACGCCGACCGCACGACCCACCGGGCGACCTCGATGGGGTTCGTCTTCCAGGCGTTCAACCTGATCCCGGTGTTCACCGCGGCCGAGAACGTCGAGCTGCCCCTGCTGCTCGGCGGCGTGGGGGCCAAGGAGGCGCGCCGGCGCGCGGTGGAGATGCTGGAGCGGGTCGGCCTCCGCGACCGCACCGGGCACCGCCCGAACGAGCTGTCCGGCGGCGAGCAGCAGCGGGTCACGGTCGCCAGGGCGCTCGCGTCCCGGCCCGCGATCGTGTGGGCCGACGAGCCGACCGGCAACCTCGACACGCAGATGGCCTCCCAGGTGGTCGACCTGCTCCACGAGCTGAACGAGGTCGACGGACAGACGATCGTGCTCGTCACCCACGACGCGACGATCGGCCGGTCGGCCAGCCGGCTGATCCGCATGCGGGATGGCCGCCTGGTCGACGACGAGCAGCTCCCGCCGACCGAGGAGCCGTGGGCGGGCGGCCGCGACGCCACGATGCAGGTGGAGGGCTGAGCGTTGTACCCGAACCTCACGCTTCCCCTCGTGGCCCTGCTCGGGGCGGCGCTGGCCGTCGCGGCGTTCATCGCGGTGCGCCGGCCGTTCCTGCGCAAGCTCGCGCTGCGGCAGGTCGCCCGGCGCCGCGGCGAGGCGGCCCTGGTGATCATGGGGTCGGTGCTCGGCACCGCGATCATCATCGGCAGCCTCATCGTCGGCGACACCCTCAACTTCTCCGTCAAGCAGGTTGCCTACAAGAACCTCGGGCCGATCGACGAGATCGTCAGCTCGGCCTCGATCGCCAAGGGTGACGAGGCCGCCCGCCGGGTCGAGCGCCTCAGGGGCGACCCGGACGTCGACGGGATCCTGACGCTGCGCGGAGACCAGGCCGCCGTCACCCGCGGCAGCGGCAGCGGGCGCACGGCCGAGCCGCGCGCGAGCGTCTGGGAGGTCGACTTCGCGCAGGCGGCCGCCTTCGGCGGCGCCGCCGACGGCGGGTCGGGCCTCTCCGGCCCCGCGCCGGGCGCCGGCGAGGCGGTCATCAACGCCGACCTGGCCAAGGCGCTGGGGGCACGGGACGGCGACGTGCTCACCTTCTACCTGTACGGCCGGCCGACCGCGGTCCGGGTGGCCCGGGTCGTGCCGACCAAGGGCGTGGCCGGGGCCGGCAACGGCTCGGTCTCCCGCGACGCCTTCTTCACGCCCGGGACGCTCGTGCGGGCCGTAGAGGCCGCCCGTGCCACGGCGCCCGCCGCCGCGCCGAAGGGCGCTGGAGCGCCCGCGGGCGGCGGAGCGGGCGCCGGGCCCGGCGCGCCGGCGGCCGAGCCGCACACGTTCTCGTTCGTCTCCAACACCGGCGGGGTCGAGTCCGGCGACAAGCGGAGCGACGCGGTCGCGGCCAAGTTGAAGACCGTGCTTGGCCCGCTGGCCAGCCAGGGCACGTCGGTCGAGAAGCCCAAGCAGGACGTGCTCAAGGCCGCCGTGCAGGCGGGCAACGGCCTCGGCTCGCTGTTCCTGTTCATCGGCAGCTTCTCGATCATCGCCGGGGTGCTGCTGCTGGTGAACATCTTCGTGATGCTCGCCGAGGAGCGGAAGTCGGAGCTCGGCATGCTGCGGGCGGTCGGCATGAAGCGCGGGCGGCTGGTCCGCAGCTTCATCATCGAGGGCACCGTCTACGCGCTCGTCGCCTCGCTGCTCGGCATCCTCATCGGCCTTGGCGTCGGGCGCGCGGTCGTGGTCGTCGCGGCGCGGATCTTCAACGGCTTCTCGGACGACAACGGCGGTTTCAACCTGGCGTTCAAGTTCACCTCGGTCAGCATCTTCAACGGCTTCGCGATGGGCTTCCTGATCGCCTTTGTGACGGTGACGCTGACCAGCATGCGCATCAGCCGGATCAACATCATCGCGGCCATCCGGGATCTGCCCAACGAGGGCGGCCGCCGGCTCAAGCGGCGCTGGGTGGCGCTGTCGACCGTGGCGGCGGCACTGTTCGGCGCCCTGTCGGCGGTCGCGATCGCGGGCAGCAAGGGGGTCGGCGTCTACCTGTACCCGGCGCTCGCTGTGCTCGCGCTGTGCCCGCTGCTCGTCCGCCTCGTGCCCAAGCGCTGGGCGTACACGGGCGCGTCGCTGGCCGTGCTCGCCTGGGGGCTGTCGGCCAACACCCTGCGGCCGAAGGTCTTCGACGACGGCTCGACCGCGACGTTCATCGTGCTCGGGAGCCTACTGACCTTCTCGGCGGTGTTCCTGATCAGCCAGAACCAGGAGTTCCTGACCCGGCCGCTGCGGCCGCTGATCGCCCGCCCGACGCTGTCGGGGCTGGCCACCCGGCTGGCGGTCGCCTACCCGATCGCCCGCCGGTTCCGCACCGGAGCCATCCTCGTCATGTACGGGCTGGTCGTGTTCACGCTCGTGCTCATCACCGTGCTCGGCAACCTCATCGGCGCGACCACCGACAGCGAGGTCGCCAACGCCTCGGGCGGCTACGCGATCCGGGCCGACTTCAACCCGTCGGCGCCGGTCGCCGACCCGGCCCGGACCTTGACGAGTGGGCGCTTCGCCGGCCAGGTCGCCGCGGTCGCGCCGCTCACCGTGACCGACGGCAAGGTGACGAACCTCAACCCGAAGTTCACCGACCCGCTCGACGTCGCGGTGGTCGGCGCGGGCCCCGACCTCTCCGAGAACGGCCTGTTCCCGCTGACCAAGCGGCTCGACCGGCTCGGCGACGACCGCGCGGTCTGGCGGGCGGTCCAGTCCAACCGCGGCTACGTCATCCTCGACCAGTTCCTCGGGCAGAACGGCGGCGGCCCCGGGTCGGTCGCCTACAAGCCGGGCGACACCTTCACCCTGACCGACCCGCGCACCGGCGCGGCCGAGCGGAAGACGATCGCCGGCATCCTCAAGTCGGGCCTGGGCTTCCAGGGCATCGGCGGCCAGGCGTTCGCGAGCCCGATGATCATGAGCCAGACCGCGGCCCGCGCCCAGTTCGGGTCGGCTGCCAAGCTGGCCGCCGCCTTCGTCAAGCCGGGCGCGGGGGTCTCCGACGAGGCGCTCGCGGCCGAGCTGCAGGGCCAGTACCTGCCCGAGAGTCTGGTCGCCACCCGCATCCGCCATGAGGTCGAGCAGCAGTTCGCGGCCAACCGCGGCTTCTTCCAGCTCATGCAGGGCTTCCTCGCGCTCGGCCTGCTCGTCGGCATCGCCGGGCTCGGCGTCGTCATGGTCCGCGCCGTGCGGGAGCGCCGCCGCACCATCGGGGTGCTGCGCGCCCTCGGCTTCCAGGCGCACACCGTGCAGCGGGCGTTCCTCACCGAGAGCTCGTTCGTCGCCCTGGAGGGGATCCTGCTCGGCACCGTCCTGTCCATCGTCACCAGCTACCTGCTGTTCAGCAACGACAAGGACCTGAAGGGCGCCGGCATCGGCTTCCCGATCCCGTGGGCGAACATCGCGGTGCTTGTGCTCGCCGCCGCCGTCGCCTCGGTGCTGGCCACCGCCTGGCCGGCACGCCAGGCGGCGAAGATCCGGCCGGCGGTCGCCCTGCGTATCGCGGACTGACCGCCGCCGGTGAGGCGCGCCCGGGGTCCTCACCGGGCACGCCTTGTAGCCGTCGGGCCCGGTCACGATCCTCGGCCTCCATCGCGACCCATCCCGGGGCTTGGAGCCGGATCGCCTGGCCGGTCAGCAGGCCGCAGTTCGGTTCCGACCGGCCTGCTCCGGGATCCGCCCGAGTCCGTACGACCTCCCCGTCTACACGTCAGAGGCGCCTGTATTGACGCAGCGTATACTCTCAGTATATGGTCGCTTTATGAGCGTTCCTCTTACCCTCCTTGGCCTGCTCGAGCGGGAGCCGAGCCACGGCTATGACCTCAAGCGCGACTACGACGCCTACTTCGGCCGACGCAAACCCCTTCCGTTCGGCCAGGTCTACGCCACCCTCGGTCGCCTGGCCCGCGACGGGAAGGTGGTGGCCGCAGATGCTGAGCCGGGCGACGGGACCCGATCGCAAGCGCTACGTCATCACCGACCTGGGGGTTAGTGAGGTCGAGGCGTGGCTGACCGAGCCGGTCGAGCCGGAGCCGCACCTGCAGACGGTGCTCTTCGCCAAGGTGGTGCTGGCGCTGATGCTGGGCCGCTCCGCGGAGCGCTATCTGGATACCCAGCGTGCGGCCCACCTGCAGCGCATGCGGGAGCTGACCGAGATCAAGCGGACCGGCAGCTTGGTCGATGCGCTGCTGGCCGATCATGGCCTGTTCCATCTCGAGGCCGATCTCCGGTGGATCGATGTGACCTCGGCCCGACTGCAGGTCCTGACCGAGATGGTGCGTGCCTCATGAGCGCCGCCAGCGTTCCCGTAGCACTAGGTCAGCGTGATTGGCTCATCGAGGCTCGAGACGTGTATCGGTCGTTCGGTCAGACGCCCGCGCTCCAGGGCGCCTCCTTGTCGGTGGCCTCCGGGGAGATCGTGGCCATCATGGGCCCAAGTGGTTCGGGCAAGTCGACGCTGCTGCACTGTCTGGCCGGGATCTTCGAACCAGACCGCGGCGAAGTGTGGTTTGAGGGCCAGCGGCTTGACGGACTCGGCGAAACGAAGCGCACGCAGCTGCGACGCACGGCTTTCGGGTTCGTCTTCCAGTTCGGCCAGCTGGTGCCCGAACTGAGTGCGGCGGATAACATCGCCCTGCCGCTGCTGCTCAATCGAGTCAGCCGCAAAGCGGCGTACAAGGACGCAGCTTCGTGGCTGCAGCGATTGGGCCTGGATGAGTTAGGGGCCAGGCGCACCGGTGAGCTGTCCGGCGGTCAGGCGCAGAGGGTGGCGCTCGCGAGAGCGCTCGTGACGGAGCCCAGGGTTCTTTTTGCTGATGAGCCGACCGGTTCGCTTGACTCGCTAACGGGCGAGATGGTGCTGGACCTGTTGGTTGGTGTCGCTCGCGAAGAGGGCACGACCGTGGTTCTGGTGACCCATGACGCCCGTGTCGCCGCCTATGCCGGTCGCGCGGTGATGGTGCGTGACGGCAGGGTGACCACCCCCTCTGATGTGGTCGCCAGATAATGTTCCGGCTTGCCTTGCGGCTTTCACTGCACAGCGGCAGAGAAGCGCTCATCCGACTTATTGTCACGATGACCGCGGTCGCGGTCGGTGTGGCGATCCTGCTTGCTGTCCTCGCCGACTTCCACGCCTTCCAGGTCACCAACAACAGGCCGTTCTGGGAAGGTACCGGGTCAACACAAAACGGCCAGCTCAATGAGCCCACTTCGAACGTGGAACTGTGGCACTACAGCAATGACATCTTCAAGGGCCAGACTATTGAGCGGCTCGACCTCGCGGCGCTGGGACCGAACGCACCGGTTCCGCCGGGCATTGCCAGGCTCCCCGGTAGCGGCCAGTACTATGCCTCGCCAGCGCTCGCTGCGCTACTTCGCGCCACGCCACCTGATGAACTTGGTGATCGGTTTCCGGGTTCACTGGTTGGTACCATCGGCGAGAGGGCTTTGACCGGGCCGGATGAGTTGGTCATATTCGTAGGCTATTTGCCTGCTCAGCTGGCTGCGTTGCCCGGTACTATTCGCGTCAGCACCATAGCAACCGCCTCGGGGAGGCAAGTCTGGTCACCGTATTTCCGAGATGCGTTTGTCGTCAGCGCTCTGGCGTTCTTGCTCCCGATCCTCATACTGATCGGCACGGCCACGCGGCTAGCCGCCGCCCGTCGCGAGGAACGCTTTGCAGCGCTGCGGCTGGTGGGGGCCACTCCTCGCCAGATTAGTGTCATCGCCTCGGTTGACGCTATTGTGGGGGCGCTGTTGGGCACGGTCCTGGGCATAGGGATCTTTCTACTGGTACGGCCTGCCTTGGCAAACACGGCCATCACCAGTGCCCGATATTTCGTAAATTATGTCACGCCCACGGCTTCAGGCTATGTGGGCATCCTCATCACCGTGCCACTTGCGTCGGCAATCGCCTCACTGTTGTCGCTGCGGCGGGTCAGGATCTCACCGCTGGGCGTCAGCCGGAGGACAACACCTCCAGCGCCAAAGGTGTGGCGACTGGTGCCGCTATTGGTCGGCATCGCCCTGTTTATTGTAGGTCTAGCCGTCACCACGCCCAAATCCCTGGGCGCGCCCGCATTCCCCGGCCTCATCCTCATCCTGATCGGCCTGGTAGTGGGCGGCCCCTGGCTCACCACGCAGGCAGCGCGTCTCCTAGCACGGTCGGTGAAGGGCGCGGCAGCGCTACTGGCGGCACGGAGGCTGGCAGACAATCCGAAGGCCGCCTTCAGGACGGTGCGCGGACTAGTGCTGGCCGTCTTTCTTGGAACGATCGTCGCCGGGCTGCTCCCGGCGGTCAACTCGACGACAGCCACACCAAGCGCCAACGCGCTGAGCAACGTACTACTTGAAGGGTTTACGCCCGGCCCCATCTGCGGCAACAGTGTCAACTGTACCGGAAGCGGCCCGGACGGCCTAGAAAACCAGCCTGCCAAGCAAGCGGTAGCGTTGAAAGGACTCCCCCCACGGACCGGGGCCAGGCTGGTAAGCCAGTTGCAGGCATTCCGCGGCGCGACGGTATTCCCGATCTACTCCCTGCCGCAATCTCTTAATCCTAATCATCCAGGAGCCAATAACGGCATAATCAGCTGCGACAGTCTCAAGCAGTTGGTCGTGCTTGGAGGGTGTGCTCCAGGGGTCAAAGCCATCGAAGCCAACACCTTCAATCTGTACGGCGACAATCCCACGTTCACCACCCAGCCTATCGCCGGTCCTGGCCTGGGCAACTCGACGGTCTCGGACAATTTTACGGGCCTGTACCTGCAATCGGTGCTGATCAAAGTTGATAACCCGACGACGCTCGAAAGAGTCCGGACGTTTCTGACGACTCACACGCCACTGTCCGCATCAGGCGCCGCACCGAGAACATTTGGCGAAGCCGTCCAGGCGAGAGTCGCTGTCGGCACGACTGTACAACGGCTTGTGTTTATTGCGGTTGCCTTGACGTTGCTGGTTGCGGGCTGCAGCCTTGCGGTCGCCGTCGGCGGGGGGTTGTGGAGCGCAAACGACCGTTCAGCCTGCTGCGTCTAAGCGGGACCCCAAGCTCCACGCTCTATAAGGTAGTGTATTTGGAAGGGATCTTGCCGCTTGTTACCGCTACGCTGGTGGCGGCAGGTACGGGATACGGTATATCAGTGCTAACGGTCGACAAGATGTCACCCAAAGGCACGCCCTTGCCAACTCTTGGCCACGTCTACTACCTAACCATGGGAGCTGGCTTAGCAATTTCCCTGGTGGTAATCCTTATTACGCTGCCACTGCTTGGTCGCATTACTGAGCCCAACAACGTGCGTTTTGAATGATTA
>Ga0137365_10003323_pt1 | contig 12828 bp, 8 predicted proteins | sample SagtaG_9_FD_104799 | JGI IMG/M metagenome (GOLD analysis project Ga0137365, IMG submission 104799) | Vadose zone soil microbial communities from Sagehorn Ranch, Mendocino, California, USA - Sage1_L_40_16 metaG | ecosystem: Environmental > Terrestrial > Soil > Vadose zone | place: USA: California...
CAAGATGGAGGTCGCCGAGCAATTGCTGTTCCTGGCACGCCTCTCCGGTCTCTCCAAACAGGACGCTCTCAGAGCACTCGATGAGTGGCTGGAGCGGTTCCAGATCAGCGCCAATCGCCACAAGAAGATCGAAGAACTCTCCAAAGGCAACCAGCAGAAAGTACAGTTTCTTGCCGCCATGTTGCACGACCCGACGATCCTGATCATGGATGAGCCCTTTAGTGGGTTGGACCCAGTCAACGCGACGGTGCTCAAAGGGGCCTTTCTGGAGATGCACCGACGTGGCAAGACCATCATCTTCTCCACGCACCAGTTGGAGCAGGTCGAGGAGTTGTGTGAGGACATGGTGCTCATCAACAAAGGGCAAGCGGTGGTGCAGGGCAGCGTGCAGGAGATCAAGCGCCAGCACGGGCGCAATGTGGTACGCCTCAAGCTCGACAATGACCCGGAGGCCAATTGGCTTGATACGCAGGCTTTCGTGCAAGTCACCAAGCGCCGGCAGGACTACATTGAGATGCAGTTCCAGGCTAACCTCAATCCCAACCTGATTGTGGAGGCGGCGCTGCAGCACGGCGGCATCATCAGCCGTTTCGAGGTAGTTGAGCCCTCACTGACCGACATCTTCATGGAGCTGGTAGGCACAACCGCGCTGCCCGATGCTCCCTCTGCTCTCCCAGCCTAGAGGGGGAGGCGACTGATCCGAGCAGGTAAGCGGAGCGAGGCGCGAATGCATCGTTCCTGAACTGCGAGAAGGAGGAAGGAAACCATGGCAAAGAAACCTGTGGAAAGGCCAGAGCAAGAACGAAGCGCCCAGGAGCAAAGAGCTGTCGTCGTCAGTTCGGGCGGTGCTGCTGCCCAGAATACCCTGCGCAATATTAGATTGATTATCGGACGCGAGTATAAAAACCGTGTGACCCAGCGCAGTTTTCTCATCACGAGCATGATCCTCCTGGTCATCGTGTTCCTTGCCGCTTTTGTCCCAACGATTGTGCAGTTGATTGCTGCGCGAACCACTTCGCAAACCCATGTCGTGGTGGTGGATGATGCTGGCTCTATCGCTGGACTGAATGAGGCGACGCTGACCGCTTACATCAACTCCGAACTGAATGGGACGAACACCGGAAGCCACGCTCCCTATGCGATTACCAGCCAGCCACAGGCGCGCCTTCGCAGCCTGCAAAATCAGATCAAGAATGGCGAGCTGGATATTTTGCTGGTGCTTGCTCGTGCCACGAACCAGAATTTAGGCTTTACCTATTACACTAACGCCAGTTCGACAAGCGACAGCAATTTGCCTAAGATTCAGGCTCTGGCTCAGCAGTTCAACTTTCTCGATGTCGCTCATCGCCTGGGTCTCACGCCGTCTCAAACACGCAGCCTGTTTACTGCTCCTGGTTTTACGGTAGTGAATACTGGCCAGAGCAGCCGTCCGGTGAGTGAAATCGTGGCAGGATATACTCTCGCTTTTGCCGGTGCTATCCTGGTCTACATATCTGTCGCGATCTATGCAAGTATCGTGGCGACAGGCGTCGCGGAGGAGAAAAGCAGCCGGATTATGGAAATTCTGGTGAATGCCGCGACTCCGCTCCAGTTGCTGGCCGGGAAGATCGTGGGCATCGGTGCGGCTTGCCTGACGCAGATGGCATGCCTGGTTGTGGTCGGCATTGGCACGCGCTTGCTGCAAACTCCGCTGCAGGCGGCGCTTTTCGGAGCGAACGCGGGAGGATTCATCCAGTATCTCACCGGCGTTTCCATCCCGTTCTACCTCCTCTTCCTGGTTTACTTTACGCTGGGTTTCTTCCTGTATGCGACCCTGTATGCCGGACTTGGCGCGTTAGTCAAACGGCAGGATGAAGTACAAAGCGCGGTCCAGGTTCCCTCGATGCTCATAGTGGCTGCATGGCTTTTGACCTACCTCGCGGTCTATCTTCCTGATGCGACCTGGACGAAGGTGCTTTCGTATATTCCTTTCTTTACACCCACAATGATGCTGGCGCGTTTTGCTCTAGGCATCGTTGCCTGGTGGGAGATCGTGTTGACGATTGCGTTAATGCTGGCTGCCATTCTCGCCTGCACCTGGTTTGCCGCGCGCCTGTATCGCCTGGGCGTCTTGATGTACGGGCAACGGCCTGGTCTGGGACGCCTGCTGAAACTGGTACGGATGAACTAACAGTTTGTGAGGGAGGGGGACATTTCTCAGATGGGCTTCTCAATTCTAGTGTGACGAAAAAGAGACAACGTGTTGCATCACTGGAACTGACCGATCCGCTTTCTTGCATTCAAAAGCGGATCAGTCTTTCCGGTTAAGCAAGCCGCCAATTCTGTCAATTCTTGTAGTTCTATGGTACGTCGTATCTTTTCGTCAAAAAAACACCGAAGGGCCCATTGGAGAAAAATTTGGGTTGTAGGTCAGCTTCTGAGGAACAGGGAAAACGTTATTAAGGGTGCCTGTTACGGTTGTATCACAACCGTGACCTTGCCTGTATCGTTGGGCAGGATGATGCGGTCCTGCTCGCTCAATTGGATCTGTGCCTGGGCGACGCCGGCGTAGCCTGCAAGCGCACTGTTTGCCGCGTCGAGAGACTTGCCCGCGATCAGCTGCGCGATTGCCTGCTTCTGAGAGGCGCTGAACTGGTAGGCCCACGAGCCCGATGCAGTGATAGTGATCGCCATCGTATCGGTATGCGCTTGCTCCTGCGTTATCTCCGTCGCGATGGTGCCTGAGAGCGTGTAGTTCGATCCAGGATTTTTACGCGCCTGGATTGTCAGCAGATGCTGCGCGAATGCCGCAGCATCATCCCGGCTGTAGACCTCGTAGCTACAGGTCACCATCGTCGTCACCGTCACATTCGCGGCGGTATCTCCCACCTTGTGATTGGCCGTCGTGTTGTGCTTGCAAAAAACGTCGCGTATGATGCTTTCGTTCGGATGCACCTGGTTTTTTGCGTCGCGTTGCGCGGGTGGCGTCAACACAGCGAGCAACTGGCTCTCAGCGGCATTGATATCGTTTTGACTGACGGTCGTATACTTCTGGGTATCTTTTCCGCCGGAGAACGCCGTTTCATTGACAACGGTAGCGCCACCGCCGCTCTCTGGCAGGGTGGAGGTCAACTGTGTCGTCTGACCTGTTGCTGTGCTCGTCGTAGTTGCCGTTGCCGTCGGGGTTACTGTCGGCGTCGGGGTGGTCGTTGGCGTCACCTGCACCTGGTAAGAGGCGGCGCTGTCGTTGATGTCCTGGGCGGCAATATTTGTGTTTGCCCCGGCGGTTGTGGTGTGCGCGCTCGATTTCATCGACGTAGGGCTGCCCGCTACGGCGGCGGGCGCGAGAGACACCGCCTGATCGTTCACCGCGATAATGCCATCACTGCCAGTCCATGAGACGCCACTGGGAACCTTGAGGGCCGCGACGGTACTGTAGTTATAGAACGTCAGGGTTCCCTGGGCGGCAGTTGCCTGGGTGCTGCCAACTCCCGTCGCCGATACCGTCTTCGTATCGGACTGGTTGCCGTTGGTGTAACGGGCCGCGATCTGATTCTGGTTCGGATCTGGCGTTGTCGGGACAGCGGTGAGATTGAACGTATTCTGGACAGTCTTTTCGACGGGCGTAATCGTGATCGTGGCTGCCGAGGCGGGAAGCGCAGTGGTCGGCGTCGATGTATTGCCGCCGAAGATGGCGTGGGCCATGCCGGGAACGGCGTAGACGACGGCGCCCGCCGAGAGCAGGAGGACAAACAGGATGATGACGAAGCTCAGCAGGCGTCCCGACCTTTTGCGCGGTTTGGTAGAAGGAATTGCACCATATCCAGCGCCGCTAGCAGAGACATGTGCCGCAGCACGTAGGCTAACGGGAGCTGGCCCTGGCGCGACTGGCAGTATTCCTGGCGGTGGCGTCGAACGCGCGGTCCGGGTCTTTATTGCGGCTATAGACGGCTCCGGGCGCGCCACTGGCGGCGTTGGAGGAGTGCTCTCCATCATCGCCGTATCTAGGATGTTTTCTGCCGTCTGCCGGATCGTCGTGGGAGGAGTAGCGTCCTGAATAGCAATGGTCAGATAGATCCCCCTGCCGATACCGGCGTCGGTGTCCTCGACACGAATGATGTGACCGTTAGAGATATGCGCCGGGACCGCCACAACGGCCTGTTTTCCATCAGGCAGCGTGACGACGCGGCTCGTGCCGGTGATCGCCTCTTCCCTACTGATAGCAAGCGTCGCGTGAATGTCTCCTGCGGAGCGGGAGAATGATTGATCGGGCGTGAGCAGTGAGTGTCCGACTGGCGGAGCGACGAAGCTACCGGGCGTGGTGGCCGATTTTACATAGGTGGCAAGGTCGTCTTCGCTGGGAGAGGTTTTTGAAGTCAAGGTCACGGACATGCCGGTTGGGCGAGAAAACGTCGAAGCGCCGCCTCTTAGCGCCTGTTGAAACGCGCTGGCGAAGGCGGAGATAGTGTCGAAGCGCTCTTCGGGTCGCTTGGCGAGCGCGCGCAGGAGCACAGCATCGACGCTGACGGGTAGAGATGGATTGAACGTGCTTGCTGGTCGGGGTAAGGTATTAATGTGCTGGTACATCACATGACCGGGATTGCCCTGAAACGGCGGGTGGCCCGTGAGCAGTTCGTGCATCGTCACGGCCAACGCGTACTGATCGGTGGCGAACACAGGCTGGCCCTCCCATTGTTCGGGCGCCATGTAGGTGGGCGTGCCGCGTATGGCCTGGCTGGAGTTCGACGTTGCCGTCGCCAGGCGCGAGATGCCGAAGTCGGTCAAAAAGATGTCGAGCTCCTTGCCAGCCCGCACCAGGAAATTGGAGGGTTTGACATCTTGATGGACAATGTAGTGGTCATGGGCGTGTTGGAGCGCGTCCGCCGCCTGCTCAAGAATGTGCATCCCCTCCTGTGGTGAGATGCGCGTGACCCGTCTGCGGCGCAACCAGTCGGAGAGCGAACCGTCCTGGCGGTAAGGCATCACCAGGTAGGTAAGGGCCATATCATCGAGATGCGCATCGCCGTAGTCGAAGAGCGGCAGGATGCGTGGGTGATCAAGCAGCGCGATCGTCTTTGCTTCACGTAAGAAGAGGCTATATCTGGTTCTATCTTCAGAAGAACCTGTCTCGGTCCTCACTATCTTAATAGCGACCTGCTGATCGATGCGTGCGTCCTCGGCAAGGTATACCTCACCCATGCCGCCACTGCCAAGCATGCGGATAATGTGATAACGACCGATTTGCTTTCCTTCGAGTGGCATAGTGACCTCGCGCTTGAAAAGGAAGTAGCCTGCCATCCGACTGTCAGTCTGCCGAAAGCATCAGCGCAGCCGAAGGGAAGTTAAAGAACGCTCTACAGCTTCAGACTCCTGGCGATTCCGTTCCCGGCGAAGGTCGTGGATATCTGGAGCAAGTATAACATAGCGAGCTACAAGTAGTTCACTATGTAGACGCTGATAGAGCGATATTTTTGCGTCTTTGGTGAGATTGGCCCTGCAAGAGCGTTTAGCCGGAAGCGCGATTGACGCTCCAGACGCCGTGTCCGCCTGCCTGGAGGTCACATTGCAGATTTTTGTCGACGCTGCAGTAGTTCCCGCCCAGGCCGTCTGGCTGTAGCGCGCCCCAGAAGAGGATGGGTGCCTGCGTATCGGCGCTGTGAACGAGAAAGCGGATATGCCTTGTCGTGTCGATCGTCCCGGTGAAGCGACCGTTGCTCAGGAGTGGCTTGCCTGCCGTGAAATTGCCACTGATCGCTTCCTGCTTCTGCTGAATCGAGAGCGTCATAGTCGCGTAGGCATTTGCCCCTGTATCGTGCAGTGAGCCGCTGTACGAGCCGGCGATGGCTGGCACGCCGGCAAGGGCGGAGTCTGCCCGCGAGACGACGGCCAATCTCCATATGGAGAGGGCAATGCTCCCTATGAGCAGGAGGATGAGGCACGCGACAAGCATATGGTAGCGCGATGGGAAATGCATGTTCCTTGCCAGGAGCCGACGCATCGGCTCCTGTTCAACGCCCGGCTGCGGCGCGACCTTGAGGAACTCGTCGGTTGACAGAGATGATGGTTCAGCAGGACGCGCGGATTGTGCTGAATACATCGTCATAACGGCTGCTGGCTTGTGAACAGGGTCACTACGCCCTATAGCGTTCGTTGTTGGATCCATTACGGCACTTGATCGCCCGGCAAGGAGCGGATGAATGGAGGACGTGAGCAGCGTAGGAATATCGGGTGGATCGTACCAGGCGGGTTTGCTGGCCTGCTCCAAGGCGTCTGCGAAGGCGCGCACACTGCTGAAACGCCTGCTCGGATCTTTATCCAGCGCGATATGCACCACATCCGCGACCGCAGCGGGGATGTCCGGTACGTTTTCGCGCAATGAGCGGGGAGCGATCAGCGTCTGCCTGGCCGCGACCTCTGCAAACGAGCCATGAAAGGGACGGTCGCCGGAGAGCCACTCATAGACCACGAGGCCCAGCGCGTACTGATCGCTGGCAGGGCAGGGACGCCCGTGAAGCTGCTCGGGAGCGGTGTAGGCAATAGTGGCACCCATCCCGGACATATCAACGCGTGCACTATGTGTGAAGAAGACGAGGCCGAAGTCGCTCAGCATAACCTCATTGTCGCGATCCACCAGTATATTCTCCGGTTTCACATCGCCATGAACAATCTGGTGATCGTGGGCATATTGCAGCGCGGCGGCGATCTGCGTCACGTAGTGCACCACGTCGGAGAGCTCGACGCTCATACCACGCGGATGATGCTGACGCAGGGAGCCGTTGGGGATATAGTCCATTGCCAGGAACGGCGTGTCGTCTAGCAGGCCATAATCCTGCACACGTACAATATAGGGATGGAGCAGGTGCATCAGCATGTGGCCCCAGCGCTGAAACTTCTCGACATCGGCGGCGGAAAGCTGTGTACGCAGAACCTTCAACGCGGCCAGTGTTCCTGCATGCACGTGCCTGCCCAGGTAGACATCGGCAAAAGTGCCCGGCCCTACCGGTTCTAGCAGGTGATACCTCCCAAGTTGTTGTCCTGCATACCTGTTCATCATTCATACCTCGCTATACAGGAGAGAAAAAGAAGAGATGAGCGTATTTTATCTAGTGAACGGCGAAACGGAGCGTTTTGGGAGAATGTTGCGGTATATTTTTTCTCACCTGATTGGTCAGCCTGTGCTGGTCTATGGGGGAGATAGTGCCGCATTAGCTAGAGTGCTTGAGCGTACGCTCGCCCGAGGAATACAGCCTGCAATCTACACAGAAGAGATGTTTTCGACCACTCATGACGCGGCGAACCGCGAAGCGGTCCGTTGTGTCGAGCGAGCCAACCTGAACCTGGTTGGTATCGCCATCAGGGCGGAAAGGAAAGCAGTCGACAAAATTGTGGACAAGCTGAAGTTTCATGAGTAGGGGCCTCGCCTTGTGCGGGCCCTGGGAGCCATCCGAGTGATGACCAGGGTCCGTGCAAGGCATATTACAGTTCAGTCGGTACGTTTATTGAAGGGTGGGTGAAACGTTCCCGACGTTGACGCGGAACGTGTATTTGCTGCTCTGCGCCGATCAGATCCGGGCGTCCATTGTGGATCGACCTCGGGCGTCTGTTGTGGTGAGAATGTGCCGTGCATCAGACGCGGCGTCAGCGGCTGCGTCACCGGATGTGGAGCTGGCGGGCGCTGTGGCAGCGGCTCTCCATCGCCAAATGAGATTGCCTGCTGGTTCGGCATTGATGGAGTCGTCGGCCTGATATGTAGAGCGAGCAGCAAGCGATTGATCTCGGTCAGATCGCGGCAGGACTCAGGAATGCTTAGCGGAACGCCCACCGCGTGTCGCTCAAGGGCCACACTCAGATCGCTGAGCGCCCGCATCACGCGCTGTCCATACACGCTGACCTGTCCCAGGCGTGTAAGACGATCGGCCATCAGATTCAAGCTGCCGGCCAGGGGCATAAGAGCGCCCTGTGTGAGCGTGGCGCGGGCCCGGAGGTTGCCATTTGCCAGACTCGCCTGGACGTCCTTCAGATGCTCGATGCCGTGTTCCAGCTCGGCGTTATACTCCGCAATCTGGTACGATTGTTCCGCCACGCGCTGATTGGCGCGTTCCAGGCTGGTGAGCGCCTCCGCCTGGCGCTGGGTCAGGCGCATATTCTCCCACATCGTATAGATCTGACGCGTCACCACCAGGGTCACAACCGCGATCGTAGAGAACAGCAGGACCGGGCGAATCACGAGCTGCCCATTATCGGGTGCCAGCACATCGAGCGTCAGAGCAACGAAGAGCAGGCCCAGCAGGGTATACGGCACAAACTGCATCGGCGTTAGATAGGTCTTCTCTTCGAGCAGTTCCTGTCGCTGCCGAATCACCTCCGCTGGCGTAGCATTCATGAAGCGACGCAGGTACGCCGCCACGCCAATCGTCAGCATGCCCAGCGGCCAGCCTAGATCGACCCATGTGGCCTCCACATAGGTGCCCGCGTTCTGCTGGATGTTGAACAGGAAGTCGGAGGTCACAAAGAAGCAGAGGCCCAGACCAAGTACCAGCAGGCCCGCACGCCTGGCCGTCGATTGATACGCCTCACCCTGACCGCGCAGAAGCAAAAAGACGACACAACTGAGCAGGGCTGTATCCGCTATCGGGTAGTAGATCCCCAGGAACTTTGCCAGGTTTGCCTCGCCAGCCGCCTGTGCCAGCGAGCCCAGCAGGAGATACCATGACAGGGCGAAGATAGAGCCCATAGAGATCAGGCTATCCATAATTAGCACTGCGCGTTTCCCTTGCGCCTCAGCGGCGGGCTGGAGCAGCAGGCCAATGAACGCCAGCAGGGGAAACGTCGAATAGCCGAAATCCGCAAGCGAAGGAAAAGGCGCCTGATTCTGGGAAATATAGTAGCGCCAGAAGCTGTCGCCGATGCCCCACATAATCATACCGAAACCGATGAGGACCCATGAAACCTGCTCGAAGCCTATCCACGGTTCGCTGACATCGTTGCGGCGTCGGGGGCGGGTTGCGCTATAGAGGGTAAGAGCGCCACCGATGAAAGCCCCGGTCAGGGGCGCGAACTGTCCTACGCGGTGAGCAATCGTGCCTCCGAGGTGAAAAACCACGATGACGATCATCGCCGCCCCGAGCCATGCCACTGCTTTGATGAGCGTACGTGTTGATGAATTCATCACGATCTCCTATGCGTGCGCTATACATGTAACAATAATCGTCTCGGTTCCAATCTGGCGGGCGAAGCAGGCCCTTTAACCCCTCTATAGAGAAAATGCTCTCTGTAATCTCCTGACGCTATCCACAAGCCTACCCCGCCGACCAACGATTGGCAGCTCCAATAGCAAGAGACACGAGCGCGATGTCCCCACAAAGCACTCCTCCCACCTGTAGGAAAGTATAGGGTGGCTGTCTTCTCATTTGCTCCCACTTTCCTTCCTGTCCCCTTCCCTGACACCTCGCCGCGACGCGGCTCGCATAATTTTTGTGGCGGTTGGCGGGGTGGCGGCCTGAGCCGCCACCCCGCCAACCGCCACAAAACCCCTTGCGAAGCGCCTCTGGCGCTGAGGGTCCTGAAAAGTCACGAGTGGTATAACCTTTTTTCGCGTCTTATACCAGTCTTCTGTAGGAATGTGCAAGACAATTTTTACGCGTTTGTAATACGTTTGGGGTAGACAATAGATATAGAATGTGTTATATTGATTCTGGTTGAGACTTCCATGTATGGGAATGCTTGTGCGTTGTGGATTACATGTAGGTGACAAATAAGCACCAATGGAAAATACATTTGTCACTAATGGAAGTGAGAATGAGTATTCAAGTCCTCACCCTCGAACAAGTCTGCAAAGAGCGCGCTCACCGGCCTGTATCTCTTGATCAAGAGATGCGAGATGGCTGGCTCTTTAGCACCTCTCCAACCGACCCTACGACAACGGCGAAATTTCACGAGGTACTGCGTCACCTGACGACGACGCTCACACTCTCGCTTCCTCTGGACCAGGTGCTTTCCGCCCTGTCGAACCTGACGATGCAGGCGATGAACGTCGACCTCTGCGTTGTCTTGCTGCGTAGCCAGGTATACAACGAATTCAGGCTCTATGCCTGGTCGCCTGATCTCAGCGAAAAAGGTGTCAATGTAGAACCTGTTCCCGTTGATAGAGAAACCCTTGAGCACCTGCGCGGCGCGAGCCTGCGTGGGCAGTTGCCACAACTCTCGTGCCAGCAACTAGAGGCGCTCAATCCTCTCAAAAATGTACAGTTCGAAACATTGCTACCCGTGCCCCTGTGCCTGGGGAGCGAATGCCTCGGTTTATTGAATTGCTATTCCAGTACAATCGCCCACTACGGCGCAGAAGACGAGTTGATGCTCACAACTATAGCGACTCAGGCGGCTCTAGCGATCAAGCATCTTCAAGGCTCAGATGAAGATGCACTGGCGCAGAAAAGACTGCTAAAGACACTTATCAACGATCTCTGTGCCGGGGCGCCGGATGGCGAAGAAGCGCTGCGGCGTCGGGCACGTATTCCTGGCTTTGACCTGAGCAAACCTCATGCCGTGACCTTGCTAGAGCTCTCGGAGGACGCGACCCTACAGGAACGGGACACTCTTCACTCAAAAGAAGAACGCTTGCTTATTTACAATGCCGTTGTCAGAGAGATCCGGCAACAACTCGAAGGGCGCTATCCGGGCTCGCTGATCGATGAGCGAGACAACCAGCTTATCTGTTTGCTCAATCTCGACAAAAATCCAGCCTTCGATCAACTACGCGTCTGCCTGGACGAACTAGAGCAGCGCGTACGCAACGAACATCATATCTTGTTAGCGGCGGGTATCGGCAGCCTCTGCCACGCGGTGGGCGACTACCAGCGTAGCTATGCCGAAGCACGCGAAGCCCTGGAAGTTGGGCAATGCCTCTATCAAGATGGCGGCTGTGCCCATTTCAATGAGCTGGGTGCCTATCGCTACATTTATAAGTTCGCGCAGACGGATACTCTCCATGATCAATACCAGAAGCAGATCGATCTTATCGTCGAGTATGATCGACGCAAAAGGACGAATCTCCTGGAGACGTTAGAGATTTATCTTGAATGCGGCGGCAATGTTGCGAAAACATCGGGCCAGCTTGATGTCCATCGGAATACGTTACTGCAACGCCTGGAGCGGCTACAAAAGCTCTGCGACCTGGACCTGGAACAATGTCAGCATCGGCTGCCGCTGCTCATTGCCCTCAAAGTGTACAGACTACGAACGAAGCCTTAGCTATCTTTCCAGGCGTTGTTTATGCTCAGCCATGTACATCAGAATATAGCCAGTTTCAAGAATGGACGAGATCTCGATGCCGAAGGCGCGCGTCTTCAGGCGCGTGCGAGAGAGCACGTTGCGCACCGGTCTCATCTCCTGGTCCCACACTCCCGCCTCCTGGGCCTCCTGTAGTCGTTCGCGGCAGCGTTCAACGGTCGCCTCGTTCACCCGACCAGTGTTAAAGCTCGCCAGCAGCACCTCGTATGGGCAATAGTACGGGTAAGACTCCAGGAGTGGCATCAGGACGCAGATCTCACTGGTCGTGAATTGCTGCTCCATCATCATGTGGGGGCGATCTTGCTTAACGACGAGATGGGAGAGTGTGCCGATTGTTGTATTTAACGCCAAGGAATGACCTACGGGTAACAGCCCTTGCAGTGAAAAGTGCAGTATCTCCTCATTGCTTTCCTGCAAGTAGCTCACGGGAGTTTTCACTTTACGAAGGGATACTTTCTGCATAACGGTGCTCCTTGTCTTGCTGGTGCGGTGCATTGTCCTGCATCATGTGTTGTTATGGCTAAGGACACATCTTCTGCTCTTCTCCCTGGGGACCTCAGGTCCTCTTTAACCTGCTGATCCAGGTATATGCTCCTCCTCTCGGGTAACACGTACTGCTTCACTCTGGCTGTCGGTCGTACGCATTTAACACTATAAGATCCGTTAGCACGGATGACGACTGCAATGCCCACTGAAAGAATAGGCACCCGAGTATACGTGGGGCGATTGAAATCGCCAGGAGTAAATAAGAGCGGGAGGCGGAGGCCGCCTATATAGCGATACCCTCTCCACTTACATCTTGCACGTCAAACTGCCGGAAAATATGTATATTATAAACATTACACTACAAAAATTAAGAAATCAAGTCTTTTCAATCGGCATTGTGTGAGTTTTGTGTGAACACAGGGAAGTTTGACAGCTAAAGTGCCTTCCTTTCCTGTTACAAAAAACTAAACCGTTGTCTTGCCAGGATTCGCTAAAACTGGCCTTCCAGCATTTCCGGTTTTGCTTGTTGCTGTGAGAACTCTCTCGTAGTTACACTTGCGATTTACAAGTAAAATCAGAGCCACGAAAGAAGGAGCAGACAGATGAGTTATGTCGTGAACAGCCAGCAAGCAACAAGATCCAGCAGCGAGTCGCACAGGCAGCGTCGGGCTATGACCGTCACCCTCTGGAGCGTTCAGGTCGTGCTTGCACTGATTTTCCTCTTCGCCGGAAGTATGAAGCTGGTCCTGCCGATTGAAGTGATGACGGCACTCATGCCACTGCCGGGCTTGTTCCTGCGCTTCATCGGTGTCTGCGAGGTAGCGGGCGCGCTCGGCCTGATCCTCCCTGGACTCTTGCGCATCCAGAGAGGGCTGACCCCGCTGGCGGCCAGCGGGCTGGTGCTCATCATGGTTGGAGCGGTGGTGCTTACGCTCGCGAGTGAGGGTGTCACCGGAGCAGTGGTCCCGCTGGTCGTGGGCGCTCTCGCGGCCTGCGTCGCCTATGGTCGCCGCTCCTGGGCCGCAAGAGCCTGAAGACCCCCAGGCATGTGCTATACTCAGCAAACAAACAAGA
>Ga0137365_10003328_pt1 | contig 12822 bp, 9 predicted proteins | sample SagtaG_9_FD_104799 | JGI IMG/M metagenome (GOLD analysis project Ga0137365, IMG submission 104799) | Vadose zone soil microbial communities from Sagehorn Ranch, Mendocino, California, USA - Sage1_L_40_16 metaG | ecosystem: Environmental > Terrestrial > Soil > Vadose zone | place: USA: California...
CGGGTCAATGGAAAAGCCTGACAATAAAAGGTGTTGGCCCGGAAAAAAGAAGTTTTATAGTCAACTAGCAGGCCATGTCCAGTCACGATTATTTGTCTATGCAGCATGCACTCTTAAGATGTTGTCTATTGTAAGATATTTGGAGTGAATTGTTTTCTCAAAGAATTCCTTTAAATTGTGCATTCCTAATTATTTCGTGAGAAAGATAGCTGCCATATTGCTGATATGTCTTCTGTTATTTAACTGGTACGGATACCGGTTTGTTACCAATTATCTCCAAAAAAAGGCGGATCGCCAGCTCGAAAATCGTATTGATATAAAGGACTATAATGAGTCACAGCTTATCGAAATAAAAGTTGCACTCAATATGCCTTATCAGAATAATTCATCCGGTTTCGAAAGGCATTATGGCGAAATTGAGATCAATGGGAAAATTTACTCCTATGTAAAAAGAAAAATTGAGGATGGATACTTGATCCTCAAATGCATTCCGAATACAGCCAAGCAGGATATTAAAAACGCTGACAACATTTTGTTTACCGCCAATAATGGACTTGACCAGGAGCATAACGGGAAAAGCAATTCACCCCTTAACCATGTTTTCAAAAGCATTTTTGGTGATTATGATAATTATTCCCTGAGTTATAATTTTAAGATTTTAGTTGATCTTCATAAAAAATCATTACACTCAAAACCCTCTTTTTTAAACAGCATCACCTTGCCTGTTTCTGAACAACCCCCTGAAGCTATACTGCCTTCCTTAAGTTAATGTCATAGTGCTACTTTTCCATCGTGTACTTATTTTTTGTTTAATTATTAATTGAAAATGAAAAAATATTTGTGGTTAGCCGGTATTGGCTTTTTAATGATTTCGTGTAAGCAACAATCTCATGATTATAAAACTGTTTTTAATGACCCGATTCTGTATTGCAAAACAGTGAAGAAACTGAATGATGTTGTGTTAGAAAACAATTTCCCTCCCATGATTGCCACCCGCAATTATGTTTATGCAAATATTGCGGCGTATGAATGCATGGTTGCGGGCGATAATAATTATCTGAGCCTGGCAGGGCAAATAAAACAATTGCCTGTTATGCCAAAACCAGAGGCGGGGAAGGAAATTGATTTTCATTTAGCAGCATTATTGGCCTTTACAAAAGTAGCTAATGCGGTTACGTTTCCTGAAGGCAGTATGATGGGATATTACGACGAATTAAAACAGCAAGCAAAGGATGCTGGTATGCCGTCATCAGAATTAGAACATACAATTGCCTTTTCAGACACCGTTGTGGCTATTGTTATGAAGTGGAGCAAGAAAGATGACTATGCCGAAACAAGAAGTGCCGAAAAATACACCGTTACTACTGAAGAAGGACGTTGGGTACCCACGCCTCCCATGTATGCCCAGGCAATTGAACCTCATTGGAGCGAGATCAGGTGCCTGGTGATGGATTCTTGTTCGCAATTTATGCCTCCGCGCCCCCCAAAATTTGACATAAAAAATAAAAACAGCGCTTACTATAAAGCTATGATGGACGTAAAGACAGTTGGCGATAGTTTGACAGACGAGCAAAAGCATATTGCCGATTTTTGGGATGACAATCCATTCAAGCTGAATGTGAGCGGGCATGTTATGTTTGCTACCAAGAAATTTTCACCGGCGGGCCATTGGATGAACATTGTAGGGATAGCTGCGGAGAAGGCAAAGGCTGATTTTTCTACAACGGTAGCGGCTTACACGGAAACAAGTATTGCTTTGTTTGATGGATTTATATCCTGCTGGGATGAAAAGTATCGCAGTAATGAAATAAGACCCGAAACATCGATCAATAAATATGTAAATGAAGAATGGCGACCTTATATTCAAACTCCGCCATTTCCTTCTTATACCAGCGGGCATGCAACTATATCTGCAGCAGCAGCGGAAGTGATGACGAATTGGTTTGGGGATCATTTAAGTTTTACCGATACCTCTTCACTGGAATTCGGTATTCAAAGTCGCCAGATTACATCCTTTCGTGAAGCCGCTAAAGAAGCAGCTATGTCACGATTGTATGGAGGTATACATTACAGGCATGATAACGACGAAGGAAATAAATGCGGAAAAATGCTGGGAGAGATGATCGTACAAAAATTAAAATTTAAAAAATCATCCTGATGCTATCAGGAAAACAATTCAAAAACTACTGTTATGAAACGAATTACCATAGTTATATTACTGCTTTTTATTGTTGGAGCTTATCAAAAAATATCGGCACAAGGTTGTGTGGCCATTAAAGGTACAGCCGGTATTTGCACCCGACCAACTGATGCGAAAGGCTGGGAAATGAATATTAATAGCCGGTATTTCAGATCGTATAAACATTTTGTGGGGACTATTGAACAAAAACAAAGAGTGGAAGAAGGCAGTAATGTGATTAATCACTCTGAAGAACTGGATATTACCGCTACAAGAATTATTAATTCAAGATGGTCTGTTGGTATAACGTTGCCCATTATGGATTTTTCACGTTCATCATTGTATGAACACGACGGCAGTTCAAGACACACCACGCGCTCATTTGGTATTGGTGATGCGCGGGTGGCTGCATACAAGTGGATGTTTGATCCTAAAACATCAAATAAAGGAAATTTACAGATAGGTGCCGGGATAAAATTGCCAACCGGCAATTACAACTATCTCGCTTATTTTTATAAGAGAGCAGATTCAAGTGTACTGGGTCCGGTCGATCAATCTATTCAACCCGGAGATGGTGGTACAGGTTTAACTTTTGAATTGAACGGTTTCTATAATTTCTCTCGCCAGTTCGGCTTCTATGGTAACTTTTTTTATCTCATCAATCCCCGTGAAGTGAATGGCACATCAACAACAAGAGGTGGTACAGCATCTGCTACTGCAAAAAAATACAATACGGATGTAATGAGTGTGCCTGACCTGTATATGGCCAGAGGTGGCGTCGCCTATATGGTTGACCAGGTTACATTCTCCGGCGGCATCAGGATGGAAGGGCTTCCTTCAAAAGATCTGATCGGTGGCAGTCGCGGTTTCAGAAGGCCGGGCTATATTATTTCTGCAGAGCCATCTATAACATGGGTAACCAAAAAAGTAAGCTATAATCTGTCAGTTCCTTTTGCATTGCAAAGAAATCGTACACAGAGTAATTCGGACAAACGTCGAACAGCTGACACCGGCACTCATGTGCAGGGTGATGCAGCCTTTGCCGATTACCTGGTAAGCGCCGGAATAACCTTTCGTCTTTGAAAATTAAAATGTTTTGATGGAGCTTTTAGTTTTTCTTTCATCTCATATTTATTCTTTGCAATAAAACTGGTATAAATTTTCTTTAGAGCAGATTTTTAGTTTTTAAAAATTAAGTAGTGAAATTCGTACAAGTATAGCGGACCAAAACCCTCCTTCGTTTCCACGAAGGAGGAGCTTTTAGTTATTGGATGCTTTAACAATTATAAATATGAAAAAACTTTTTTGGTTTGGTATTCTTGGATTGCTGCTGTTTGAAATTGCAAACGTGTATTTCATTATGCCTATGCCGGGAAGCCAAAAAATGAACAGCATTGATCTTGCTTATTTTTTATATAGCTGGCGCTGGGCATTCAGAGTTTTATTCCTGCTCATGATCGTGGTTGGCCTTTTCGGATCTCACTGGAAAAGAAAATGGTTATTGATTATACCAGTTGGATTATTAGCAGCCGTGATATATATGGCAAATTTTAAAATGGCCGCCGATCACATGTTTTATCAAACCAGAAAATTATTAATGGTAAACGCGGCGGCAAATAAAGTTGACTCTGGAAGATTAGTGATAGGAGTAACATTGAATGGAGAAGCAAAAGCATATCCTATCCGGTTCCTGGGTTATCATCACCAGGTGCAGGATACTGTCGGTGGAAAACCGGTAATTGTTACATACTGCACGGTCTGCAGAACCGGCCGTGTGTTTGAGCCAATCGTAGATGGTAAGTATGAGAAATTCAGATTAGTGGGCATGGATCATTTTAATGCCATGTTTGAAGACGTAACCACAAAAAGCTGGTGGCGCCAGGTAACCGGTGAAGCCATCACCGGAAAATTAAAAGGACAACAATTACCCCAGGTATTCAGCACACAAACCTCGTTGGCTGAATGGTTGCGGCTAAATCCCAATTCATTGATCATGCAAGCCGATTCCGCATTTATAAAAGCATACGATACCACAGGAAATTATGAAGCGGGCAAGAGTAAAAATAATCTTACCGGGACAGATAGTCTTTCATGGAAAGATAAATCATGGGTAATCGGTGTAAAAGCAGGTGCCAATAAAAAAGTCTATGACTGGAATAAATTAAAAGCGGAGCGGATCATCCAGGACAAAATAGAAAACACTCCTGTTGTGATTGTTTTGGCAAATGATAATAAGAGCTTCTTTGCATTTGAAAGACCAAACGAAAATTCAGTATTTGGTTTGAACAATGATGTATTGGATTACAACAATCACCATTACCGAATTGATGGAAGAGGAATTGATACATCTTTTTCACTGAAACCATTACAAACTTCCCAGGAGTTCTGGCATAGTTGGCGAACTTTTTACCCGGGAACAAAAAAATATGAGTGACCAGGGCCTCATCTTTCATGCAGGTTTTAGTTTTATCTTAGAAGCATGAAAAAATTTATAACGTTGCTGCTTGCCATTGTTGTTGTCCTCAATATTTCAGCACAACAACAGGTACAAACTCCCGCCGAAATTTATGGTGAACTGTTTACTGATGTCCAGATGCGACATGTTTTTCCTGATAGTAAAACCTTTGCGGATTGTACTCCAAAAAGAGATCCGAAAGAAATTGTAAAGGATTACCTCGCTATGAAAAATAATTCTTCTATCAGGTTTAAACTGGATGAGTTTGTAACAAGCAATTTTGATCTTCCGAAAGCACCCCAGCTTAATTATATCACTAAAGAAAAAGATGTGGTAATGCACATTAAAAACCTGTGGAATGTTTTAAGAAGGGAAGCAGACACAGCTGTAAATGGAAGTTCATTATTACCATTGCCCAATCCTTACATAGTACCAGGGGGAAGATTTGGTGAAATTTATTATTGGGATTCTTATTTCACCATGCTTGGTTTAAAGGAAAGCGGGAGAGTGGATATGATAGAAAACATGATAAACAATTTTGCCTACCTCATTAATACATATGGACATATTCCCAATGGTAACCGCAGCTATTATATCAGTCGCTCTCAACCGCCATTTTTTTCTTTAATGGTGGAGTTGCTGGCATCTATAAAAGGAGATAAAATTTATCAAACCTACTTATCCCCCATGGAGAAAGAATATAGTTTCTTAATGGAGGGGGCAGATAAGTTAAAACCCGGAGAAGCACACAGGCGAGTTGTAAAATTAAAAGATGGAACAATATTGAATCGCTACTGGGATGATGCGGCTACTCCAAGACCGGAAGGATTCAAAGAAGATGTAGCAGTTGCAGAGCGTTCAGGCAGGGATAAAGAAGAAATGTATCGCAATCTTCGTGCAGGTGCTGAAAGTGGGATTGATTTCAGTAGCCGGTGGTTTGATGACAAAAAAGATATTACAACCATTGAGGTTATTGATTTTGTTCCCCCTGACTTGAATTCATTGATGCTTCATCTGGAACAAATGATCGCTAAGGCCAGGAAATTAAAAAAGGATATGGCAGGTGCAAATCAAATGATGAATAAAGTTTCAAAGAGAGAAGCCGCGATTAATAAATATTGCTGGAACAAACAACTGAATTACTACACGGATTATAATTTTAAAAAGCAAAAACAAAATAACGTGGTAACTCCTGCGGGAATGTATCCTTTCTGCATAATGAAAAAAACCACCTCGCTTAATCAAAAATGTTCAAGGGCAATTTCAATGTTGAAAAAGAAATTGCTTCAGCCGGGAGGTATACAAACTACCGAAAGTAATACCGGCCAGCAATGGGATGCGCCCAATGGTTGGGCTCCCCTTGAGTGGATGACAATTTGGGGATTGGAGAGATGTGGCCAGTCAATGTTAGCAAGAGAGATTGCGCAGCGTTGGGTAAAATTAAATTCTGATGTTTTTGATCGGACAGGTAAGCTGATGGAAAAGTATAATGTAGCAAATACCGGGCTTGAAGCCGGTGGTGGAGAATATGGCGGCCAGGATGGCTTTGGCTGGACCAATGGCATATTACTTTTATTGATTAATAAATATCACTTGCATCCGAATGATTAAGTATGCTTTTCATAGAAGTTTTAGGTTTGTTTCTATACAAACGGAAAAACCAGGATGATTTAATGTGTCGTAGGTACATATTTCGTATCTTACATTTCCTTTTGCAGAAAATTTATGCGGAAGGAAAGACCGGAACGATTAAAGACTTGCTATGAAGAAGATTGTATTCCTTCTGATTTTCTTATTTGCTATTTGCATTACAAAAGCACAGTTGTTAAGTTGGACACCTTTATTCCCTGCAGAAAATGATGCTGCTGCAAATATTGTAATTACTGTTGACGCAACAAAAGGGAACCAGGGTCTCTTGAATTATTCCCAGACGAATGACGTGTATGTACATATCGGTTTAATTACAAACTTTAGCACAGATTCAACGAAATGGCAACATGCACCATTTACCTGGGGAACGACAAATGCACAGGCTCATTGCACATCTCTCGGTAATAATAAATGGCAATACACTATTGCCGGTGGTTTAAGAACTTTTTTTGGGGTTACAGATCCAAATGAACACATTCAAAAAATAGCTATTCTTTTTAGAAACGGTAGTGGTTCCCAGGCACAGAGAAACGCCAACCAAAGTGATATGTTCATACCGGTGTATGACAATTCAATAGTTGCAGTTCGCTTTATTGATCCATTCATTCAACCTTTATATAGACCACAACCTGAGCCTTTGACAAAAACTGTTGGAGACAATATTAACCTTACCGCTATTGCAAATAAAACATCGGCTATGAAATTGTATTTGAATGGTATAGCTATTCAAACTTTAGCTGGAGTAAATACAATTTCTGCTAGCCCTGCTTTGACGATTGCTGGCAACAACATTGCGGTAGCAGAAGCAAATGATGGGACTACCACCAGGACCGATACTATTCGGTTTTTTGTTTCCTCAGGAGTAACCATTGCACTTCTTCCAAATGGAGTAAAAGACGGAATAAACTATGAAACCGATAATACAGCTGTCACACTTGTACTATATGCTCCTTTAAAAAACCGGGTATCAGTAATTGGTGAATTTACGGGTAGCAATTGGATAGAACAATCGCAATACCAGATGAACAAAACACCGGATGGAAATTATTGGTGGCTTCGCCTAACAGGATTGACACCGGGAACAGAATATGCTTTTCAATATTTAGTTGATGGAACCTTAGCTATTGCTGATCCTTATGCTGAAAAGATTCTTGATCCTTATAGTGATGGAACGATTCCTTCGTCGACCTACCCAAATCTTAAGTCTTATCCAACCGGCGCATCCGGTATTGTAAGTATTTTGCAGACAGCCGCTCCTCAATACACCTGGCAGGTAAATAATTTCGCAAAGCCTGATAAAAGAAAATTGGTTATTTATGAATTGTTAGTAAGAGACTTTATAGCCAAACATGACTGGAACACCTTACGCGATACTTTGAATTATTTGCAAAATCTGGGAGTGAATGCTATTGAAGTAATGCCTTTTAATGAATTTGAAAGCAATAGCAGCTGGGGCTATAATCCTGATTTTTATTTTGCTCCTGATAAGTATTATGGCACCAAAAGCACATTGCAACAATTTATTGATTCATGCCATAAAAAAGGGATGGCGGTGATTATGGACATCGTGATGAATCATACATATGGTTTGTCCCCTTTGGCTCAATTGTATTGGGACAATCAAAATAACAGGCCCGCAGCGAATAATCCCTGGTATAACCCGGTGGCTCCTCACGCTTTTGGATTTGGAAATGATTTCAACCATGAAAGTGCGGCTACAAAGTATTTTTTTGATCGCGTATTGCAGCACTGGGTAACTCAATATAAAATTGATGGCTATCGTTTCGATTTTTCAAAAGGATTTACTCAAAAATCTTCAACAACAGATGCGGAGTTTTCAGCTTACGATGCCAGTCGCATTGCTATCCTAAATGGGTATGCCAACGCTATCAAAGCGGTTGATTCCAGTGCTTATGTTATACTCGAACATTTTTGTGTCAACACTGAAGAAAAAGAATTATCAGATAGCGGTATGTTGGTATGGGGAAATATGAGTTATAGTTATGAGCAGGCTTCAATGGGATATAGCGCTGGTTGGGATTTTTCAAATGGAATTTATACTGTCCGTGGCTGGACAAAACCTCATTTGGTTACCTATATGGAGAGTCATGATGAGGAGCGTGTAAACTACAAGAATATTAAATATGGAAATTCATCCGGAAGTTATAACGTGAAGGATACCGCCACAGCTTTGAAGAGAATAGAATTAAATGCGGCTTTTATGGTTACCATACCCGGCCCAAAAATGTTCTGGGAATTTGGAGAACTGGGTTATGATTATTCCCGCTGTTATCTCTCAACAAATGGCGAAGGGGGTGATTGTAATACCAAGCTGGATCCTAAGCCTATTCGCTGGGATTATTTGCAAAATATCCAGCGAAAGCGCTTACACAATGTATATGGCGAACTGATAAAATTGCGTTATCATCCTTTATATAAAGATGTATTTTTAACCAATCAAATTACAAGCAATCTTTCCAGTGGTTTTAAATGGCTGCAGGTAACAACAGACAGTTCTAAAATTTGTGTCGTTGGTAATTTTGATGTGATATCACAAACGGGCAGTGTCACTTTCCAAAATTCAGGAACCTGGTATGACTATCTTGATGGAACTACCCTGACTGCAACCGGTGCGGCACAGAATATAACCTTGCAGCCGGGCGAGTATCATGTGTATCTAAATAGAAATGTGCTTAGCAATATTGCTACGCCGGTCATATCAATAAATTCACCTGCCAATAAGTTATTGATCAAAATATACCCTGCTCCGGTTTTCCAAAATGCGACTATTGAAGTTGCAATTCCTGAAACCGGAAATGTGCAGATAGATTTATTAAATATAACAGGTCAAAAATTAAAGAGTATTCATTCGGGATTTTTACTCAGAGGAACTTACTCTATAAATTTTAATGACAATAAAGATCTGTCATCCGGGGTGTATATAATAAAAGTGAATACAAAAACCTTATCCGGTATATTAAAATTTGTGTTGAAATAATTTAATTTTAATAAACTCTGCAACTGTTGCTATGCATAAATCTGCCAATCTTAAAACGGCCGAAATTGAAAAGATCAGTCATCTTGAATATTTCAATATAGCCGTTTCAGTTGACTGTGTAATTTTTGGATATGAGGACAAAGAATTGAAAGTTCTTCTTATAAAATCTGATTTGGAAGAATTTACAGGTCTGTGGTCCTTGTTGGGAGATCTTGTTCGTCCAGATGAAGATATTGAAAGTGCACCTTACCGGGTATTGAAAGAACGAACCGGTCTTGATGACGTATATCTTGAGCAGGTACATACCTTTGGAGATCTTGGCCGTCATCCCTCAGGCCGTGTAATAACCACAGCCTATTATTCATTAATTGATATTAATCATCACAAGCTTAAGCTAACGCATAATGAACTACATTGGCATAAAGTAAACGAGATAAAGAAACTGGCATTTGATCATAAAAAGATTTTTGACCGAAGCCTGGATCGTTTACGCGAACAGGTAATGGAATATCCGATTATTTTTAATTTACTACCCGAGAAGTTTTCACTTAGGGAATTACAGGATCTTTACCAGGCAATCCTGGGTGTTACCCTCGATCGTCGCAACTTTCGAAAAAAGATAGCTCATAAAGACTGGTTGCTGGATCTCGCTGAAATGGAAAATGATGTTCCTCACCGTCCGGGTAAGCTTTATAAAGCCAAAGCCCAACTTCGAAAAAAGCAGTTCAAACCGAAAATTAAAGAATCCGGAATTAAAAATCTGGTATAACAGAGGACAGGATATTCAAATTATTTTTTTGGAAAGAGAAAAAATCCCTAAACTTGTGTAAACGATTGCGCAAATGCTGAAAGCAACCATTACTGACATTGCAAGGGAATTAAATACAACTCCGGCTACTGTTTCGAGAGCATTAAGTAATCATCCCAGGATCAGCGAAAAGACAAAAAAATCTGTTCATGAAACCGCATTAAAATTAAACTATAAAAGAAACAGGATCGCCTCTTCACTGCGATCAGGTAAAACTCATTTGATCGGTGTAATTATTCCCAGTGCTGAAATTAATTTTTTTGGATCGGTCGTGCATGGTATTGAAAGTATCGCGAATGAGAATGGGTATGGAGTTTTACTTTTTCAATCGAATGAGCAAAGAGATTATGAAGAAAAGGGATTGCAAAATTTTCTCTCAGCAAGGGTTGATGGCATCCTTGTGTGTATTGCAAAAGACACGATTGATTACTCTCATTTCAGGGAAATAAAATCCCGTCGGGTACCACTTGTTTTTTTTGACCGGGCGAATGACGATTTAGATATAGACTCAGTTGTCATAGATGATTATAAAGGAGCCTTCCTGGCAACAGAGCATTTGATTTCACAGGGCTATAAGCGGATTGCACATATTTCCGGCCCCCAACATTTAAAAAATTTTTATGACAGGTTAAAAGGTTATATGGGAGCTTTACAGGCCAACAAAATAAAAATTGATCATTCGCTGATTTATACCGGCAATATATCCATTGAATCAGGCAGAAAAGGAACTTCCCATTTTTTGTCCATGCAAAATCCCCCGGATGCTATTTTTGCTACCGAAGATTTTACGGCGCTGGGAGTGATAAAAGAAATAAAAGAAAGAGGAATACAGATTCCCGGCCAGTTCGGGATAGTGGGTTTTGCCAATGAATTGTTTGGCGAGCACATTACGCCGACACTTTCCACAGTCGATCAGCAAACTATTCAGATGGGTAAGTCAGCATTAAAGCTTTTATTGAATATAATCGAAGGAATAGGAATTAGGAATCACACGAAACAAAAAATTGTTCTCGAACCCTTGCTTATTTGCAGGGATTCTTCTAATAGAAATAAACTGGGTTAATAATTGTTTTTTTGATCAATACTCTGTGTAAACGATTACTGGGTCTATTAAGAAGTCATAAAAGGATATGATATAAATTATGAGCAGATATTTTTTTCAACAGTTAATTGAAAGTGACCAGAAACTATTTTATCGGCTCACAAATTAAATTTTTGGAGTTGGCAAAAAATGAATACTATTGTGTGTTTGATACACATTGCTTATTAGAAAATTGATTTATCAAAACTTAATGATTGCTTATGTCATGCAGAAAACTGCTTCAATCGATTGTCTTGCCGGTAATGCTGCTTTTATCCCAGCTGATTTTTGCCCAAGACCGTGTAGTAACAGGTAGAGTAACTGATTCCGCTGACAATGGCCTTGCGGGCATAACAGTGACCGCAAGAGGTACGAAAACAGCTACGCAAACAATCAATGATGGTACTTTCAGGTTGACAGTGCCTTTATCTGTTGACGCACTTATTTTTACTTCTGTTGGTTTTACTACTGTTCAGGTTCCTGTTCCTGCAAACAATTTAATGAATGTCACCTTATCAGGGACCAGTACATCTCTTAATGAAGTTGTTGTTATTGGATATGGAACGAGACTGAAAAAAGATCTCACCGGCTCTGTAACTGCGATTACAGCAAAAGATTTTAATAAAGGATCTATCACAACTCCTGAGCAGCTTATTGCCGGGAAAGTAGCAGGTGTACAAATTACATCAAATGGAGGTGCACCAGGCTCGGGGAGTACTATCCGTATTCGGGGTGGTGCTTCATTAAATGCAAGCAATGATCCTTTGATAGTCATTGACGGAGTGCCGGTGGATAATAATGGTATTTCAGGTGCCGCTAATGCGTTGGCATTAATTAATCCGAATGATATTGAATCGTTCAATATTTTAAAAGATGCTTCTGCAACGGCTATCTATGGTTCAAGGGCTTCCAATGGAGTTATCATCATTACAACTAAAAAGGGAAAGAGCGGCAAGACCAGATTTACTTTCAGTACACAAAATTCTTTGTCAACCCTTCCAAAGGAGGCTGATGTGCTTTCACCGGCTGAGTTTAGGGCCTATGTAAATGGGCATGGCACTCCGGCGCAGGTAGCTTTAATGGGAGGTGCAAGTACAGACTGGCAGAAAGAAATTTATGATAATTCCTTCACCACTGATAATAATTTAAGCGTATCCGGCACTTATAAAACGCTTCCTTACAGAATTTCATTAGGATATTTAAACCAGGATGGTATTTTGAAAACCGGAAATCTTCAAAGAAAATCAGCTGCGATTACTTTAAATCCTAAATTATTCGATGATCATTTGAAAATTGATTTGAACCTGAAAGGTTCTAATAATAATTCAAGATTTGCAAATGAAGGGGCCATTGGGAATGCTGTAAGATTTGATCCTACTCAGTCGGTGTTTAGTTCCAGTAAAAGATTTGGGGGTTATTTTGAATGGCTCGATCCTTCTTCAACTACGGGCTTACGTGACCTGGCCCCTTTAAATCCTGTGGGAGTACTTGAACAAAGAGAAGATAAGAGTGAAGTAAACAGAAGCATTGGTAATATCCAGTTTGATTATAAACTACATTTTTTTCCTGATTTACATGCAAATCTTAATCTTGGATACGATATTTCAAGAGGTAAGGGAACCGTCTTCGTTCCGGATAGAGCTGCATAAGA
>Ga0137365_10003333_pt1 | contig 12814 bp, 7 predicted proteins | sample SagtaG_9_FD_104799 | JGI IMG/M metagenome (GOLD analysis project Ga0137365, IMG submission 104799) | Vadose zone soil microbial communities from Sagehorn Ranch, Mendocino, California, USA - Sage1_L_40_16 metaG | ecosystem: Environmental > Terrestrial > Soil > Vadose zone | place: USA: California...
CGATGATGACAACGATGACGAGTCTCCCGAATCCACCCGTGACTTTGTGGATCTTGATACATTACACCTGGCATTTTCAATCATCAGAGATAAGTGGGCTGACTCCGACAGCCAGGATGCCGCAGACATTCCTTCACTAGTCGGGGCAAATCAAGCTTGCAGAGCATCTGAAACAAACTCTGTGCTTGACGAAGCATCCATCCTGCCGAGAAATCATTCGATGCCTGGGACGACATCGGATTTCCACAGAGTCTCACCCGGAATACTACAGCAGTGGCAAGACAGGCTGAAGGCCATTGGTTCTGATGAAACGCCTGAAGACTCCGATGCAGACTCAGAGGAAAACAGTGAAGATGGTGAAGTTGATCTGACCTTAGAGACTGATGGCTTGAACTCTCTCATTCCAATCATGGACCGTACACAGCTATTGATGGATCTCACAGTTTCTCAGCTGGCTTGCAGGGTTGGCCCAAACCCAACCGGATTGAGCATTACACAACTTGTGCAGGAAATTCTGCCCCTCAACCAAAAGCAGTTTTTGGCTGTCAAGAAGGTTTTGAACCACGCGATCCGACTCAGCGGGAAAACCATTGTCGAAGCCGAGGACCAAATGCTTCTCTACATTGGTGGTGAAGGTGGTGTGGGGAAGTCGCGAGTGATTCAGGCCATTGAGTTTGGATATGGACTGCTGCAGCGAAAGAATGAAGTGCTGTTGATGGCTCCCACTGGCGACTCTGCTTACAACATTGGTGGGCGCACAATTCACAGCGCCCTTGCCATTAATTTTCGCAATCGCACACGGGACAACATCAACTCCCACACATACTCTCTGTTGCGAGACAAGACCATCATGATCATCGACGAGATCAGCATGGTAAGTTTGACAATGCTACACACCATCAACCAGCAATGCAACAAGATCCGGGCACTTCAGCAGGATTCCACGGCCATTTTCGGCGGCTTTCCAATTGTGGTATTTTTTGGCGATTTTCATCAATTTCCCCCGATTAAGGCCCAACCGCTGTGGCAAACTCCGGATGCAAAGGTCCCAGACGCCATGATTGGCCAACTGGTCTGGCATCGGTTCACAAACGTCATCCTCCTAGATGAGCAAATGCGCCAGCAGCATGATTTGAAATTCCAAAGCCTCCTCCGCCGGGCCAGGGCGGGGACTATGACTGCCGCTGATCTAACTACACTAAACAAACATGTCATCCAGTCTCTGCCTTCAGTTGATGGTCTTGACACCACATGTGTGACGAGATCCAATAAGCGGCGCCATCATATCAATCGGCTGCAACTCCGGCGCTTTGCGGAGGCCCGAGGCCAAGACATCTACGTGTTTCCCGCCATCCACTATCGTACTAAGGTCAAGCGTGGTGGCTTACTGATCGACAAACTGCTTGAAACTCCGGATGGAGACCATGCCAAGGGACCTGGCCTATTTCTTTACACCAAAGGGATGCCGATCACTATTCTTTACAATAGCTGTACTCCTTTGGGATTGGTTAACGGTGCCCGAGGTATGGCCGCCGGCATCGTTCCTGATCCCAACGGTAAGTTACCGATCCAACTGAAATATCAGTTAGAATGACAGGTGTGGTAGCTCAGTTTCTCCGATTTGACAAAACTTTCGTCCTTTGCAGTCACCCGCCAAAATGCGTCCTGTTTCAACGTGATGTGATCAAACACCCGCCCTTTCCGAACATTCGCAGAGATTGCCTACCCATTTTCCCCAAGCTCTTCTCAGTCACGATTGGTGGCATGTCAGTCAGAAGACATCAAGTTCCTGTAAGTCCCGCCTTCGCACTGACTGAGTACAAAGTTCTAGGTTGGACATATCAAAAGGCTGTGCTTGATCTATCTCGACAGTCCCAAGCTCGTGGAGACAATGCTGAGCACCAGCGATACTGTTCCTTTAATGTCCAAGTTTCTCGCTTGCAATCGGAAGAGGGCGTTCAACTGCTGCAACCTCTCACCCTTCGTGACATCAATTATCAAATGCATCCGCAACTCCGTGAAGAGGATCGTCGGCTGGAACGCTTAGCAGCTTTGACAATGCAATTAGAAACCAATAGCTCAAATTGACAGCTGATGTTGAAAACTGATTCCGTATTGAAAACTGGTTCTGTTTCGAAAACTGGTTCCGTAGGTTGCTCTTAGTCTTTTTTGAACTTCATCTATAGTGCTGTTCATCGAAGAGTGACTGTATGATTGGCAATTACCAGGACCAAGACGTGATGTCTTTCCGGCTCTGAGTAATTCTGTGGAAGAGCGACGACGTGGAGTCAGCTAGGGACCTTCGGGGAAGTCTTCCCTGCCTTGAGTCATTCAGTGAAGAGTGGCAATGTGATAGTCAACTGACAAGACCAAGGACATGTTCGGGGATGCCTTTCCGGCTCTGAGTAAGTCTGTGGAAGAGCGACGGGGTGATAGTCACCTAGGAACCTTCGGGGAAGCCTTCCCTGTCTTGAGTCATTCAGTGAAAGAGCAACAGTGTGATAGTCAACTGACAAGTCCAAGGACATGTTCGGGGCTGCTTTCTGGCCTCTAAACCGTTCCGTGGAAGAGCCATGAGGTGTAGTCAGCTAGGGACCTTTGGGGAAGTTTTTCCCAGCCCTGAGTCATTCAGTGAAAGAGCGACAGTGTGATAGTCAACTGACAAGACTGAAGACACATCCGGGGATGCCTTCCGGGCTCTGAGCCATTCAACAGAAGTCTGATGCCACTAACAAGCACAATCCTGCTACACACTAATGACTTGAAAACATATAGCCCGAAAAGTTCCCGATGTTAAAATCATCTCTGACGTAACACGGGATGAAACTGATTTTAGTATAGATCTTTGACCAATCACCAACTCTATCACATTCACTAACATTTATTGAAACTAGCCAAAAACGGGGTAATTGTCGACAATCCCTGAGAAGGTCAAAATTGTTCTTCATGACACTATCAATGTACAATCTTCTATAGTCTCTCCCCACTGATAATGACGAACTGGTTCAGAAGCAGTAATAATTTCCTTATTCTCTCGCATTGCTATTTATGCACTTATAGACAAAGTGTTCCCAATGACTATGTCAGATTACTCATACCGACAAGCCCATACAAGACCTGTGAACCGAAAAAACTGAACAATGACAATGAGTACTCTGAATCATTCCTGTGCCTCATCATCTCTTGCAAAGGATGCTATCTAACCGCTCAAACAGTGACACGAGGAAAATCTCTCAAAAAAGGTGTCGCCAGCGAAACACCTAAATCTGTTAAGACAACCTCTCAAGGCACCTCGCAAAGCGCGTCCCAAACCACGGTCGCCGACACCTCTTCTGAAACTGTGGACACGGGTACAGTTTCAACCCCGCTCCAATCAACAACTGGATATGTTCAATCCAATTCCCCATCATCGCCACCATGGCCATCCCTGGATCTGAATGATGATGACCGTCCAAAGGGTTTGGCATTCTTCCGTGTTAACACGCACAACATTGTCAATTTTCAGGTTGAATCAAATGCCATGTGGAGGCCCGGATATCTTGGTTCGGAGAATTTTGCCTGGAATGATAATCATGAACGTAAAGATGCAGTGAATCTATACGTGATTGGCCGGTTGGGTTGGTCGAACCTCACCAATGCTGAGTCATTGTTCGGTCCAAGTTACCGGCTGCAGCTGCAGTTGGACTCAATGACAGCTTCCGCCCTGAAGAATATTCTCGACAACGGCCCTCTGAAAGACGTCGAGGTTTTCAGATCTCCTCTGCTTGGTTATAGCGCCGTATTTTCTAGCAAAGCTATAGATCTTAGGAAGGATGCTCCCGACCTTGATCCTAAAGATCCTTTTCCCTTTCTTTTTGATGGGAGAGAAACTCGTTCGCAAAGCGTCTTGATAAATTATCCCGCTGAAGATTTTTCTGCTGATGACTTGGTTGTGGTTGAAACGAATATTTCAAGTTATAACGTGCCAAAGAGAGATGAGTCGTCACCATCTATGGGGTATAAACTATCGCTGCGTGCTATCTTTTTTCTTGGACATGGTTTCAATGCATCCAACAAATCATCTCCAAAAACTCTGAAGCGTCCAGGAGAAAGTTTGGTGAGTCCAAGAAAAAATAAGAAGGCTGGTGACATTGCGTTTTTCTCTGATGAGGATTGATACTGTCTTCTGATTCTCACTGAAAGCAAATCTCATGTTGATGTCAACTTATTTTGCAGTTTGAACCAGTGTAGCTAAAGAATAAGTTTGCTGACTCTGAAACTTCCCAACCAAAACTGCTGTCCGACCACTGGTGAGCAGAGTAAGGTTTCCTGTATGCCATTTGACTTAGCTCCAAGAACCTCTCGAGTGATAGGGTGCATACTTACGACATCCATAGGCCGGCAATATCAGAGGGACACGTGGACTATTATATCTTGGTCATGGACGACAATCATGTTGCAAAATTGGCGCCTTGAACCCAGCGGCTCCAATCTTTGCGGAGATGACGTAGACTACTATATGTTGGTCATGTGATGACAATCATGTTGCAAAACAGACTACCACCGGAGAACGGAATAGCTTACAAATCATTACCAAGATTTCTGCAAAGATTGGGAGTGCCGGGCCCCAAGACGCCAATTTTCGCGACCTAGAGCTCGTGATCTCAGCACCAAAATTTGTAACGCTATTAAAGTCCACATGATCTATGCAAACTTTGGTGTAGCCAGGCCCAAGAACACCAAAATTTGCGACGCTGTTAAAGTTCACGTGACCTTTGCAAATATTGTTGTAGCCAGGCCACAATTACTAATTCATATATCGCCTTCAAAACTCCAAATGTATTTGATTTATTTTCGGGTTGGAATTTGCATAACAATCACCAGAATCTATTATCAAATGGACCAATCACTTCTCCAGGTTCTGCACTCTCTAATGCCAGCTCTCGTTCTGCCATTGCCCGTCGTCCCATTTCTCGCATAAAAGCTTCTTGGTAACGCCTGAGTAGTTCCTCTGATGACAACTGATCAGCAATAGCGTCGATCTCGGCAAAGGCTTCTCGGTGTCTTTCATCAGCTGCCACAATATCCTCAACTTCGGAATCAGAGTCGTTGGCACTATCAAAAGGATAATATTCAGCAACATCAGTATCATTCGGATCCCACAAATCAAGGTCACTTGACACAAGGTGTTGCTCTGATTCTCGTTGTCTTCTTAGTTGCGATCGCTCCGAGATCATCTCCCTAATACGCTGTGTCGAGAACCAAAACTGGCGAGCCGAACCTGGAAGTCTGTGGCCGTAGTGGCACCAATTGCCATGTGGACAGGAAAGTTGGTGCTCTTCGAAACCATTTCGCTGCCATATTTCAACACTTCTCTTGAAGTAATCACATTCAATTTGCATCGTAGATTTGAGAAAACGGCTGATTATTCGATTATGCTCATCTTTATTGAGTGGCCAGGCGTCATTCGTTATCATAAAGTAGATCGGCGTCCTGCATAGTGGACAGGTGGTAACCACACGTTTATTTGCTGTAGCGTTTTGTTGTTGATTTCGCCATTGCTTCACACAATCTTTTTTCTCCGGGGAAGTAATTAGTTTCTTTAATCCTACTCTTCTCTTGTCACAGGGAATCTGACTAACCCAGATGGAATCTGTGTATGCAATTCGATAGAACAGTGAACCGATCAGGAATATTCGATTCAAGGCAGATGGCACAGCGGAACACAGGATCCTTTTCTATAATAGAAAGATCAAAGAAGTGTTAGTTTTGATATTGTATGAAGAAGAATCAAAAGAAGAATATAAGAAGAAAATAGGTTGGCATCCTTCTCACCTGTTGCATCCAGATCTTTCAGGGCGCTACCCTTCTTATCTGGGTCATGCCGATACCAGCACTTGTTTTGAAGCTTGCAGCCTCCTCTCAACCAGTACCGACAGTCGGTGCTTTGACGACTAGGGATGGCTTCTCTCGCGTTTGGTTCCAAGCCTTGCTTGGCCGGATCATGTTTAAAATGACATGTGTTCCCAAAGGAACAGTGCCCACTCAGCCATCTTTTGCAATCAGGAATAGAGGCTTGGAACATGATTTATTTTCAGGTTGAAATGATAATATGAAGTAACAAAGCTGTTGAGCAAAGTAACCTGATGAAAAAATTGGTTTTCGGGTTGGAATATGATACGAGATAAGAAAACTGATAAACAGAACGAGCTGATGAAACAAGCGAGCTCGTGGATAGGAAATGCGGAGGTGAAAATGAAGAGTTTGTACTGAATGAAGCACACGGCGTTAAATTATGGAACATGATAGGGAATGTGAGCGTTTCTTTATAACACCTGCTTCATTGTGAAACTTCTTCGTTCTCTTCGCGTTTGAGATACACTCGCACCCAGATCATAAGACTTTCCATTCTTTCAAATTCACTTAAGAGTAGCATTAACCATACTTGTCTTGTCAAAAAATCGTTCGCGCCAAGCCAGCTTCTGATTGGTTTAAAAAAAGTTACTCTCACGTGACCAAAAAAAAAATCAAAACATCAAATAATTCATCCACCACAAATTCACCCAGCAAATTCAACAATCAAATCAATTCATCAAATACAGCTGCAAAATGCCTGATATTCCTATGCTCCGCTGCAGTAGCTGCGGCTGTACAAAGCCCCATGATGATTTCATCAAGGATGGCCCGAAAAGAACACTTTTAAAGACATGCCAGACGTGTCGACAACGTGTAGGTTATTCTCTTACTGACTTTACTACTGCTGACTTTTTGTTCCCTTGATATGCCGAATCTCCGATATAAAGCTTGCGTTCGCTCAGCCCGGGGGGTTCAGGGGAGTATCTCCCTGATATGCCAAATCTCTGATATAAAAGCTTGCGTTCGCTCGGAGGGGGGTGTCCCCCTGATATGCCAAATCTTTGATATAAAGCTTGCGTTTGCTCATTGAGCTTTTCACTGGGCATTCTACTAGGTATTGTACAAGATATTTCATCAAGCATTCTGCTGAGCATTCTACTGAGCATTCTATTAACATCCCAACAGGCATTCCACTGAGCATTGCAGACTCAGCAAGATTTGTATGTAGCTAGCTGCTCGGGTTTATAAAATCACGTGAAGCTACTTACGTAAACTCGGTAATCCCTTTAGCCCGCGCAGCTGGGGCTATCCCGATACATTTTAGACATCAAGAATTCAAAATCACTCTGCCAGATTAGTCAGATTGACCAATTTTGTTGATTAGACCAGGGGTCCCAAATTGTTGGTTACACGAATCAGAAAGTAGGAAACTGATCAAAATAAGGGGCTAAATAAGCTGGTAAAACAAGAGGAGTTAAAAAAAAATTTGAACGCACATAATATCGACCAAAATTGGTCCGGCAGGGTCAAGATCGCCAAAATTTGTCAAATCGGTCCACTATTGAATATCTATTATATAGCTGCGAGAACAGCTGTATTGGCCTCCCGTTTCTGGCATTTGACAATACTGTCTCAGTTGCTAAGGCCCGCGAAATGTAATATTAGCTCTGATTCGCCATATCCTCTTGATCAGCTATCGACAATATAACGCTGTTTGAGCTTACAATATTGAAATTTTTACCTATTGTTTAAAGAAAAGACAAGTCTCGGCTAATACCAATTACGCATAGCTTGTTGAAACTGCAGCTCTAGAAGCTACAACAAAGGTCAAAGACTACGCAATATGCTATATACTGCAAATTAAAGAAAGCAACGAACAGCACAACCAACAAAGTTGTGGAGACAACGAAGCCGGCTGCTAGAATGCTCTGCTTTGATACAGATCTCTATCTGTTAGATAGCACCCTATAAGCACAAGACAGTCGCTCATTTAAACTTTATTTGATATGCCCATTCTCTTGTTTCATAACTTTCAACATATCTCTTGCATTTTATGTTGCTCTCAGTAGCAATATATTACTACTGACTAACTTCTGTTTCTCATTCACTACGCGACTGACTTGTGTTTCTCATTCACTACGTGCTCTCTTGCCCACTCATCTCTGTTACTAACTTATCGCACCACCTCTCTAATCTCCTTTGCTGGCTCATCTCCCTTGCATTCAACAAAATTTAATCAAAGATCACTGTCTTCAGGCCTTGATTCTTGTGTCAAAATGGCTTCTGCAGACGAAACCTCACCAGCAACTCAGAAAAAGGTATTTACTTTCGTCAAATATTCATAGATATCAGAAACTGAAAGATCATACAAGAATCCTCCTTCTATGTCAGAGCAGTCAATCCGAAACCACTTCGACCTTTCGCAGAGGGAACTGGACACGCTCAAAAATGAGATCCGAAACATTCACGAGCAGAATCAGCTTCAGTCCTTGGCCGATTCGGCCTTAATAACTCCAACTCAAATACGAGAGAGGCGGATATCATGTCTTCAGAAAGCCATCAAGGACGGCAAGTTGACTGGAAAGGCTTCCCAAAAATGGCAGGATAAAACTACGCAGGATTGTCTCCACTGGTTATTACGGAACGTGCAATATCAGCGAACAAGACGCGATCGAAGTACATCAGCAATGCCAAAGTCTCTCCAATCTTCCTTGGCTGTGTCGTCACCATTAAATCCCGAAAACCCACAGACAAAGTCTCTCCAATCTTCCTTAGCTTTGTTGTCACCATTAAAACCCGAAAACCCACAGATAAAATCCCAAATGATATCCGTTAGCAGTCAATCACTTTTGGGATTATCTTCTTCACAACAACCTCCTCAAACACAGAGAGATAGTACGCGTTCGATAACTGACACTCCATCGCCTATTCCGAGTCGACCTATTTCATCTCACGAACATGGAACGAAACGCAGTTACTGGCTCACTAAGGATAACTCCCACCCCCGATCTCCCGCTGCTGCGGAACTCTATCGCGTGTTTCTTGTGACGAACAACACTGTCACACAAAATACATGGCCAGTGATGGTGAGCAATCTACCTAGTCATGGCGTAGATGGTTCGCTGTCAGAAAGCGATTGGTTTGAGTGGATACGTCAGCTCACAAATTACTGCGGATTTAACCCCGACACTCAAAAAATCCAAACCCCTGATGGTCTCTTCATCATTACAAACTATAGCATATGGTGCACTGTGGTTCTCATGTGTCTCGAGGATCTCGCTCCCTCAGGCGGAAAGGATGTTACCGGCTCTCTGCAGGTCTACTTTGCTATCGTGGAAAACGCTCTGGAAATTGAACGGGGAAATGTACTCATCGATCTAGAAAATCCTACAACCGAGTTGACTTCCATCTCAGAACCCGATATTTCAGATGACTCTTCAACGAATATACGTCCTCCAAAGCGATTGCGTTCTGCTGTAACTGATGAAGATCCAATCTCCAATCCTCCAGCAGACGATACCCCGATCACTACAACGCCAAAGTCTCGGCGATCCCCGATCAAGTGGGATACCTCTCCAACGGATATGCAGACTCCGAAGCAGTTGCCTTCTGCTGTAGCCGAAAAAGATCCAACCTCAGATTTCTCAGGAGATACAACCGACAAGATGCAAGATGACGTTTCTGACAACATCAACCCTGAATCCTATGTTGACCAGATTATTACCCGTGACACAATTGCAACGAAAGAAGATCTCGAGCGAGAGGCGCTTAATCCCACCAACGCCATTCATGTCGCAACAAAAAAATGCGAACAGTTTTCAGAAAAGCGTTGGAAACATTTCCAAACATTTTTTATGCTTCCAAAAGAAGGAAATGATGGAACAGACCCTGACCGTCCAATTACTTTCCCTGGATTAAGTCGCTATCCCTACCCGCATCAACTATATGCTGCATTTATTATGGTGATAAAAGAACGGAGTCCTAGTGGTGGAGGATACCTTGGAGACGAAATGGGAGTGGGCAAGACAACAGCTGTTATTATGGTCTGGGTCCTCAATGCGTGGTTGGTTGAGAATCACCGATCTGTTGAACACGGAAGAAGTCACCCAGAAAGTTCTCACCTCCATCTTCCCAAGAATGCACCCGAAACTGCTCCCTGTCCTTCGCAGCATCTATGGCCCTTTCTCTGCAGCTGTGTCAATTCCCCATTTTCTGCCAAGGATCTTGAACCACGAGAAGGCGCTACACTTGTCGTCTCTCCAAAATCTTTACTTCTAACGTGGGCCCAGCAATGGTCGGAGATAATTCCTAATGGACAAGATAAGAGGAACTTTATGAAGTTTCGGCTATTTATTGGCCATGGCGATATTAAGCATCGAGTCCTCGAAAAGATAGGACATCCAAGCATCGAACTAATCGCGGATCAAAAAGACAAACTCAAAGCTGAAGAAGACTTGACATCAGGTGAAAATGATCACCGATACATGGTCGTTACAACGCCATTGTCGTTTGAAACTAGAGTTTTGCCATACACCGATCGATTCGATACTAGGAAGCGCCGGAACTTCTACAGTGACGTTGGCATTCTAGCACGTCTGAAGTGGGGCTTAATTATTCGAGATGAGTTTCATGGGGAGAAGGGTCAATCAAGCACAACAGTCAGGTTGTTTCGAAAGCTGACTTGTCGGCAAGAAGGATCCTTTCTACCAACATGGTTGCTATCTGGAACGATGTTCGAAAAGGGCCCGATTGACCTGCAGCATTGGATGAATGTTCTTGAGACAGACACTTGGGCTAAACATCCTGCTCTGAAGCACGCAATGGAAAAGCCGTATAAGACTCTCTCCACACGGGTCCAACGACTTCTTAATAAGCCCCCACCGCTATTACAACCCGAAAAAGAGGAAATGGAACAGCTGGCTACAAAGTTCAGTTCGATTCTAGAGGAACTAGCCATCAGTCGTGCCGCCAAAAGTACTTGGTTTGGAAAACCCGTCATCAAACTTCCTCCCCACGAACATCATGATATTGTGTGCAACATCCCAGACGAGTATCTCGCAGATTTCAAAGAACTTGAACAAGCCGCAATTCTAAAAACAAAAAGGGCGTATTGGAAGAACCTCGAGACGTGGAATAAAAACAAATCAGAACCGATGCCAGAGATGTCTATGGACGGTTTTCTCAAACAGAGTCGAATCATTCGTATTGCCAGTATTTTCCCCGCGATCCTACAACTAGTAAAAGAAACAGGAATTCAACTTACAGATGATGAATTCAAGCAAAACAAATGGCATACGGAAACCAGTCCAGCACCATACTTTCTAAATCTCGATAAGCTTGTGCAGTCCAGTCCGAAATGCAAGGTTGTCGAAGACATTCTACAGGAGATGGCCAAGTCCTGTGATTTTGCTGGTCGCCCCGAAAAACTAATCATCATCTCAAACTCACCTGTCGTTGTCCGTATGGTGGTCAAGGTAAGTGCGCCCCAATCATAGATATTAATTTAATTTCATATATTATTCGTGTTTCTACAGATTCACTAACCTTAAACAAGTGGCTTTCCCGCAAGGGATATAGTGTCGCGTCTATTACTGGTGAAATGGATGCTGATGAGCGAGCGGAAGTTGTTCAAGCTTTTAACGACGACGAATCTCTCAAGAACTCGACAAGTTCCCCAGATATTCTCGTTGGCACGACAGCTCTAATTGGCCAAGGTTACACATTAACAAGGTCTTTCCGACTTGTGATAATGGGACCAGAATGGCTGGCGACAGAGGAAGACCAGTGTGTAGGACGAATCCGACGTTTGGGGCAGAATAATAGACGCACTATCTCCTACCGTCTTATCGGAAAAGGAGTGAAAGTTGAGGAAGGCATTCTTAATAGACAAACACTGCGGAAGGAATTCGAAGAAATGGCACTTGACCTCCAAAATGAACTAAAATCCAAAGTCATAGAAGTGTCTGATGATGAGGCTTAGAGAAAACTATTTTCATCTAGAAAGAAATTGCAATTAAATCTTGAAAGCTGCTTTTTAATTAGATATATCTGTCTCAGACTAAGCCGATCATTAGTTTTCCACATGATCTCTGCAAATATTGGAGTCGCAGAGCCCAGGACGCCAAATTTTGCAACATGATCCACATGATCTTGGCAAAGATTGGGAATGCTGGGCCCAAGACACCAATTTTAGCGACATAATTATTGTCCATGACCCAGCATATAATAATCCACGTGATCTCCGCAAAGATTGGACCCGCTGGGGCCAAGACGCCAATTTTGGCAACATAATTGTCGTCACATGACGAACATATAGTAGTGTATGTCATCTCTGCAAAGGTTGGAGCTACTGGGCCCAAGGTGCCAATTTTTGCAACAAGATTATTGTCCGTGACCAGCATATAATATAATTCACGGGATCTCCGCAAAGATTGGTGCCGCTGGGCCCAAGACGCCAATTTTTGCAACATAATTGTCGTCACATGATGAACATATAGTAGTCTTATGTCATCTCTGCGAAGATTGGAGCCGCTGGGCCCAAGGTGCCAATTTTTGCAACAAGATTATTGTCCGTGACCAGCTTATAATAATCCACGTGATGTTGCTTATTAAGCACATTTTGTTTAGTCACATGACTATCTGACTTGGTCACTTCGCAAAAATTGGCATCTTGGGCCCAGCGACACCAATCTTTGCGAAGATCACATGGATTATTATATACTGGTCACGAACAATAATCTTGTTGCAAAAATTGGCATCTTGGGCCCGGCGGCTCCAATCTTTGCGAAGATCACGTGAACTACAATTATGACGCAAATTTTGGTGTCCTCAGGCCCGGCGATAACAATCATTAATCAGTCATGTAAGAATTCATAAAAGCATTTCTACAACCTTCGCATAGACATTACATAAATATTTTCGCTAACAATCATATTAGCATTCATACAGATGTTCATATAAGCTTTCGTGTAGATATACA
>Ga0137365_10003339_pt1 | contig 12800 bp, 12 predicted proteins | sample SagtaG_9_FD_104799 | JGI IMG/M metagenome (GOLD analysis project Ga0137365, IMG submission 104799) | Vadose zone soil microbial communities from Sagehorn Ranch, Mendocino, California, USA - Sage1_L_40_16 metaG | ecosystem: Environmental > Terrestrial > Soil > Vadose zone | place: USA...
TGAGGCCGGCTTCGGCTTGTCGATTTATACTCCGCAGTTTGCGCAAATTCTTCCCCTTCTGGGGCACGAAAACTGCACTAACAAGGCGCAGCCGAACCTAAGGCATTGGTCCAATTTTTTTGAGCCATGAGCACACGCAAAGTAGTCGGAATTGATCTGGGCACGACGTTTTCTGCCATCGCGCACATCGATACCTACGGGAAACCACAAATCATCCCGAATTCGGAAACTGAGCGCATCACGCCATCGGTGATTTTCTTTGACGGCACCAACGTGATTGTCGGCACGGTGGCGAAGAACAATGCCGTCGCCGAGCCGGAAAAGATTGTCGATTTCGTGAAGCGCGAAATGGGCAAACCAAAGGACCAATTTCATCGCGAATTCGACGGTAAGGTTTATTCGGCCGAAGAACTTTCGGCCTTGATCATCAAGAAGCTAAAAGCCGACGCCGAAAAATATCTTGATCAGCCCGTTACAGACGCAGTGATCACGGTGCCCGCTTACTTCAACGACGCCGAGCGCACGGCGACCATTACGGCTGGCCAACTCGCCGGCTTGAATGTCCTCCAGATTATCAACGAGCCAACCGCGGCGGCGCTGGCCTACGGGCTCGACAAACTGGACGAGAACCACACCGTTTTCGTTTTCGACCTCGGCGGCGGCACTTTCGACGTCACGATTATGCGCATTGTCGATCACAAGATCGAGATGCTCGCAACCAATGGCGATCATCGACTCGGCGGAAAAGACTGGGACGACGTGATCGTTAATCTGATCGCCGAAGAATTCGATCGGCTGCACGGTGAAAATCCGTTACTGGATCTGCACAGTTATCAGGATCTGCATAACCGCGCGTTGGCGGCGAAGATTCAGCTCTCCAGCCGCGATAGCACAACGATCGTATACCACCACGGCGGCAAAAGCGTGAAGCTGACTTTGACCCGCAAGGAATTCGAGAAGCGCACCCGGCACCTGGTCGAAAAATGCAAAACCATCTGTGAAATGGTGATGCAAGAAGCGAAAATGAAGTGGGACAAGATCGACAAAGTGCTTCTGGCCGGCGGTATGACCCGAATGCCGATGATGCGTTCGATGATCGCTGGCTTTTCTTCAGTGCCGCTAATTGATCATGTGAATCCGGATGAGGTTGTGGCAAGAGGCGCCGCCATCCAGGGCATCTTGTCGATGTTGAGTGAAGAAGACGTCTCAGGCGAAAAAGTATTGGATGACACGGTGCGTCGACAATTTTCGTCGCTCGACGGCGGCTTGATTGAAGTTACCGACATCACTTCGCACACGCTGGGCGTTGTCCTCTGGGATGAGAAACAGCTTCAGGAATATGTTTTTCCGATGATCCGGAAAATGACGCCCATCCCGGCGGTGATAAAGAATTCGTTTGGCACCGCCGACGCCAACATGCAGCGCGCTGTGGTAAAAGTGGTGGAAGGCGAAAGCACCGTGCCTGGTGAATGCACGCCGCTTGGCGTTTGCGATATCGTGTTGCCGCCTTATTTGCCCAAAGGTTCGCCGGTAAAACTGACTTATCAATACAACGCCAATCAGGTGTTGGAAGTTGACGTGCAAGCGGCCGGCAACACAGCCAAAGTTACTATCGATCGAAATACCGGGCTCGCACCCCGAGAGATTGAGCAAGCCGCTTCGAGCTTGGGCGAGCTTCACGTCAGTTAGCGATGACCAAATGCGACATCAGCTTTCCGCTTCCGCTGCCCGATGATCCGCGAAAGTGGCAAGGATGGAGCAATTACAGATCGCCGAATCTTTACGAGCGGCTCTGTCTTGATCCGCACGCCAATCCCAGCAACGAGCTAATCGAAGAACACTGCCGCGAGTTGATGCGGTGGTGGCAGAAAAAGCTGCCGCTCAAAAACCAACCGAGTAATCCACTCGCGCAACTGCTTCGCTCTGGCCTGGAGGAATCATCGCGCTACCTGACCGAAGCTCGCCTGGAACTTCTTGATCCGGAGCGTCGTCGCGCGCTCGACGAAGAATTGGCCGCGCGTGATCATGAAGCATCGGCGGCTGAATTTCGAAAATATCTCAATTTTGCGCTGGCGAGCAGAGTCCTGACACCAGACGAAGAAACAAATCTGCTGCGATTCGGTGCTGAGCGGGCTTTAACCGAAGCCGAAATGAGTTCGATGATTGAGGAAGCGTTGCACGAAACTGGCGCGCAACGTCAAACGGTGGCGCCTCCGCCGGCCGCGAACACCACCGAAACGCCCGCCAAATCTTCACCGGTTAATCCTCAGGAAGAATTCCTGCACCTGTTGAGGCTGAGCAATCTCGACACCTTCAATATGAGTGACGACCAGCGCGACACGTTCATCGACATGGCGGAAAATCTAGGGCTCGATCCGGGTGAGGCCGAGGATCTTGTCGATCTTTATTTGGAGGAAGTCGACGGGAAAGCGTTTTCAGATCAGCCGGGCGCGGCTCCGCGCGTTGAGGTGAAATCAGTAGCAGCGCCTGCTCCAATCGAGGAGAAATCCTCGCCCGAAAAAATTGAGCGCAACACAGGGTTGGAGCGCTCGCGTTACGGCAATTTCGCAAACACACTCGGCGGCCTGATGATTTTCGTTCCATCCGCCGAATTCACGATGGGGAGCGAGATCAAGGACGCTTTGCCGAACGAGCGCCCGCTTAGTCAGGTGACACTGAGCCGTTTTTACATATCCCGGTGCCTGATCACGAACGCCGATTACGAGCAGTTTGATCGCGCGCACCTGGCCAAGCGTGCACCTGGCGCGGATGATCGGCATCCCGTCGTTTACGTCAGCTATCTCGACGCCGTGAAATTTTGCCAGTGGTTGAGCACACGCGAACGCCGGAAATTTCGCCTGCCGACAGAATCGGAATGGGAATACGCAGCCAAAGGAAACGACGGCCGCAAATTTCCGTGGGGAAATTATGACGGCCGCGGCGACCTCGCCAATTTCGCCGATCGCAATACCGTTTTTGCCTGGAGCGATCACGATATCGACGATGGCTATCCGGAAAGTTCGCCCGTTGGTGCGTTCCCGCTTGGCGCCAGTCCATTTGGCATTGAAGACATGGCGGGAAACGTCTGGGAATGGTGCCTCGACTATTACGAGCTTTATCGACCGGGGTCGAAAGTGAATCCGCGCGGGCCGACCGCTGGCACCAAGCGCGTTCATCGCGGCGGCAGTTGGAAATCGCGCTTCAGCAGTTTACGAACGACAGTGCGCAGCTCGAATGTGCCCGGCTTTTCTTGCAACGATCTCGGCTTCCGGATCGTCTGCGAATGCGATTAAAGAAATCGTTGAACCGTGAATCGTTTTGACGATCTAACGATTTAACGTTTCAACAATCGCCAGCGTTGCTTACGACGGGTTAAAGCGGAATTTTGTCCGGCCACGCTTCGCGTTATTCTTCGCTTTGCGGCGGTGCTTTTGCGAAGGCGTCTCAAAAGCGCGCAGCCGGCGCACTTCCTCGAGAATGCCCTCGGCGTCGAGCTTGTTCTTCAACCGCTTGAGTGCGCGATCGACTGGCTCACCTTTGCGAACGAGTACTTCTGGCATCGATAATCAACTCCTGACTTGCAAATTTTGTGCCCAACGGGCGAGGCCGAGCCTAATCGGGCAGGCCGAGTTCGTCAAATCAGCCGCGCTAACGGGCCAGCGGATTCGCGGCTGTCGGCTTCTGCGTGACTTCCCTGCGCAAAGTGCTGGTGCTTTCGCCGCGAGCCCGTGTCCACCAGAGCACGATGGGCGAGGCAATGAAGATCGACGAATAAGTCCCGACCACGACGCCGACGATGATTGCCAACGAGAAGTCCCGCAAGACTGCGCCGCCGAACAGGAACAAACACAGAATCGGAATCAAAGTGACCGTGCTCGTCAAAATTGTGCGGCTCAACGTCTGATTGATGCTCGAGTTCATGATCTCTTCGATCGAGCCGCGTCGTCCGCTGGCCAGACCTTCACGGATTCGATCGTAAACGACGATGGTGTCGTTGATTGAATAACCGGCGATGGTCAGGACCGCGCCGACCATTGTCAGAGTCAATTCGCGGTTGAGCAGCGAAAACACGCCGACGGTAATGATCACGTCATGAAATAGCGCTACGATCGCGCCGACGGCGAACGAAAGTTCAAACCGGAACGTCACGAAAATCAAAACGCCGAGAATTCCGAGGGCAAGCGCAACAAGCGAACTCTTCGCAAGCTCGCCACCGACCAGCGCGCCGACACGTTCCGACCGCTCGACCTTGAAGTCCGCGTTCGGCATCTTCTCAACGATTTGTTTCTGGACTTTATCGCTCGTGTTCAATGGGCTGCGCACCGTGATGTAATTTTTTCCGCCCTGCGCCGATTCCTGAATCGAGGCATCGGCCAAACCGATCGGCTTCAGCGAATTGCGCACCTGTCCGATGTCGATCTTCGCTGGCGAACTTAGCGTCACCAGATCGCCGCCGCGGAAATCGACGCCGAAGTTTTTCTCGCCTTTAATGTAAAACGACGTTGCGCCGGCCAGAATGAGCGCGAGCGAACACATGCAGGCGAGAAAACCTTTGCCAAGGAAGTTGATGTTCTGCGAGGAAATCAGATGCAGCATCGAAATCTTTTTCACCTTGCCGGCATCAACCAGCCAACCGAGCGCGTTTCGTCCAACGATGAGCGCAGTGAAGAGCGACGCCAGAATGCCGAGCGTCAGCGAAATTGCGAATCCTTTGACCGGTCCGGTCGCTTTCCAAAATAAAATCGCGGCCGTGATCAGCGTGGTCACGTTCGCATCGAAGATGGAGCTGAACGCTTTTTCGTAAGCGGTCTCGAGCGCAACCTTGAGTGATTTGCCGAGCGCCATTTCTTCGCGTAACCGCTCGTAAATCAGCACGCTCGCGTCGACCGACAAACCGATCGTCAAGATAATGCCGGCGATTCCCGGCAACGTCAGGACGAACCGGAACATCGTCAGCGCGCCAATTAAGAGGACGAGGTTTACGATGAGCGCGAGGTTCGCTACCAATCCGGGCAAGCGATAATAAATGAGCACGCACACGAGCGTGATCGCGAGTCCCATCAAACCCGCCATGACGCTCGCGCGAATTGAATCCATTCCGAGCGTCGGCGAAACGCTGCGTTCTTCTTCGATGCTCACCGGCGTTTGCAACGGGTTCTCGAGCACACTGGCCAGGCCGCGCGCTTCTTTCTCCTCGAACTTTCCGGTGATGATGGCGTCGCCGCCGTAAATCGCATCGCGAATTACCGGCGCAGATTGAATCACGCCGTCGAGCACGATCGCAAACCGATGCCCTTTATATTGCTCGGTGATTTTGCCGAATTGTTTCGCGCCCTCGCCATCGAACTTGAGCTGCACCGTCCAGCCTTCATTGCCGTAATAGGCGTGCGATTCGCGGACGCGATCGCCGCCGAGATCGGCTTTCTTTTTGACGAGCAAACGTTCCTCGCGCGGCTTTTCATTTCCTTCCGAAGCCATTTTGTGAACTTCGATCCGATACTCTGGCGGAATGACTTCCTTGCCCTCATCAATTGCTCTCAAACGTTCGCCGTTGTCGGGATAAACAAGGCGGAATTCTAGCTTTGCTACCCGCGAAAGTTGTTCGCGCGCTTCCTGGATTTTCGCCGTGTCGAGGCCGGGAATCTGAACCAGAATCCGATCGTTCCCCACCGGACTGATGATCGGTTCGCCGCCGCCAAAATAATCGACGCGCTTTCGGATCACTTCGACCGCTTGGTCGAGCATTCCCTTGTTCACTTCTTTATCGCCGCCCATTAGACGAATCAGGAACGACGTCCCGCCTTGAATATCGAGACCGAGCTGAATTTTTTCTCTCGGCGGCCAGATGGTGGCGATGCTGAACGCGACCAGCAACATCACGAGGGTCGTTGCAAGCAGCCGTTTTCGCATTCCAACGTCGGTGGCGAAGTACCAACCGAAAAGAACCAGCAGTCCGAGACCGGCGAAAAATGTGAGACCGGGACCCATTAACTTTCCTTCAACACATTACTGATCGCCGATTTCTCCATTTCGATCTTCACGTTATCGGCCACTTTCACGATCACGGTGGTATCCTTGACGTTGGCGATCAATCCGTGAATGCCCGCATTCGTCACCACTCGATCGCCGGTTTTTAAACTCGAAACCAAACGTTGCTGATCTTGTTGCCGTTTTTTCTGCGGACGTATCAGCACAAAATACATAATGACGATGATGAAAAACCAGAAGGGCAAGAGGTTGAGAAAACCGGAAGCGCCGCCCGGAGCTGGAGCAGGTGCGGTGGGCTGTGCTTGAGCTAAAAATAGAAACATCATCGGAAAATTTGAGCGAGCCGGAGCTTAAACCCGAACGCTTCCGCTGCAATTTTTTTAGTTTTAGATGCCGATGTCCTCATCGGCAATCTGCCGCCAGCGACAGCTACAATTCAAGATCGACATCTCGCGTTTCGTAGTTTCGAAACGAATTGCCGGCGAAATTCGTCGAATGTGCCTTTGTCGATTGTGCCACGCGCTTGCCGCATTAAATCGAGATAAAAATGCAGGTTGTGCAATGTGATTAAACGTAGCCCGAGAATTTCTTCGGCTTTAATCAAATGGCGGATGTAACCGCGACTGAATTCGCGGCAACTGGTGCAGGCGCACTCTTCCTCGATCGGCTTTCTATCCTTGGTGTATTCGGCATTTTTCAAGTTGAGTGTGCCAGTGGATGTAAACGCGGTCCCGTTCCGCGCGAGTCGCGTTGGCAATACGCAATCGAACATGTCCATTCCGCGCGCGATCAGCTCGAGCAGTTGCGGCGGCGTGCCGAGTCCCATCCCGTAGCGCGGTTTGTCGCTAGGCAAAAACGGCTCGGTCAATTCAACCGCCCGAAACATTTCTTCTTCCGGTTCGCCGACACTGACTCCACCAATGGCATAGCCATCGAGATCAAGATCAACAATCGCCTGCGCGCTTTGTTGGCGCAGCTCCTCAAATGTCGCGCCCTGCACAATTCCGAAAACAAGCTGGCGCTGAATTTCGGATTTCGGATTTCGGATTTGAGAAAGATTCTGCTCTTCAATTGAATGTTGAGCGTCGGACGTTGAGCGTTGGGCGTTTTCTTTTGTCCACTCCTTGCAACGCTTCGCCCAGCGCGTCGTCATTTCCAAACTGCGCGCGGCGTAATCGTACTCGCACGGCCACGGCGGGCATTCGTCCAGCACCATCGCAATATCACTTCCGAGAGCCGCTTGAATTTCCATCGCGATCTCCGGCGAAATAAACGCCGGCGTGCCATCGACGTGATTTTGAAACTGAACGCCGTTCTCGGAGATTTTACGCAGCTTCGCCAACGAAAAAATCTGATAACCGCCGCTATCGGTCAGAATTGGCCGGTCCCAGGTCATGAATTTGTGCAGTCCGCCGAAATGTTTAATCACGTCAATCCCCGGCCTGACGAACAAATGGTAAGTGTTTCCCAAAACAATCGGCGCGTTCAACTCGCGCAATTCGCGTGGACTCACCGCCTTCACACTTCCCTGCGTACCCACCGGCATGAACGCCGGTGTTTCAATGGCGCCGTGTGCCGTCGTCAAACGACCATGCCGCGCTCTTGATTGTCGATCCTGTGCGAGTAGTTCGAACATTTTCTGAATCCGAAAGGGAGATTCCGCGTGGTCGCGTGCAATGACAACTGGCGCACAAAATATTCTTTGCGACTCGCGATTTTCCCTCTATATTCGCGCCTCACCGCATCAGGCGCGTGATAGTGTATTACGCGACTGGGCGGGTTTTTTTGTCGCCCGGAACACGAGGTTTTTGGCGGCGCTTTGTTTAGAAAAAATGCCCACGATTAATCAGTTGATTCGGAAAGGACGCCGGAAGGTGTCGGTAAAATCGAAGTCACCGGCGCTGACCAATTGTCCCCAGCGCCGCGGCGTGTGCGTCCAGGTGATGACGCGCACGCCGAAGAAGCCGAATTCTGCTTTGCGCAAAGTGGCAAAAGTGCGGTTGACGAACGGCGAGGAAGTGATTGCCTACATTCCAGGCGAGGGCCACAATTTGCAGGAGCACTCGATCGTGCTCGTGCGCGGGGGACGGGTGAAAGATTTGCCGGGCGTGCGCTATCATATTGTGCGCGGCTCGCTCGACAGTCTCGGCGTTGATGGACGCCGGCGGAGTCGCTCCAAGTACGGGGCGAAGCGCCCGAAGGGTGGCGCGGGCGGAGGTGGCGGCGCGAAGCCGGCCGCAGCCGCGAAGGAAGCAGCGCCAAAGGAAGAGAAGAAATAAATTTTTGAGACGAAAGATCGACAATGTCGCGACGGAAAAGAGTTTACAAGAAAGAGGAGCGTGTCGATTCCCGTTACGGGAGTCCGGCGGTCGCCCGGCTTATCACCACGGTGATGAAGCGCGGCAAGAAATCTCTCGCCGAGCGCATTGTCTACACCGCGATTGAGAAATCGCGCGAAGGATCCGATTCGGTCGATCCGCTCGAAGTTTTAAACAAAGCGCTCGAAAATGTTCGGCCGCGCCTGGAGGTGAAATCGCGTCGAGTCGGTGGCGCGACTTATCAAGTGCCGTTGGAAGTGCCACCGGCGCGTCAGGTGTCGCTCGCCATGCGCTGGATCGTGCAATACGCCGATACTCGCAAAGGCATGCCGATGGCTCAGGCTCTCGCCCAGGAAATTAAGGACGCAGCTACCGGCCAAGGCAACGCGATCAAGAAACGCGAAGACACCCACAAAATGGCGCAAGCGAACCGCGCGTTTGCCCATTTCCGTTGGTAAATTTATGCCCGCGACGCTCGAAAAGAAAAAATCGACATCGGCGGGCCCGAACTCGCCGAATCGAAAGTTCCCGCTCGAACGAACGCGGAACATCGGCATCGCCGCGCACATCGACGCCGGCAAAACGACAATCACCGAGCGTGTGCTGTTTTACACCGGAATGATCCACAAGATGGGCGAGGTGCACGAAGGCACTACCGTGACCGATTGGATGGAACAGGAGCGCGAGCGCGGAATCACGATTACTTCAGCGGCGACAACCTGCAGCTGGGCGCAACGCAAAGAAGAAGGCGTTTACAAAATTTTCGAAGGGATCAAGCAGCGGATCAACATCATCGACACGCCGGGCCACGTCGATTTCACGGCGGAAGTGGAACGTTCGTTGCGCGTACTTGATGGCGCGATCGCAGTTTTCGACGGCGTCGCCGGCGTGCAGCCGCAATCGGAAACGGTCTGGCGTCAGGCAACGAAATATAACGTCCCGTGCCTGGCGTTTATTAACAAAATGGACCGCGTCGGCGCGAACTTCGCCATGTCGGTCAATAGCATTCATAAAAAACTAGAAGCCAATGCGTGGCCAGTCCTGTTGCCGCTCGGCAGAGAAGATCAGCTCAAGGGCCAGCTCGACGTCATTAATAAGAAGGCGATCATTTATTCAGATAGCGACCAGCTTGGATCGACATACGAAGTCACGGATGTGCCCAAGGAACATGTCGATGCTGTTGAGAAAGCTTATAAAGATCTGGTCTCGCAGATTTCGAATATCGACGACGAGGTCGCCGAAGTAGTTCTCGAAGAAAAACCCGTCACGCCGGAGCTTTTAAAGGCGGCCATTCGCCGGCAGACCATTGCGAACAGATTTGTGCCGGTTATCGGCGGGTCAGCGTTGAAGAACATCGGCGTGCAGTACCTGGTGGACGCGGTGGTCGATTATTTGCCGAGTCCTCTCGACATTCCGCCGGCGAAAGGGATGGAACCCGACACGCATGAACCAATGGAAGCGCCGACGGATGATAACGGGAATTTTTGCTCGCTTGCGTTCAAACTTTGGAGCGATCCGTTTGTCGGGAAACTCGTTTTCTTCCGCGTTTATTCCGGGACACTTTCGAAAGGCGACACCGTTTACAACCCGCGCACAAACAAACGTGAGCGCATCTCCCGCTTGATTCAGATCCAGGCCGACAAGCGCGAAGACATCGAGACGTGTTATTCGGGCGACATTGCGGCGATCGTTGGAATTAAGAATATCACGACCGGCGACACTCTTTGTGACGAAGATCATCCGATCCTGCTCGAGCCGCCGACGTTTCCGGATCCGGTCATTTCGATGGCGATCGAGCCAAAGACGAAATTGGATCAGGAAAAGATGGGGATTGCGCTGCAACGACTCGCTGAAGAAGATCCCACTTTCCGCGTTTATACCCACGAAGACACTGGCCAGACGATCATTGCCGGAATGGGCGAGCTCCATTTGGAAATCATTCGCGACCGCATGTTCCGCGAATTCAAAGTAGACGCGAACGCGGGTAAACCGCAGATCGCGTATCGCGAGACGATTACGACCAACGCGCACGGTGTCGGCAAGTTGATCAAACAATCAGGCGGTCGCGGTCAGTATGGGCACGTCGAAGTAGACTTGCGGCCCGGCGAACGGAGCAAAGGTGTGGTCGTCGAAAACAAAATCGTGGGCGGCATTATCCCGCGCGAATACATCCCAGCGGTCAAGAAAGGTATCGAAGAAGCCGTACTCGATGGCGTGCTCGGCGGTTATCCGGTTGTCGATGTTGAGTGCGACATCGTGTTCGGAAGTTTCCACGAAGTCGATTCGAGCGAGCTCGCGTTCAAAATGGCGGCGATCTTTGCGATGAAAGATGGTTTCCGGCAGGGCAAACCGATCCTGCTCGAGCCGATCATGAAAGTAGAAAACATCACGCCGGAAGAATATCAGGGTGACATTATCGGCGACCTGAACCGCCGCCGGGGCCAGGTAAATAGCATCGAGTCGCGTGGAAATCTGACCATTGTTCACGCTGAAGTTCCGCTGGCCGAATTGTTTGGTTACGCCACCGCCATTCGTTCGCTTTCCAAAGGACGTTCCAGTTACTCGATGGAGCCGTCACACTTCGAGCCCGTGCCGCAGAATTTGGTCGCGGGGATTCTCGATCAAAAGGAGGATAAATGACCAACGGCCAGCGCATTCGCATTCGTTTGAAGGCGTTCGATCACCGCATGCTTGATCAATCCGCCGTCGAGATTGTGGAGACCGCGAAACGCACCGGCGCGCGCGTGGCCGGACCGATCCCGCTGCCGACATTGATCGAGAAGTTCACCGTCAATCGCTCGCCGCACGTTGATAAAAAATCGATGGAACAATTTGAAATCCGCACGCACAAACGGTTGCTCGACATTATCGAGCCGACCGCGAAGACGGTGGATGAGTTGAAGAAGCTGAATTTGCCTGCGGGCGTCGATATTACGATTAAGATTTAGCCGCTTGAGAATTTTGCCACGCCGCCAACATGAGTATCGGGTTACTAGGACAGAAAATCGGCATGACCAGCGTCTACGACGCCAACGGTCGGCTGCACCCTGTGACCGTGATCTCGGCGGGCGATAATGTTCTCCTGCGCCGTCTGACGAACGACAACGACGGCTATTCGGCCGTGCAAGTCGGGTTCGGTGCGCAAAAGGAATCGCGCGTGAACAAAGCGGAGCTCGGCGTTTTCAAGGGCGCCAACTCGGAACCGAAGCGGTTCGTGCGCGAGTTTCGCCTAACCGCTGATCTGCCGGAGGGCGAGATCAATTTGAACGTCACGCAATTTCAAGCCGGCGACTATGTCGATGTTATCGGCCGCTCCAAAGGCAAAGGTTTCCAAGGCGTGATGAAGAAACATAACTTTGACGGGCAAGGCGCGGCCCACGGGTCGAAGACGCATCGCCGCAATGGCGCCGTCGGCAATCGTTCCACTCCGGGCCGCATTTGGAAGAACATGGGCATGCCCGGCCATCTCGGGGACGAGCGCGTGACCGTGCAGAATCTGCAGGTGATGCAAGTGCGCGAAGCCGAGAAAGTAATTTTGATCAGCGGGGCAGTGCCGGGCTCGAACGGCAGTTACGTAGTCGTTAGGCCGGCGATCAAGAACCCAGCGGCGCAGATAAGGCTGCACCAGCAGCACGCGATACAAGATAAGGCGGCCGCGAAGAAACACGAGGCTGAAAAGAAGGCGGAAGAGAAAAAGGCCCCAGCAGAAAAGAAACCGGAAGCCGAAAAAAAGCCTGAGGCGGCCGAGAAGAAATGAGCGCGAAAGTTTTGACCAAAGCCGCGGCCAAGGAAGCGAAGATCGACATCATCGAGAATGGGCGTGGCTCGCAGGCCGTTCACGATGTTGTCGTGGCGATGCGCGCGGCGCGACGTTCCGGTTCGGCGAATACCAAAACAAAGGCCGAAGTCGATATGTCGGGCGCGAAACCATGGCGGCAAAAAGGAACGGGGCGCGCGCGCGCCGGTTATGTTTCATCGCCGATCTGGCGCGGTGGCGGCGTCGTCTTTGGTCCTAAGCCGCGCGATTATTCCAAGAAAGTTTCCAAGTCAGTCCGGCGTCTGGCGCTGCAAAAAGCACTCAGCGAACGGATCAAAGCCGGCGATGTTTTGACGATTGATAAATTCGCCGTTTCCGAAATTAAAACGAAGGCATTTGTCGCCCTTGTCCGGAAACAAACTGACGCGGAGAAAGTGCTGATCGTCTCCGATTCGTTCGATGACAAAACTTATAAATCGGCGCGAAACGTGAAGCCGGTGAAACTCGCCACCGCGGCGGATGTGAACACGGAGCAATTGCTTGCATTTCAGAAAATTTTAGTGACGTCGAAAGCGCTCGAAAAATTAGCGGAGAGAATGCATCCGCCTTCGGAGGCTACGGCGCGATAAAATGAACGAGCCACACGAAATTATCGAGACCGCGTCACTGACCGAAAAATCGACGCTGATGAGCGAAAAACAGAACAAATATGTTTTTCGGGTCAGCTCGCGCGCGAA
>Ga0137365_10003342_pt1 | contig 12796 bp, 16 predicted proteins | sample SagtaG_9_FD_104799 | JGI IMG/M metagenome (GOLD analysis project Ga0137365, IMG submission 104799) | Vadose zone soil microbial communities from Sagehorn Ranch, Mendocino, California, USA - Sage1_L_40_16 metaG | ecosystem: Environmental > Terrestrial > Soil > Vadose zone | place: USA...
AGGACGGCGTCGTGAACGTCGAGGAGGGCTAGACGTTCGGCCTCGAGCTCGAGTTCACCGAGGGCATGCAGTTCGACAAGGGCTACCTGTCGCCCTACATGATCACCGACGCCGAGCGGATGGAGGCGGTGCTGGAGGACCCGTACATCCTGGTCGCCAACCAGAAGATCGGGGCCATAAAAGACATCCTGCCCGTCTTGGAGCAGGTGATCCAGGCCGGCAAGCCGCTGCTGATCGTGGCGGAGGACGTCGAGGGCGAGTCGCTCGCGACGATCGTCGTCAACAAGCTGCGCGGCACGTTCACGGCCGTCGCGGTCAAGGCTCCCGGCTTCGGTGACCGCCGCAAGCGCATGCTCGAGGACATCGCGATCCTCACGGGCGCAGAGGTGATCACCGAGGAGATGGGCCTCAAGCTCGAGAACACGAAGATCGCGCAGCTCGGCCACGCACGTCGCGTCGTCGTCGACAAGGACACGACGACGATCATCGACGGCGCCGGCGATCCGGACGGGATCAAGGCCCGGATCAAGCAGCTGAAGGCCGAGATCGAGAACACCGACTCGGACTTCGACCGCGAGAAGCTCCAGGAGCGACTCGCGAAGCTGGCAGGCGGCGTCGCAGTCGTCAAGGTCGGCGCTGCGACCGAGACCGAGATGAAGGAGAAGAAGCACCGCGTCGAGGACGCTCTCCAGGCGGCACGCGCCGCTTTGGAAGAGGGCGTCGTCCCCGGTGGCGGAGTCGCGCTGGTGAACACCGTCGACGCGATCACGCTCGACGATTACGAAGGGGACGAGCGCACCGGCGCAACGATCGTCGTCCGCTCGCTCGAGGAGCCGGTCCGCCAGTTGGCGAACAACGCCGGCCTCGAAGGCTCGATCGTCGTCGACAAGATCCGCAACAGCCCGAAGGGTTTCGGGCTCAATGTCGAGACGAACGAGTACGAGGATCTCGTCAAGGCCGGGATCACCGACCCGACGATGGTCGTTCGCTCGGCGCTTCAGAACGCCGCGTCGATCGCCAAGAACATCCTCACCACTGAGGCGATCGTCGCCGAGGCCCCCGAGAAGGCCGGTGCCGGTGCCGGCATGCCGGGTGGCATGGGCGGCATGGACATGATGTAAGCGAGCTCTCGCTCGCTTGACTTCGAAGGCCGGCGCAAGCCGGCCTTCGTCGTTTCTGTCCTTCGTGGCTCGACCGCCGGCACTTCGCGGCCTCTCCCCCGTCCTGAGCGGCGCGCTGGGGCGTCCTCAGTCGGCCCCGTGCTGTCAGCACGCGGCCTCCCTGCGTCCTTCCATCGCTTGCTCATGACGACCGAGAGATCCACGAGCACCACCGGCCGAGCCACAACAGCAAAACGGCCCGGGGAGGGCCGCTTTGCGAGGGGGGATTAGGGGGAGGTGGTTCGCATGAGATATCGGTACAGAAAAGGCCACGCCCGCTCCCTCGAAAGGGGGAATGCGTCGGTCAGAACTCGTACCGCTGTTCCTGCCAGTAGTCGGCGTCGTTGTGGTAGCCGTAGCGCTCCCAGAAGCCGGGCTGGTCCGCGGAGAGAAGCTCGATCCCGCGCAGCCACTTGGCGCTCTTCCAGAAGTAGCGCGACGGGATGACGAGGCGCAGAGGCCAGCCGTGCTCAGGCTCGAGCGGCTCGCCGTCCGCCTCCCACGCGACGAGGGCCTTGTCGTCTTCGAGCGCCTCTAGCGGCACGTTGGCCGTGAACCCCTGCTCGGAGTGTGCGAGCACGAAACGGGCACTCTCCTTTGGCCGGGCGAGCTTCGCAAGCTCGCGCCAGTGCACGCCGCTGAACGAGGTGTCGAAACGGCTCCAGCGGGTGACGCAGTGGATGTCCGTCGTGATCTCGGTGTGCGGCAGCGCCTGCAACTCGTCGTAGTTGAGTGTGACGGGCTCCTCGACCTCGCCGAAGACCTTGAAGTCCCACGTCGCAAGATCGGCCCGAGGGACGGTGCCGGCATGGAGGACGGGCCACTTCTCGGTCAAGTACTGACCGGGCGGGAGCCGGGCCGGGTCGAGCCCCTTGTCGATGAGCTTTTGCTCGGCTTTGGACCGGAAGAGGCTCACTCGTACCTAGACTAATTCCCATGCAGAGCATCACGTCGCCGGCCGTCGCGCGGCGTTTCCGTGCTTTCCTACGGGTGGCCGGGCCCGATGCCGCGGACTACCTGCAGCGCATGGTCTCGAACGACGTCGAGGCACTTGGCCCCGGCGAGGCGTGTGACGCGCTGCTGCTGACGGCGAAGGCGCGGGTGATCGCACCGTTGCGCGTGGTGCGGCGCGCAGACGACGACTTTCTGGTGCTGACCGAGCCGGAGCTCGGTGACACCGTGCGCGAGCAGCTGCTGCGGACGCGGTTTGCCGCGAAGGTCGAGATCGAACCGGAGGAGCACGAGTCCTGGCTCGTCCTCGGTGGTGATGAGGTGCTCGACGTGCGCCCGCCGGGCGAAGAGGTCGGCGAGGAAGAGCTCGAGCGCTGGCGAATCGAGTCAGGGGTCCCCCGCTGGGGCCACGAGATCGACGACCGGGTCCTCCCTGCCGAAGCGGGCCTGGACGAGACGCACGTCAGCTTCAGCAAAGGCTGCTATCCGGGTCAGGAGCCGATCGCAAGACAGCGCTACCGCGGCAAGGTGAATCGAAGGCTGCGCGTGCTCGACGTCGAGGGCGACGCCATACCGGGTGACGAGTTGGTGCTGGACGGAAAGAAGGTCGGCCGGATCACGAGCGCAGTGCCGGGCGTAGCACTTGCCTATGTGCGGGTCGACGTCCCAGTCGAGGCGAAACTAGTACTCGCCGCGAAGCCGGGCTTTGCCCGGCTTCGTTGATCAACGTCTCGGATCGAAGACCGAACGCTCGGAAATCATCATGCCGCGCGAAGCGCGGCGGATTTCCGAGCGGAGTGCGCCCGGCAAGATTCGAACTTGCGACCTCTGCCTCCGCAGGGCAGCGCTCTATCCCCTGAGCTACGGGCGCTCTGAGAAGACGGATCAGTGTAGCGGGGGCGTTGCTCACCTACCGATTCGGGCGGATTCGTAACGTGATCGAGGGGGAACCTGTGACCCTCGTGCAAGACGGACAGTCAACGCGAGTCTCGGCGGCGAAGCTGATCGCGAGAGTCGCTCTGGCCCTGCTGGTGTTCGCCCTGGCGGGCTGCAACGGGGGGACCGTCGACAAGCACGCATTGAAGCGTGACGCCGAGAAGGTGGGCTCGCTTGCAACCGAGGGCGAGCTCATGGCCAACGACGTGTCGAAAGGTGCATCGACGAGGTACTTCGTGCGCGTGCACGCGAAGGAGCTGTCGGGCGCCGCTGCGGATTTCGAGGATGCGCTTGCCACGCGACCGACGTCGCCGGGAATAACGTCCGATGTTCGCAAGCTGTCGAAGCTGGCGGGGAAGGTTTCCCGAGAGCTGGAGCAGCTGCACCTTCATCCGACGGACCGCGGCGCCGCCGAGTCAGTGAAGCAACCGCTCATGGACGACGCGGATGCGGCGGACAAGCTCGCGAAATGAAGATCTTCCAGATTGCGCTCGGAATCCTCGCCGCGATCGGCGGCTTCGTCGACATCGGCGACCTCGTCTTCAACGTCTCTGCCGGCGCGACCTTCGGCTACCAGCTGCTCTGGGTCGTCGTCATCGGCGTCGTCGGAATCATCGTCTACTCGGAGATGTGCGGCCGCGTCGCCACGGTGTCCGGCAAGGCGGTCTTCGACGCGGTGCGAGAGCGTCTCGGCTTCCGAACCGGGCTGGCGGCGCTCGTCAGCGCACAGGTGGTCAACCTCATGACATTGACCGCGGAGATCGGCGGGGTCGCGATCTGCCTGCAGTTGCTGTCCGGGCTTCCGTATCGCTGGCTGATCGTGATCGCCGGCGTCGTGCTGGCGATTGTCGTGTGGACCACGTCGTTCGACTGGATCGAGCGCGTCTTCGGCTACGGCGGTCTCTGTCTGCTCGTGTTTGCGGTCGCCGCGGTCAAGCTTCATCCCGCGTGGGGCGCCGTCGGCCACGGCTTCGTCCCTCACGTGCCGACACAGAGCCCTCTCCTCTACGCGTATTTCGCGGTTGGACTTCTGGGGGCCGCGATGACGCCCTACGAGGTGTATTTCTATTCCTCGGGCGCGGTCGAAGAGCAGTGGGGGCCGAAGGACCTCGGTCTGAACAAGGCGAATGCGATGATCGGCTATGGGCTCGGTGGGTTCCTCTCCTTCGCGCTGATGATCGTCGGCGGCGCGCTCTTCCTCGGCAAGGGGATCGAGCCCGAGTTCCTCGGCTCGATTGCGCTGGGCGCCGAAGTTCCGCTTGGGCAGATCGGGCTCCTGCTCGCCCTCGTCGGCATCCTCTTCGCGGTCGGCGGCGCGGCGATCGACACGCTGTTTTCAGGTGCGTACAACCTGGCGCAGTTTCTCGGTTGGGAGTGGGGGCGCTACCGCAGCAACAGCGGTGCGCCGCGCTTCACGCTGACCTGGATCGTGCTGCTCGTGCTCGGCCTCGGGCTCGTCATGACCGGCGTCGATCCGGTCCAACTGACCGAGTACGCAGTGATCTTCTCCGCCGTTGCGCTCCCGCTGACTTACATCCCAATCCTGCTGGTCGCGAATGACCGTAGTTACATGCGCGAGTACGTGAACGGACGCCTTGCGAATGTGCTCGGGCTGTTCTATCTGGTCGTGATCATGGTCATCGCATTGACTGCGGTGCCACTGCTGATCCTGACGAACGCGGGCCAGAATTGAGCAAGACGATCGTCCTCGGTCTGGAGCTCGTCGATCGCCAGCTGCTGGACTCGGAGGACCGGAGGTGCGGCAACGTCGACGATCTCGCTCTCGAACGCGGTCCCGGCGAAAGGCTGGAGGTCGTCGCGATCTTCAGCGGGCCCGGCGCCTGGCCTCGGCGCGCGGGGCTCGTCGGGCGCTTCACAGCTTGGATCGGCGGCGGCAGCGTCGTGCGGATTCCTTGGGAAGAGGTTGCCGAGGTCTCGGCACACGTGAAGCTGCGCAAGCGTGCGGACGAGCTCGGACTCGGACGTGGCGACGATCGTCTGCGGCCTTTCATCCAGCGGATCCCGGGAGCAGACCGGTGAGGACGTTCTCCTCCTTTCTCGGCCGCATGGTGGAGACCGAGTCGGGCCGGAAGGTCGGCGCGTGCCGAGACCTCCAAGCATCGCTCGGTAGTGGCCGGCCGGAGGTCGACGCCGTCGTCGTCGGCCAACGCGGGTGGCTCGAGCATCTTGGGATCCTTCGGCCTTCAGCCCGCCCGCCGAAGGCGGTTCCCTGGGAAGCGGTGGTCCGGATCGAGGGCGATCGAATCGTCGTTCGGGAGGGCACCGAGCTCGAGTGACGCTCTTTCTTTCGGAGAGCGACGTAAAGGAACTGCTAACACCCGAAGCCGCGGTTGACGCGGTCGAGGGATCGTTCCTGCGTATGGCCGCCGGGTCCGTTGAGATCGCCCCCCGGCGACGGCTGAAGCTCCAGGAGGGACGCCTCGCAGACATGGCCGCCTCCGACCTGGAGCTGGGGTATGCGTGCGCGAAGGTCTATGCCGGGTTCGCGGAGGGCGCGGCCTTTCTCGTTGCGCTCTTCGCAGTCGACCGGCCGGAGCTGGTCGCAGTGATCGAGGCGGACCAGCTCGGCCGCCTACGCACCGGAGCGGCGAGCGCCGTTGCCGCCAAGCACCTCGGACGCGACGGCGCGACGTCGCTCGGAGTGATCGGTTGCGGGACGCAGGCGGAAACTCAGGTCAAGTGCATTCGTGCAGCCGTGCCGGCGATCGAGAGGGTCGTCATCTATTGCCGTACGGAGCGCAACCTGCTCGCATTCTGCGAACGGGTCGACGGCGAGCCCGCCGAGAGCAACCGCGAAGCGGCGGAGCAGGACGTCGTCGTCACGATCACGACTTCCCACGACCCCGTGCTTCGCGGCGAATGGCTGCGGCCGGGCGCGCTCGTGTGCGCGGCCGGCGCCAACAACCGGGCGGTGCGCGAGCTCGACAACGTCGTGCTGGAGCGCGCGTCTTTCGTCTGCTGCGATTGGAAGGAGCAGGCGCGAATCGAGTCCGCCGACCTGATCGAGCCGATCCAGCACGGAGTGCTGGACTGGCTGGAGGTCCACGAGCTGCACGAAGTCGTCGCGGACGACCTGCCGGGGCGGCAGTCGCCGGACGACATCGTCGTCTTCAAGTCGAACGGCATCGCCTCCTGGGATGTTGCCGTTGCCGCCGCCGTCGTGGAACGCGCCCGCGAGCGAGGCGTCGGCAGGGAGCTCTAGCTTCGCGCGCTCTCGAGGTCGCGACGGGTGTCCTCGACCGTCTCGTCCCCGAGGGCCTGGATCAACTCGGGGCGGTCGAGCAGCCGCAGCCGCTGCTGCGGGCTGAGGCGGTTCTGCACGTACCGGTCCTCCAGGATCTGGGCGAGCCCGCGGCCGCGGCCGTGCTCGCGGATGACGTACGCAGCCACACGCTCCTCCGTGCTCGAACGGGCGAAGAGAAAAGAGAACGGCGAGCGCAGCAGGCTTGCGAATCGCTGCATCGGGCGATTGTATCCTTGCTGCCGTGAGGCGGAAAACGACGGAGGGTCGCTTCGCCGAGAGGGTCGTCCACGGAGTCGACGACGCGGGCGCCGCGGAGACGATCGTCATCTGGATCGAGCGCAAGCAGGGTGCGCTCTGGGGCGTCGGCCGGGCCGTCAACCCCGAGAACCGCTCGAGCGACGAGCCGCGGCGCGACGACTACCTCTTCGAAGGCTACGAGCTCGACGACGCGTTGGACGCCGCGAACGGAGCGCTCGAGGACGACCTCACCGTTTCGGAGAGCGACGGCCGTCCCGAGGACCTGAAGCCGTTCACCCGCGTCGAGCTGTTGAAGCCTTTGGAACGTTGGTTCTTTGGCCGTTGAAAGTGCTGCGCACTTTCAACGGGTCATGAGTTAGATCTTCGCTTCGCTCGATGCCCGGAGCCGCCGGCTGCCGCCGCCGGCTGCGGCCACCTGAGGTTCGCATCCGGGATCGGGTCCCCGTGCGGATCGTGCGTCGGGAATCCCAGTGCCTTGTCGATGCGCTCCTCGAGCTCTTCCGACAGCGCGTGCTCGAGTCGTTCCGCTTCGCCGTGGACTTCGTTCACGTCGACGCCAAGCGTCTCCGCGAGGTAGAGCTCGAGTAGCCGGTGGTGCCGGATGACCTCGAGCGCCACCTTCTCGCCGTCCTGCGTCAGCGTGATCCCGCGGTACGGCTGGTGGACGGCGAGCTCGAGCGCCGCGAGCTTCTTCACCATTGCGCTGGCCGACGCCGGGGAGACGCCCTGGCGTTTTGCCAGAGCAGTCACGGAGACCCCGCCGCCGTCCGCGCCAAGCTTGTAGATCTCGCGTAGGTAGTCCTGGATCGCGTCTGTCAGTGCCGGCTTAGCCACTCCACCACAGTGTGCCGCCTCCGGCACCACTTGTCGCGTTCTGGCCAGAATCGCGACAGCAGCACCGGAGGCGGCACTAGGCTGGACCCCGTGCTGATCCGCATCGGCCACTCGGCAGATCCAGACGACGCCTTCATGGCCTGGGGCCTCGTTTCGGGCCGCGTCGACTCGAGGGGATTCGAGTTCGAGTTCGTCCCCGAGGACATTCAGGTTCTGAACGAGTGGGCGCTCGAGGGCAGGCTCGAGGTGACGGCGCTCTCGCTGGCGACGTACCCGCTCGTCCAGAACCGGTACGCGTTGCTACCGCACGGCGCTTCGATCGGGTCGGGCTACGGGCCGATCGTCGTTGCGCGCGAGCAACTGTCGCCGGAGGACCTGCGCGACGTCGAGATCGCCGTTCCCGGACGCTTGACCACCGCGTTCCTCGTGCTCGGAATGGCGCTCGGCGGTCCGTTTGCCCATCGGGCACTCGCTTTCGACCGGATCCTCGACGAGGTCAAGGCCGGCCATGCCGCCGCCGGACTGCTGATCCACGAGGGACAGCTCACCTACGCGGACAGAGGGCTCGTGAAGGTGCTCGATCTCGGCGAGTGGTGGCTGCTCGAGACCGGTCTACCGCTGCCGCTCGGCGTGAACGTCGCGCGGCGTGATGTGCCGCGGCTGGACGAGCTCTCCGCTGCGTTGCGTGAATCGATCGAGGCCGGCCTCGCAAATCGCGGCGAGGCGACGCAGTACGCGCTCGGTTTCGCGCGCGACCTCGATGCGCAAACGGCGGACCGCTTCATCGAGATGTACGTGAACGAGCTCACGTGCGACTACGGCGATGAAGGGCGCCAGGCCGTCGCCGAGCTGTTGCGGCGCGCCGAAGCCACGGGCGTCTACGAAGAGCCGGTACGAATCGAATTCGTCGGCACGTGAGCGGCGCGGTCATCCTCTCGGGCGTCCGCACGCCGATCGGACGCAAGGACGGCTTGCTTTCTACTTTGCGGCCGGACGACCTGGCGGCAATCGTGATTGCGGAGGCGGTCGCGCGCGCGGGTGTGCCGCCGGAACAAATCGAGGACGTCTACTTCGGTGCTGCCAATCAGGCCGGCGAGGACAACCGCAACGTGGCGCGCATGGCCGTCCTGCTCGCAGGCCTGCCCGAGACCGTCGCGGGGGTCACCGTGAATCGACTCTGCGCGTCGGGGCTGTCCGCGGTCGTCTCGGCTTGTCACGCCGTTGCCGCGGGGGACGGCGACCTCTTCATCGCGGGCGGCGTCGAGGAGATGAGTCGCGCACCGCTCGTGACCGCCAAGCCTGAGTACGGGGACGGGACCACGTACGACACCCAGCTCGGCTGGCGGTTTCCCAATCCGCGGCTCGAGGAGATGTTCCCGCTCGAGTCGATGGGCGAGACCGGCGAGAACGTCGCCGAGCGCTGGCAGGTGTCGAGGGAAGACCAGGACGCTTTCGGCTTGCGCTCTCAGCAGCGTTGGGCGGCCGCAGCGCAAGCCGGTCGCTTCGACGACGAGCTCGTCCCGGTCAACGGAGTCGTGCGCGACGAGCACCCACGTCCCGACACGAGCGCCGAGAAGCTTGCAGCCCTGAAGCCTGCCTTCCGCGAAGGCGGCACGGTTACGGCCGGCAATGCGAGCGGCATCAACGACGGCGCGGCAGCACTCGTGATCGCCAGCGAGGAGAAGGCGCAGGAGCTCGGGGTCGAGCCGCTTGGGCGCTTCGTCGCCAGTGCGGTCGCCGGCGTCGACCCGCGTGTGATGGGAATCGGGCCGGTGCCCGCCGTGCGCAAGCTCCTCGGTCGCGCGGGCGTGTCGGTGGACGAGCTCGATCTCGTGGAGCTGAACGAGGCGTTTGCATCGCAGAGCCTTGCAGTCATCAGGGACCTCGGGCTCGACGAGGAGAAGGTCAACGTCAACGGCGGCGCCATCGCGATCGGCCATCCGCTCGGGATGAGCGGAGCACGGCTCGTGGTCTCCCTCCTGCACGAGCTGCGGCGGCGCCGTGGCCGCTACGGCCTTGCGGCTCTTTGCGTCGGAGTGGGCCAGGGCCAGGCTGCCCTGTTCGAGCGGGTTTCCTAGCCGAAATTACAGCGGCCGGGCTTCGAGGCCGATGCCTCTTCTATGGAGCCCAGGCCGCAGAGCTCCAGGCTTAGCTGGCTTGCCGTCGCCCTAGGCGCGGGCGTCTGCGCGCTGCTCGGGAGCATCGGGGCCGACGCCAGATGGCTCGCTGCGCTCGGCCGGACGATTCTCGAGCAGGGCTCGATCCCTTCGGGCGTTCCCTATGCCGCGGCGCCGTCGGTGGACTGGGTCAACGTGCCGGTCCTGGGCGAGCTCGTCTTCCACGCGCTGCAGGTCGTGGGCGGAGATCGAGCCTTTCTGGTCGCGCAGCTCGTCGCTGTGACCGCGGCACTGACGTTGCTCGCTCTCGGTATGCGTGGTCTGGGCGCGTCCGACGCCGCGAGTGCGGTGGTGCTCATGCTTGTTTTCCTCGCCGCTGTCCCGTCTTTCCTCATCGTGCGCGCGCAGCTCTTCTCGCTCGTGCTGTTCTGCGCGGCGCTGCTTCTTCTGCGCGCCGAGTCCCGGAGGCCAAGTCGGCGCGTGTGGCTGCTCGTGCCGCTCATCGTGCTCTGGGCCAACCTCCACGGTGGGGTGCTCGTCGGGCTTGCGATCGCTGCTGCCTATCTCCTGCTCGAGCGCGCGCGCCGAGAGCCCGTCGTCGCGGCGGGTGTCCTCGCCGCTTGCGGCGCGGCGCTCTTCTTGACCCCGGCGCTCGTCGACTCCGGCCGCTATTACCTCGGCGTGCTCCGCAGCGAGGCTGCGCAGCGCGGCGAAGGGCTATGGGCGCCGCTGTCCGTCGGCAACCCGTTCGACGTCCTCTTTGTCGTGCTGGCGATCCCGCTGCTGATCTTCGCGTTCCGCTCCGGCTCGAGAGTGTGGGAGCTCGCCTGTATCGCCGCCTTCGCAGGGCTGACGCTGCACGCGGGGCGAAACAGCGTCTGGCTTCTCTGCTTCATCGCGGCTCCTGCCGCACACGGACTCGGGAAGCGGTTCCTGCGCGATTTCTCGGTGTCGCCGCGCACGCTCGTGCTCTGCGCCTGGGTTCCGGCTGCGTTCCTCGTCCTCGGCCTGCTTCAGACGCCGCAACAGTATGGCGCCGGCGAGCGGGTACGCAGTGAGGCCGCGCGGCTGGCCGCCGGCAAGCCGATCCTCGCGGACGGCATCGACGCCGAACAGTTGGCGCTCGACGGGCGGCGCGTCTGGATCGCGAATCCGCTCGATGCGTTCTCGCGTCGTGACCAGCGCCTGTACCTCGACTGGCTCGACGCCAACCCGGCTGGGGATGCGCTGCTGCGCGGAGCTACGGCCGTCGTCGTTGCGCGCGGCAGCAAGCCCCAGCAGCGGCTCGAACGAGACCGTTCGTTCCGCCGCGCAGGCTTGGACGCAAGGGCGGCCATCTACGTTCGCGTTCCCTCGAACGAGTGATTCCGCGCGTACAGACGCAAGTTTGCGGAGGGAACGCGTTCTTCTCCGCCAATGCGATACCTACACAGCAGCGAAGTCGATCGTAAGGAAGTCGTACGCGTCCTCGTCGTCGACGACCACGCCCTGTTCGCCGAGGCGTTGATGCTGACGCTCGGAATCGACGAGCGCATCGAGGTCATAGGGTCGGCATCGAGCGGCGTCGAGGCCGTCTCGCTCGCCGAAGCGCTGCGGCCCGATGTCGTCTTGATGGACGTGCACATGCCGAGCATGGACGGCATCGAAGCGACGCGGAGGGTTCGACGCGTCTCGCCGACCTCGCGGGTCGTGATGGTCACTGCAGCGCGCTCGCCTCAGATCGCGTTCCACGCGCTGGCAGCGGGCGCCGAGCGCTGCCTGGGGAAGGACACGCCGGCGCTCAAGCTGATCGACGCGATCCTCGACCCTCCACGCCCGGCAACCGTCACCCGGCTCGTCCCGCGCGAAGCGAGCATCGCCTCATGAGCGGCGTGGCCTCCACGAAGCCTGCGCCGACCCTCGAAGGGCTCTCCGAGCTCGCGCGCCTCAGCCTCGACGGATCCAGCGAGGCGATCGAGCGGATCCTCGCCCTCGCCCGCGCAGCGCTCGACATGGACGTGGCTCTCCTCGGCGCGTTCGACGGCGACTTCGTCGTGGAGGCGGTCGACGGCGACAACGAATGGTTCGACCTCGAGGTCGGCACGCGCCTTCCCGTCGAACAGACCTACTGCAGGCGGATGACCCAAGGGGAGCTGCCTCATCTCATTCACGACGCTGCCGCGGACGAGCGCACCGCCGATCTCCCACTGACACGCGAGTCGGGCGTCGGCGCGTACATCGGCGCCCCGATCCGGCTCTGGGACGGAACGCTCTACGGTACGCTCTGCTGCCTCAGCCGATCCGCCGAGCCGTCCCTCAACGATCGCGACGTTCGTTTTCTGCGCGTGCTCGCGGAGATCGTCGCGGATCAGGTCGATCGAGAACAGCTCGAGAGCGAGAAGCGCAAGCTGGAGTGGTCCCGCATTCGCGCGATCCTCGACTCCGACCACATGGACATCGAGTTCCAGCCGATCTTCGATCTGCTCGACTGCCGCATCGTCTCGCTCGAGGCTCTCGCGCGCTTCTGGACCGAGCCGGTGCGACCGCCTTCGGCTTGGTTCGCCGAGGCCACCCAGGTCGGGCTGGGTGTCGAGTTCGAGCTCGCAGCGATGCGCGCGGCGCTGCTGCGCCTCGTCGAGTTTCCCGCCGACGTTGCGATTGCTCTCAACGTGTCGCCCGCGACGGCAGTCGATCCTCGCTTCTGCGAGTTGCTGCTGGACGTCGCCGAGCGAGTCGTGATCGAGATCACGGAGCACGCTCAGGTCGACGACTACGACGCGTTGCGCGCTGCGCTCGCGCCTCTGCGAGAACGCGGTGCGCAGCTCGCAATCGACGACGTCGGCGCCGGCTTTGCGAACCTCCGTCACATCCTTCGGCTCGCTCCCGACATCGTGAAGCTCGATCTGAGCCTTACGCAGGAGATTGCGCGCGACCCCGCCCGCGAGGCGCTCGCGTCGTCACTCGTCGGATTTGCCGGGGGCGTCGGAGCCTCGATCGTCGCCGAGGGCATCTCGAGCGATGAGGATCTCGCGCTCCTCCGCACTCTCGGGGTCGACTACGGCCAGGGTTTCCACCTGGCCAGGCCCTCTTTCCTTCTCCACTGATCCTCCCCCAAGCCGTGGGCGCCTCTTGCCGCAGGTGCCCACGGCACCCCCTTGCCAAAAGTCCGTTTCTGTTCCACAGTGAGTGTGCTTGAGCACTGCCCTCGCCCAAGCCCCGACTGCTGACGCGACGCGCCTGCTCTACGAGCGGCACTCGTCGCGGATCTTCGGCTTCTGCCTGAGCCGGCTCGGCTC
>Ga0137365_10003356_pt1 | contig 12774 bp, 14 predicted proteins | sample SagtaG_9_FD_104799 | JGI IMG/M metagenome (GOLD analysis project Ga0137365, IMG submission 104799) | Vadose zone soil microbial communities from Sagehorn Ranch, Mendocino, California, USA - Sage1_L_40_16 metaG | ecosystem: Environmental > Terrestrial > Soil > Vadose zone | place: USA...
CCAGCCGGCCAGCACGGCGGGGGTTGCGCCGGCCAGCGCGTGGCCTGCCGCGGTGAGGGTCATCCCGGCCCGGGACCGGGTGAACAGCCGCAGTCCCAGCTGGCTCTCCAGCTGCTTGATCTGCTTGGTCAGCGCCGGCTGGGACACAAACAGCCGCTCCGCCGCGCGGGTGAGGTTTCCTTCGGCAGCGACGGCGGCGAAGTAGCGCAGCAGCCGGGTGTCGACATCCATGCCATCAGGTTATGGCTGCGTGTATTGGACGCGGGATTGGGTGCCGGCCAGGCTTGATCTGCGGGTGCGGCAAGTGGGTCATCGGGCGGGACTGCTTGGCCGCTGGGGGTGGCCGCCGCCAAGCGGTCCCGGGCAACTGTCATGCAGCCGCATGCCCAGGCCGCGTCCGCAGATGAGAGAACAAGGGAAACGCCAAGAAGGAGTTCTGATGCGGCGAGTGGTCTTGCAGATGGGCGTCACGCTGGACGGATACGTTGCCGGGCCGGGCGGCGAAGGTGACTGGGGGCTTCCGGCCGAGCATCCGGACGTACGCGCATGGAAGGTCGCATCCCTGCGCCACGCCGGAACCCACATCATGGGACGCGTCACCTACGAGCAGATGGCCGCGCACTGGCCGACCGCGGCTGGCGACTACGCGGCGTTCATGAACAAGCTTCCCAAGGTCGTCTTCTCCAAGACGTTGCCAGCCGCCGAATGGGCCGGCTCCCGGATTGCCCGCGGCGACCTCGGCGAGGAGATAACCGCCCTCAAGAGCGAATCCGGCGGCGAGATCATGGCGCATGGCGGCGCCGCGTTCGTTCAGGCGCTATCCAGGCTCGGCCTGATCGACGAGTACCGCCTGGTCATCCTCCCCGTCGCCCTGGGGAACGGGCTGCCACTGTTCAAGGATCTGGCCAAGCCGCTGCGAGTGGATCTCGCCGAGGCCAAGAGCTTTCCTGACGGGACGGTTATCCACGTTTACCAGCCGATCAGAACCACCGGGTAACACCTACGCCAACCGGCGACTGGACCCACCGGGATGCTGCCCCCGGACCCCCGGCCCTCCCTGGAGATAACCCCACGCATCCAGCGGTCTCGCCAGCCTGCCTGAGGCCAAGTGGCATATCCGGAGCCATGGTCTGCCACTCCAGTCAGAGACAGAGCAGATCACAGCGCTGGCCACACCTCAGGTCACCCGACACAGGACAGTTGAGAGAGGTGTTTCAGAGAACGAGGCTCAAAGGGACGCGAGGGCGGGGCGGAAGGGCGTGACACTGTCGCGCACCGCAGGCGCTGGTGAGTTACCGGCCGCCGCCTCCCACACGTGCTTAGGCCGCCGCCGAGGCTGGCCGGGAACTGGCGCAGCGAGCACCCATCCTGTACCGCCCGCCGACAGCCCACCACGACGCCTACTACCTGGGGGCCCGAACCGTCGAGGGGTACGTCGCGCTGTCGTGGGATACGACTGCCGGGCAAGTGTGCCTGTTCTACACGGCTTCGTCCCGCGTACCGGATCCAATCCGGCGCCCGGTCCGCCACCTGATCAGCCGGGCACCGGATGCGGACGTTGCCGTGGCTCATGGAAATCTTTACGACGTATACGGGCCAGAGCTGATCGCCGTAGACCGCGCGGCCCCAGACCACAGTTATCACCCGCGCTGGACCGACCTCGCGCGCATCCTCGGCAGCCCAATGCCCTACTGGCCGATGGCACTGCGCAAGCCAGAAGAGATGGTCCGGTGGAAGCCCGGCGATCCTGTCCAGCTAATCGACGCAACACACGAACTGGACACCACGCCGCTGCTTCGGCTGGCCGCCGACAGCGAGGACAACACCCCCGAAGCCATGGCTGCGCTGCATCTGGCCCGCACCGTACATGAAGGGGCCACCAGCGATGCTCTTGGCGACATCGAGATCCTCGACACTCGCACGACCGCAAGGCAATCCGGCTTGCTGCCACCCCCGTCCGGGCCAGCAAGCCGACAGCGGGCGTGCCCGAGGACGTAAGGCGAGCTGGTTGGGCACAGATCCTCGACCGCGCCGACAGGTTGGCTGCGGAATGCGCACACATCGCACTGCAGTGGAACAGCGGACAGGACTTTCCGTTCGCGACCACAGTGGAGATCCGGCCTAGGCCAGGAACTGTCGCGAGCGAGTGGGCTGCCACGTTGGTTCCCGCCGCCCAGCGTGCCGCGTACGTCGCTTTCGGCGGTCGATTCGCAAGGAAGTTCCTGACTGACCCAGCAACAGACCTTCCTGCGATCGAGACGGACAGCGGCACGATCTACGCGGCTGTGCCACAGCGCCTGCCCGCCCTCGCACCCCTGGCTGAACTCATCCTGACCGACTATGTCAACTGGATCCGCACCGAGGACGGCAAGCTCTACATCGCTCCGGAACAACCCGGGCGAGGGATGAGCTGGGGCTACCCCGGCGGCGGTCCGCTCGCGCTGGCGATCCCTCTTAACCGGCTGCTCGATGACATCAACGCCCGGCACCTGGCTACGGCATCGAGGATAGAGACCCGCCCCCCGGGCTGGATTCCCTGACCGAGAATGCACCCAAAGAAGGCGCAACGTACACTCGCGCCCAGCTATTGTCTGCGCGGAACGCTCAAGCATAAGCCGGGAGCCGCCGACATCGGAACACGTGAGAGCGGCCTGTCGTCTGCGAGTCATACGATTCGGCGCCCCGTGTCGACCACTGCGGCGGTCCGCAGACGAGCTGGGCAATCACGATAGCTTCATACCAGGTGCCGCAGACTGCCTCGATCGTCTCGGCCGATACCGCTGCGCGGGAAGGCACCGCGGAGGCCCGTCCGCCCTCCGCCACCGAGCTTGAGGCAGGCCAGTGAGATGCCGCGTTGGTTCGCTATCAGAGCCACACACCTTAACTGCCACCCGTCCGTCGCCGCGAGCGCGCCACCCCGTTCCTGTCGGTCCGTGGGGGTCGCGTGAGCGTCAAGATCGAGACGACGGCCTCTTCCAACACGGTAATGAGACGCGCCATTGCCTCTTGGCAGTCTGCATCCGAGAACAGATAGCGGGCCGCTGCGGCAAGAGAGCCGATGATGAAGACCGAGTAGATCAGGGCGCAGAGGGCGTACGGCGCCGCCCCGACAGCCACTGCCGCCCAGGTGCTGCCGCCACCGAGCTTGATCATGCCGCCGCCAATGGGGCAAGACACTGCGGGGATGTATAGCCAACCGTGACCGAGCAGGCGTTTGGCCGGGCTTGCGTTCACCCGATCCTCCAATTACTGGCATGCCTTCGTCCGTGAAGGACACGAATCGAGCCTGGCACACCGCTAACGCACGTGCAGCGTAACGTGCAAGAGAACGTGCAGATTGCTGGATACAGTTGTCTAACCGCGCCGTTCAGGCGGCGGCCATATCCCGATCTCAGGCCGAGCCTGTAAGGCGTGCGATCCGCAGCGTTATCTGGTCGCGGCCTGTCGGGCAGAACCCGGTCGGCCGCACGGATGCAGGCTCCTGGCGCACCCGGGTCCCTCGATCGCGCAATCGTTCACCGAACGGCGCGGCCTCAGGCCACTGGCGTACCCGGCCGCGGCCAAGCCGCAACCTCACCAGCCCGAGGACCTAAAGCTGCAGACCAGCCAAGTCCCGCCCAACCGCACAAAAAGAGCCAGGAGAACAGGGACCCAGCGGACCGGGTTCGGTCTTTGACTGCGGCGGGCCGGGCATTTGCGTCCACCGGAAGAGGTGGAGGACCCCCGCCTCACGTACAAGATCATCCCAGGCCCGGCAGTTCCCACACGCCCGGCAACTCAGAATGTCAGACCCAAACGTGAACATGGACACTGGTGAAACGTGATGAAGACCTCCTGGTGGGCGCAGGCGGGTTCCAACCCCCGCCCCCCCGCTTGTAAGGCGAATCACCGCCACACCCCCACCTCCCGCGACACCATGAACGCAGGCCAGACGCAGCTGCGGTGAGCACGAGCGAGCAGCAAGCAGCGCCGCCGAGCATAATGGGCTCCCAAATGCGCTCCCGTCCCGTACGGTGACTGGGGGCGTCACCGACGGGACGCACGCTGCGAAGAGCTTTGAGCGGCAGGCATCTGGGATGACTTCTGAAATCACTCTTTGAAGCAGTCGAGACGTCCGACTCTGCATGATATTGAGCGCGTTGCGCGCACGCGTGCTTATCCGCTGCCCGGCATGTTTACCGGTAGTTGCCCGCCACGTCCGATCGTGGACCGGTCCCGGTGTCGTGGCCGGGGTCGGTGGCCAGCCCGGCTGCGGCCTCAGGTGGCCAGGCGGCCGGTCCCGGCCCGGTGGAGGCGGGCGTGCGTGGCGGCGGGCGAGCTGATCAACTCGGTGCATTCGTAGCCCGCTGTGCCGTCGAGGTGGTCGAAGAGCCGCTCGCCGCCGCCGAGCAGGACGGGGGCGACGACCAGGTGCAGGTCGTCGATGAGCCCGGCACGAAGGTACTGCTGGATGGTGGCGGCGCCGCCGTAGAGCCTGACGTCCTTCCCGCCGGCGGCGGTGACGGCCCGCTCGAGCGCCGCGCCGATCCCGTCGGTGACGAAATGGAACGTCGTCCCGCCCTGCATCGTGACCGGCGGACGCGGGTGGTGGGTCAGCACGAACACCGGACAGTGATACGGGGGGTTGTCCCCCCACCAGCCGTTCCACTGCCCGTCGCCCCACGATCCGCGGATGGGGCCGAACATGTTGCGGCCCATGATGGCGGCACCGACACCGACGTCGCCGGATGCCACGAAGTCGTCGTCGAGGCCCACCTCACCACCGTCCAGCCCGAAGGTGTGACGGGCGGTGCGGGTGGCGAACATCCATTCATGCAGCCGGCCACCGCCCACGCCGAGCGGGTTGTCCAGGCTCTGGCCGGGTCCGGCGACGTACCCATCCAGTGACATCGTGAGGCAGTGCACCCGCAGTTTCGGCATCGGTTCCTCCTTCGCTGACCGGGCAGCCTCCCGTGGCACCACCCATCCAGACGTCGGCGCACCAACCCGGTTCTCGACATTCCTGGTGACACAACAACCGAAACCCGGCCGCCGGTCACCGGCCCCCCCGGGCTGGGCGCCTTTGGGCCGGAACAGCTCAGATGCCACATCCACGTCAACGCACCCGCATGTCACTCGCTTAGCCAATTACCGCAGTGAGACGCATTTCCGCTCATGCCGCAAGGGCGCGCCACGTCAGGCGGGATCTGCCAGCGGCGGCCGGGCCGTTCGTTCGCAACATCGGTGGGCATCTCGCAGACGGCGACCTCCAGACCAGTCACGCCGCACCGAGTCAACGGTCGGCATCGGGCTACGTCGATAGACGGCATCACGCTGAGTGATGGAGAAGCTCAGGGAGAACGCGCGCCGAGCCGTTATGCGCGGCTGTGCAGTCAGGCTCAGACCGGTCGGCGACGGTGCAGAGCCGGGTGATCTGTGCGCCCGCATCGACCTGGCCTAGACAGTGATCACGATCTTGCCTCGGGCGCGCCCTTCCAGCATGTGGCGGATGGCGGCCGCGACCTCGGCGAGCGGGTAAGTTCGGTCGATGGCGGGGGCGATCTTGCCGGATTCGATGAGTTCCCGGAGGGTCAGCAGGTCTTTGGCGTTCTCCGACGCGACGAAGGTGCCCAGCTTCTGGCTGACGAACGGGGACAGCAGCTGCGCCCGGACTGGCCGGTCGGTGCCGCCAAGCCACCGCCCTTCGGTCTCCCCACCGACGATGACCAGCCTGCCCCGAGGGGTGAGGGCCCGCCGGAGATGTGACAGCCGACGGTTTCCGCCGATGTCGAGGATCACCTCATAGCGGTGCTCACCGCCGGCAATGTCGGCCGTGGTGTAGTCGACGACATGGTCTGCCCCGAGGGCCCGGACCGCATCCACCTTGGCGGTGCTGCACACGCCGGTGACTTCGGCACCGGACGCCTTGGCGATCTGCACCGCGAAGCTGCCCACGCCTCCCGACGCGCCGATGATCAGTACCTGCTGCCCGGCCCGGACTCGCCCATGGTCGCGCACGGCTTGGAGGGCGGTAAGCCCGGAGATGGGGACTGCAGCCGCCTGGTCGAAGAAAAGGGTCGCTGGCTTGGGCGCGAGTTTGCCGGTCCGGGCGCGGGCGTACTCGGCGAACGAGCCATTACCGATACCGAACACCTCGTCGCCCGGCTTGACGCCGGTCACGCCGGTGCCGACGGCTTCGACCGTTCCGGCGAGGCTCCGGCCCGGGTTGAGGTACTTCGGCCGGCGGAGACCAAATCCTGCGACGCGGATCGGGTAGGGCAAACCGGCCATCACATGCCAGGTGCCCCGGTCCACGCTGGCCGCGCGCACCCGCACCAGGACGTCGTCATCTCCAATCGTGGGCCTGGCCACCTCCTGGAGCCGCAGCACATCCTCGGGCGCGGGGCCGTACCGGTGCTGGACGATCGCTTTCATGCTCCTCCCACCGCCGATCAGTGGGGCCGCTCCTCTCAAGTTCTACCAGGGCCGGGCCATCTTCGGATGCGCCGCAAAAGGGCCACAGGTCACGCGGTCACCCAGTCAACGACGGTCACGGACACTCGCCAGTTCCAGAGCAGCCGCAACGTCTGTCCTACTCACGCACGGTGCCGTTTACCGATCCTCCAAGCTGGTGACGTGCGCTGGCTGCTGCCATCAGCCACAGCGGGGAGCGGGCGAGGCGCAAACGATCTACGGCGTCACTCCTCGCCTGGGCGAGATCTCTCGGGCCACCCGGTGCGCTTCGGCCACCAACGTCAGGTGCTCCGCCTCTAGGCGCGTGATCACGGCATCAGGCGGGCAGGCCGCGCGCCAGATGGCGAGTAGCTCCTGGTTCAGGGTGCGCTCCAGGATGATCCGGAGCGCCCGGTTGCGCCTCATGCTGGCCACCCGGTGACCGCGAGGGCGAATATACCCTCGGCCATGAACGCTAGGACTCCGGCGGCCAGGATCATCGTCACGTCCCGCATGTCTCGTCCGGTTCGCTGCCCAATGCCCCCCTCTCGTGTAGCGGCAAGACGTGCCGCGATGTCACCCTGGCTGGCGCCGTGGAGATGAATGGGCAGGTGGTGGCCTCCGGCTGGCGGCACACCCGGGCCGCTGGATATGTCAGGTCGCCCCGGCGCAGGCCGCCAACGGATGCACATATGCGTCTAGATGCGCGCCATAGCGGCATATGAGCCGCTGATGCGGGTAACAAGCCTTGGAGCCGCAGCCTCGTGACGTTGGATAGGAGGCGATCGCGATGGTCGGCATGGCCACCGGCGCGCAGCCGGGTGCTGCGGATGATCTGTTGCATATCCGGGCCGAACATGACCGGGACTGCGTAGTTATCCACGTTGACGGCGAGATTGATTACGGCACGGCGAGCCAGCTGCGGGACCAGGCGGCCAGTGTCGTGGAGGGTGCCAGGAATCCGCGGCTGGTGCTGGATCTGGGCGGCGTGACGTTCTGCGATTCCTCTGGGCTGGGTGTGCTGGTGGGCATTTGGAAGGCTGTCCACACTCGGGGCGGCAGGCTGGTACTGGCGCGGGTGCCACAGCGATGCCGGCAGCTGCTGAAGGGTACCGGCCTTGCCAACATCTTGCAGGTTCGTGACGGCCTAGCCGAAGCGGTCGCCGCGGTGTCCGGCTAACGCGTTAACGAGGGCTAGCGCTCTGGTCTGCCAGCGAACCTCCAACGGGCGGCGGCGCTTGTTCTATGGCCGATCACATAGACCAGACATCGAACACCTTCACGGCCAGGCCCCGGAACTGGAGGAGGTTCGCCGCCCCCGCGCGGTGTGCGTCGGTCCAGCCGGTGCAGGCTGCACTCAGTCATGCCTGCCGTTTGGCTTGGCCAAGCCGGGCTACCGGTGCTGGGGCGGAGGTCGATCCGGATCGTGGTGGGATCGCTTGCAGCTGCCCGGAAGGCCAGTCCATCCAGGCGCCCGATGATTCCGTTGGCTGTGTCGAGCCGGGCCCGGCGGGCAAGCCCCTCGTCCTCTATCAGGGTGGCGGTGCCGGTGCGCCATCGCCGGCCCACCTTGACCCAGGCAATGCGAGCGGGCAGTCAGGTTGGCGACGTAGGAGCTTCGGCGCCCGTGCGCGGCGACCAGCCAGAAGACATCGCCGTCGAGGCCGTTGCCGACCGGGGTAAGCCGGCGCCGGCCGGTGGTTCCAGCAGCGCAAAGGCACGGGGAGCGACTCCGAGACGTAGCAGGGCGCGCAGGGACGGGTTGGCAAGGTGCCGTTCGGCCCATCCGGCGCGGCCGCGCTTGGCGGTCATCGCTCCGCCACCGCGCAGACGGCATCCTCGGAGAACCCGGCTGGCCTCACCCCAAGGGCGAGGTTGAGCCGGCCCCGGTTGTTCTCCCACGCCACGGTGGCGGCCAGCTCGGCCAGGCCGGCGGGGGAGAAATGCTCGAGCAGACGGCCGCGAAGCTCGTCTGGGACATGGACCGGCGTGCGTGACATCGCCTCGGCGAGCTCTAGCGCCCTCGGCCGAGCCTGCACGCACCACGTCGGGCTGACAAGTTCACAGACGCGCTCTCAGATCGGTGGTCCGCAAAAATTCTCAATGAACGGGGGCTATCTGTAACGCCCTGTCGCGGCGGCGAGGACGCGCCCCGTGGCAGGCTTCGTCGGCCAGCCCGGCAGGGCCAACGGCCTCGATCTGGCCTCCGGCCCATGGCAGTCACCTGGCTTCGGTCCGTCGATCTGCTGCTTGCGACAGTTAGCACTTCAGGGGTCTCACCGCGCGCGCAATACCGCTCGGACCGCCTTTGCCCGGTGGTCGCCGGGGGCTTGCGCCAGATTCGGCAGGGAGGCGGCACGCTGGGCCCGACCTGCGATCACACTCTGCGAGCCCTGGCCCGGGCTCAGCGCGCAAGTACTGCTATGCGCGTCAGGCTCGGTTCGCGCGGTCTGCGTCAAAGCCCGCGCCGGATGTGGTGATCCGCGCGCTGAGCTGACTGCCGCTGCCGGGCAACCGCCGAGGCGGTCAGCTGGCCGTTTCTGGCGTGCCGCCGGAACGGCCTGAGCCCGCGCCCACTGGCGGCTGCTCCTCGCCGATGAAGACCCGGCGGGTCTCCACGATCCGCTTCGGGTGCCGCGCGTACAGGTAGGCCAGGTAGATAAGCCCGAGGAGCACCCATGCCCCGACCGCCGGCCCGGCGTAAGACAGCGGTTTGGGCAGGGGGGTGATGAACGAGAACACGGGCAGCCCGGCGCCGGCGAAGAACGCCGGGACGAACGCGGCGATGCCGAGCACCGGTATGACGGCGTGGAGCAGCCAGTTGAACTCGGCCCGGTGGAACCGGGCGTAGTAAACGATGCATGCCAGGTTGAGCAGGATGTACAGGGGAACGAACACGTCTACGATGATCGTCGCGGTGAGGGCGAAGGCGGTGTAGGGGGTGTATTGGAGGCCCAGCCATAGGCTCACCCCGATCGTGATGAGGAGCTGGGCCCACAGGCCCACGTAGGGGGAGCCGAACCGCTTCGAGAGGAGCGCGAACGAGCGGGGCAGCAGCCGGATGCGCCCCATCGCGAACAGGTTGCGGGTGGAGGAGTTGTTCGCTGCGTTCTGGTTGGCGATAACCGAGTTGAGCAGGGCGAGGAACACGATCACGAACCCGGCAGCCCCCCAGGCGTCACGGGCCAGGACGTTCTGCCACGGGTTGCTGCTGCCGACACTCACGAACCCGAGCATCCGCCGGGGGCCGAAGAAGACGGTGCTGGCGTACGTATTGATCACGTAGAAGATGCCGACGGCCAGGCAGCTGAGCAGCACGGCGATCCGGACATGGCGGCGCGGCTCGTGCGCTTCCTCGGCGAGCGGGGCGGCCTCCTCGAAACCGATGAACGCCAGGATGCTGAAGATCGAGGCGGCGATAATCCCGGAGAACCCCCGGTACTTCGGGTTGTTGGCGAATTGGGTGCCAAAAACCGAGAGGGTGTTGTGGCTCCCGGCTTTGGCGATCAGGGTGATGGCGAGAGCGAGGATGACCAGGATCTCGAAGGCTCCCAGCACTACACCGACGCGGGTCGATGCCCGGATCCCGAGGTAGCCGAGGGTGAAGACCAGGATCGAGCCGAGCACCATCCAGATCCACCACGTGCTGGTGGGCACGCCGAACTCGGTGTTGAGGGTCCCGGAGACGATGATCCCGATCTGGGTGGCTAGGAAGACTCCGCCGATGAGCAGGGCCAGTTCGAACGCCCACCCCACCAGGAATCCCAGTCCGGGATGGATGCTGTTGCTGACGTAGGTGTAGAAGGACCCGGCCGATGGCATGTGCTTGGCCAGCTGGGCGATCGAGCTCGCCACGAACAGCGAGGCGACCAGGGCGAGGATGACCGCGAGGACCGTCGCGCCGCCGCCGAAGGCCATGCCGATGGGGATGGAGAACGCCGTGGCGATGGCCGGCGCCATGAAGGTGATCGACTGGAACAAAATCCCGCTAAAGCCGACCGCCCCGCGGCGCAGCTTCGCCGGTGGCCGCTCGTCCGCGCTGGGTGCAGGCCCAGAATGTGCAGGAACCTCTCCGGACGCCATCGCTACTCCTCACTGAGCACGCTGGTGACACAGGCCTAGGCAAATTGTAGGTTTCGGTCATCCCACAGTCGATCATGTGGGCGCGGTGAAATGCCCGGCCGCCAACGGCATCCCGCCTGCCCGGGCGCTGCTCACCGCCCTCAGGACCGCGATGCTCCCTCTCGACACCGTCGTGGTTCTAGGCGGCAGTTCTGTCGCCATCACGAAGAATGCGATCCGCGGTCAGTGTGCGGCGCCAAAACGCCCACCACAGCGGCCCATGGCTGGCATGCAACAAAACTGCGGCAGACGGGACTGCCAGGACAGGGCACCGGGCATGGGCCAGGCAGTAGCGGCTCACCCGGCCGCAGAAGACACGAGTCAGGGTGGCGCGGCGGCCTGTCCCGACGACGAGCAGATCGCCAGGGTCGCTGGCGATGATGGTAAGAACGCGGCCCGGATCGCCGCGCTCGACCACGAGCTGGACCGTCAGATCAGCGAGGAGTTGCCCCCAGGCCGCCTCAAGCGCCTCCCGCAGCCGCTGCCAGGCGTCTTCGGCCCAGACGCGGCGCATGTGCATACAGGGGCTGCGCCGTTCGGCGACGTCGCCGCCCGGCGGCGTCCAGGTATGAACGGGTATCAAAGTGGCATCGCAGGCACGGGCAAGCTGCTCGGCGTAGCGCAGGGCGCACAGGTTACCCGGTGAGCCGCTCGTGCCGACGATGACCCGGCGTGGGCCAGACACGGCAGCGCTCCTTCCCTCACGCGGGTGAGTTGCCAACTCCAGGTAACGCCAGCGCGGTCCGACAGGCAAGGTCGCGCCGCACGCGGCCAGGCCGATACACCGTGGCCTGGCCCCGCAGCTTCAAGCCAACCCCACTCATCTGTCCGTCCACGGTCAGCACCGCCGGCGCCCGGTAAGACTGCTGTTCCAGCCCGGCCCGGATACGACCCCCTCCATCTCACTCGACCCCGAGACCTCTCGCGGCGCAAGACAGCACGGGTGGCGCGACACGCCACCAGGCCCCGGCCGGTCTGCGGCAACGGCTACCACCGTGTAGAGCAGAACGTTCTGGACGCCTTCGGCCGCCACCGAAAGGATCCGGCACACAAATGTTCGACGCCAGGCCTCGGCAAGGCCGACGTCCGCGGCTCACGCTGAGTGATGGTCCACAACCTTGGCCTGGCGCGCATCTCCGCCGATATGCGCGCCACTTTGGGTCGGCTGCCTTGCCGTCCGTGCCGCGCCGAACCGGCATTATGTGGCCTGCAGGCGAGGTTGTGGAAGATCACCAACATGATCCGCCGACCGAGCGTGTGTGCTGCCCGTGGGATGGCTGGCGCCGTCAGCGGCCCAGATCCAGCCTGCTCTGAGGGGCAAGCGCGCCGATGGTGTCGAGGATGCGATCGATGATCGGTGCCGATCGGTTCGTGCGGCGGTAAGACGTGTGCGCCCGCTGACCTCGTTCACCGGCGCGCTCGGCGGCCTGGCGGCGGTCTACCTGGCCTTGGGCCACTACGAGGCGGGCGCGGCGGTGATCATCGCTCTCATCGCCGCGTACTCGGCCGGCGCCCACGGGCGCAACTTGCCGTTCACGGTGGCGGTCCTCGTGGCGTTCTCCGCGACAACCGGGCTCGGCCAGCCAGCCGGGCAGGCCGTGCCGGACATGCTGTGGTCCTGCGCCGTGCTGGCCTTGGCGCTTGCGGTGGGCCTGACCGTGCGTCGGCTGCTCGGGCAGACCCAGGCCGCACAGCGCCGCGTACTACGGGTGCAGCAGGAACAGCAGGCGCTGGCCGAGGCTGCGGCCCGGGAGGAGCGGCGGCGCATCGCCCGGGAACTGCACGACATCATCAGCCACGGTCTTGGTGTGGTGGTCCTCAAGCCGGCGCTGCCGAACAGGTCCTGGAGCGCGACCCTGGCAAGGCCCGGGAAGCGCTCCGGCTGATCCGCGCCACGGGGCAGGAGGCGATCACTGAGCTGGGCACCCTCGTCGCGCTGATCCGCGATGAGCAGCCGCCCGGCCGCGACCCGCAACCCACCCTGCGCGATGTCGGGCGGCTGGTCGCCACCACCAGCTCAGCCGGTCTGGCCGTGAGCGTACAGACCGAGGGGCAGCCACGGGATCTGCCCGCCAGCGTCGAGCTCAACGCCTACCGTGTCATCCAAGAAGGGCTCACCAATGCGCTCAAGCATGCGGGCGGCACCGCCGTGCACGTGGTTTTGCGCTACCACCCCGACGGGCTCGACGTGGAGGTGTGCGACGACGGCGCGGGCGCCGG